>Ga0326597_10001805_pt1 | contig 33227 bp, 25 predicted proteins | sample RVTome_12_FD_203789 | JGI IMG/M metagenome (GOLD analysis project Ga0326597, IMG submission 203789) | Soil microbial communities from uranium-contaminated site in the Upper Colorado River Basin, Wyoming, United States - RVT100D185 | ecosystem: Environmental > Terrestrial > Soil > Contaminated >...
CGGTTAGTGGAATTCGTCGAAAGCCTCTCGCCCAAGTTGAAGTTGAATGGACTCACCGGAAAGTATCTTCATAAGAAGGCGTTGGAGAAGTGGCTGCCCAAGAATCTCGTCCATCGAAGGAAGAAAGGCTTCGCGAATCCCATTGAACACTGGTTTCGTACCCGGATGCGGCCTTTTGTAGAGGAGTACCTCCTAACCCCAAACGCGGCCGTAGCCCGGTTCTGCGACCAGACCTACATTCGTCGCATGCTGGATCTCGACCGCCTAGGCCGCGAACAGTTCCGGCGGCACATCTATCTGCTGGTATCCTTCGAGATGTGGCACCGGACATTCATTCGAAATTGAAGCCATCCTGTTAGCTGAGCGCCATGGATCTCTCCATCATCATCGTCAACTATAACTCCAAGGACTACCTGCGTCGCTGCATTGACTCGATCGCGGCGAACACCCACGGCATCGAGTACGAGATCATCGTCGTGGACTCTGCCTCATTCGACGGCTGCGGTGAAATGCTGCGGCGGCATCATCCGAAGGTCCGTTTCATCCAGAATGAGCGTAATGTCGGCTTCGCACACTCAAACAATATCGGCGCCGACAGCTCTCAGGGCGACGTACTGCTGTTTCTCAACCCGGACGCAGAAATGCATGAGCCGGCCATCCCAAGGCTCTACAGCAGCTTTCAGGGTCTTTCCAATGTAGGGGCGGCTGGTTGCCGGCTGTTGAACACCGACGGCTCCCTGCAGACGAGTTGCGTCCAGCCCTTTCCAACGGTGTTGAACCAAGTGCTCGATGCCCAGATTCTCCAGCGATGGTTCCCCAGGGTCGGCCTTTGGACGAGCGCGGCGACGTTCGGCAACGGAGCCAAGCCCGTCGAGGTCGAGGCTCTTTCCGGTGCTTGCATGATGATCCGGCGGGGAGTGTTCGACCAAGTGGGCGGGTTCAGCAGAGACTACTTCATGTATGGTGAAGACCTGGATCTGTGTTACAAGACAAGGCAAGCCGGCTTCAGAAACTATTATGTGCCGGAAGCGGTAATCGTTCATCATGGCGGGGGCAGCTCCAAACTGGCCCGCAGCGCCTTTGCCGACGTGATGATGCGCGAATCCGTCAGCCGCTTCCTGGCGAAGTCTCGAGGCAATTGGTACCGGACATGCTACCGTCTGGCATTGATTGCTGCATCGGCAACTCGTCTCTTGTTACTGACCTTGCTGTACCCCGCCTGGCTAATACAAGGCCGGTCCGGCGAATGGACCCAGGTGATTCGGAAATGGACCGCCATCCTGCGCTGGGGAGTCGGTACAGAGAAGTGGACTCAGAAATACGATCAGCTTGAAACGGCCGCCGCCGGCTCAATCGGTTGCAAGGGAAATCCATGTGCGGGATCTGCGGAAAACTGAATTTTGATCGCGCAGAGCCAGTGGACCAGACGCTCCTCCAGCGAATGATGGACGCGCTCCATCATCGCGGGCCGGACGGCAGCGGTGAATACCTCTCCGCCCCGATTGGTCTGGGGCACCGACGGCTGAGCATCATTGATCTCAAGACCGGCGACCAGCCCATGTCCAACGAGGACGGCACGGTCTGGGTCGTCTACAACGGCGAGATTTACAACTTCCCCGAACTGCGGGCTGATCTTCGGCAGCGTGGGCACCAGTTCAAGTCCACCACGGACACCGAGGTCATAGTCCACCTCTACGAGGAGATGGGGGCGGAATGCGTGGCGCAGTTCCGCGGCATGTTCGCCTTTGCCCTCTGGGATGAGCGCAAACAGACCCTGCTGCTGGCCCGCGACCGGGTCGGCATCAAGCCGCTCTATTTTACCAACACCGGCAAGTCGCTCCTGTTCGCCTCCGAGATCAAATCGATCCTCGCCGACCCCTCGGTCGACCGGCGGATCAACCCGCGCGCCATCGACCGGTTTCTCACCTATTATTACCTGCCGGGTAACGAAACCCTATTAGAGGGAATCCATAAGCTTGATCCGGGTCATTACCTCACGGCCAGCAATGGCAAAATCGAGGTGCGGCAATACTGGGACCTGCAGTTTGCAGGTTCGTCCCGTGAGATAGGCTTTGGAGATGCGGTCAACGAGCTGCGTTCGCTGCTCCGCCGTACCGTCAAGGATCACATGATCAGCGACGTGCCGGTGGGCGTTCTGCTGAGCGGCGGTGTGGACTCGACCGGCGTATTGCGCTACGCCGTGGAGCAGACCGACAAACCCATCCACACCTTCACCATCGGTTTTTCCGGAGCGGACTTCATCGACGAACGGCCTTACGCCAGGTTAGCGGCGGAACGCTACGGCACAGTACACCATGAGATCACGATGACCGCAGAGGACTTTCGTGATTTCCTTCCGAAGTATGCCTGGCACATGGAAGAGCCGGTCTGCGAGCCGCCGGCGGTCGCGCTCTACTACGTGTCGCGGCTGGCTCGCGAATCGTCGGTCAAAGTGTTGCTGTCAGGGGAAGGCGGGGACGAGGCGTTCGGCGGCTATCAGAACTACCGGAACCTGCTCCTGCTGGAGAACTTGAAATCAGCCTTCGGGCCTGCAAGGGGATTGCTTCGGTTCGGACTGAAGGCATTGGGACAAGCCGGATGGAAGCGTGTCGGGCGGTACGGCAGCCTCGTCGATTCGCCGCTCTCGCAATATTACCTGAGCCGCACCGCAACGCCCGACACACCCTTCAACCGTCTAAAGTGTAGCCTGTACACCAGCGACTTTGCTGACGCGCTCGACGGGAGGTCAGCCGACACTCCCACGCGCGTTTTGTTCGAGCGCCTTGATGGCCAATCCACCCTGAATCGCATGCTTTATGTGGATACCAAGACCTGGCTTCCCGACGACTTGCTCATTAAAGCCGACAAGATGACCATGGCGACCTCTGTCGAACTTCGCGTGCCGCTGCTCGACTTCCGGGTGCTGGAGTTTGCAGCTTCGCTGCCCGAAAACTTCAAGGTATCGGGGTGGTCAACAAAACGCATCCTGAAGGCGGCTTTGGAGGGATCGGTTCCGCAGGAAATTCTAACGCGCAAGAAAACCGGTTTCCCGGTTCCCTACGAGCGATGGTTGCAAGGGGCGTTGAGAGAGTTTCTCTTCGACACACTCTTGGGTCAATCGAGTCGTTTGAACTCGTACTTCCGCCATGACATGCTTTGCGAACTTCTCCAAGCAAACGAACGGAGCGGAGGTTCGTCTCAGGAAGTATTCAGCCTACTCGTCCTTGAACTATGTTGCCGACAATTCGCCCATAACGGCGCAGTCAATTGAGCAGACAGTGATCCCTTCGAAGGATCACCGATACAATACCTTCCCACGCATTATGGCTCACGCTGACACCCAAAAATCGGCCACTTCTGACCACCAGATGACGGTCGGTCTCTTGGGCGCTTCATTCGCGACGCGCAATTCCGGCGTCGCCGCTCTGGCCTGCGGGACGGTAGCTTCCATTCTCCATTCCCATCCCAGCGCACGTCTTATTCTCCTCGACTATGCAAAAGAACCGGCCACATACGAGGTTGCGCATCCGGGTGGCGTCGCCACTGTGGAGCTTATCAACATTCGTTTCTCGAAGCGATTCTACCTCCGAAACAATATTGCACGCCTCATTGTACTTGCCCTCTGCCTCAGACTTTTACCCTCGTGTGAATGGCGAAGGCGACTTTACCGGCGAAATCGTGTCCTCAAGGCCATCCACGAGGCAGAGATCATCGGTTCGATCGCTGGGGGAGACAGCTTCAGCGACCTGTACGGGATCGGACGGCTAATTTATGTGGCACTGCCCCAGATTCTCGTTCTGCTACTGGGCAAGCCCCTCGTCCTTTTGCCGCAAACGCTCGGCCCGTTCAAGGGCGCGTTAGCAAAGAGGATTGCCCGGTACATCCTCAAGCGATCCCATATGATTTATTCCCGCGACAACGAGAGTTCATCGGCCGTAAACGGACTTCTCGGCGGCAATCACCGAAGGTTGAAGTTCTGTTACGATATGGGTTTCGTCCTCGAGCCTTGCATCCGGGAAGAACGAATACCCCACTGGCTTGCAGAACAACAGGGTGGCCCCTCGCTAGTGGGGTTGAACATTAGCGGGCTGCTTTACATGGGCGGCTACACGAAAGACAACATGTTTGGACTCAAGACCGACTACCGTCGCCTCATCCATGACCTCATCAACTATTTTGTCGAAAAGCAAAACGCTCGCGTCATGCTCGTGCCCCATGTCTTCGGACCTGCTGAAGACGGCGAGAGCGACGTGATCGCATGCCGCGCAATCTATCGCGCGACCGACCCTGGCGTGCGGGCGCACGTGCATCTTCTGGAGGAGGAGTACGACCAGCACGAGTTGAAAGCGCTTATCGGGCGATGCGACTTCTTCCTCGGTTCCAGAATGCACGCGTGCATCGCCGCCGTGTCCCAATGCGTTCCCGCTGTGGGACTTGCCTACAGCCAAAAGTTTCACGGCGTGTTTGCCTCGATCGGCATGGATAAATTGGTGATTGACCTCCGCCAGCACACCGAACAATCGGTTATCGAACTCGTAGATCGAGGCTATGGACGCCGGTCGGACCTTCGGGCGCAACTCGAGGCCAAGATGCCGACCGTCCGCGCATCAGTCTTCGATTTGTTCACCCAGCTATTGCAAGGCGTCCCTTGTCAGGGCAGAAAGGCATCCTCTTAACAAACCCAAGGTATCAGGGCCGGCGAAGGGAGGGTCGCTCGACTGTCTATGTCCCCCGGGCGACGTGGATACCCAGATGTCTGAACTTTCTCGCGCCACTTTCTGGCACGGTGCTCAGGCCGCGTTGCTTGAGCCCTGTGCCGGATTCGCATACGGACCATCGATCCACAGGTGTACATATGTGCCTATCTTGCGCATCCAGCTCCACCGAAAACTTCGAGGGCCACAGGTTGCTATGAATTCTCCCCTTCCCTGCCCTCCGAGCGCTCCCACTGACCTCGTAAGGTATGAATTGTGAATGCGTCGGCTCGTCCGTCCCCACAAGCCTCTCTGCGCTGGCCGGATCTCTATTGCCGGCATGACGTTCGCATTGTGGTTTGCATCCGGCCGAACCGAATTTCCGGGGACCGACCAAGAAAGAAAGAGGAATCACATCCTCTAATAGCTTGATGTTTTGAGTTAGTGTGCGATGGGGCGGAGCTCATCGTACACCCAACGCCCTTGGCAAATGCCCATCCGTATCGAGTGAAAGCCGATATGGAGTTACGGAATGAAGTACTTCGAGTTCGGGGAAAGCGCTTCCTTTGCTGAGGCCTGAGTAACGGTCGGCAACGTCCCGCCGCCTCTGGGAGGCGTGACGTGACGATCACCGTGGTCCCGTAACTCGGAATTTATGGAGGTAGTTCCGTGAAGCGATTTCGCGGCCTCCTCGCCTCCTGCGCCCTCGGGGCGATCCTGGGCCTTGTCTTCCTTGCCTCCGCTCAGGCCGCCATTGTCCATGCCGGCCCAACCGCGACCGGCAACGGCAGCGGGTCCGACTGGAACAACATCGCCAACTTCAATACGCTCTCGCTCGTGCGGGGGAATACCTATTACCTTCAGGATGGCACCTATGCAGGAAAGACCCTGAGTACCGCTGTCAGCGGCTCCACGCTCATTACGGTCAAGAAGGCCATCGGCTCCGACCACGGGACGGATACCGGATGGATCAGCGCCTATGGCGATGGGCAGGCGACCTTCAATGGCACGCTGACCCTTACGACCGATTATTGGGTGCTCGACGGCCAGACGCGCAACGCGAGCAACTGGGCCGATGGAAACAGCTATGGATATCGGGCTACCGATGTCTATACCAGTGCCCCATCTCAAGGTGGCTCGTGTGCCAGCAACATCACCGTCCGGTATATGAACTTAGGAGGGGCCGAGGGAACCACTTACACGGGCAGCGAGCCGGGAACAGCGATCTACAATGGGGGGTTCTTCGATACTTGCACGTCATGGACCATTGAATACAACTACCTGCACAACATTGGTAGTTTTACGCTCATCCAGTTTGCGGGCACGAACGGCGCGACTGTGCAGTACAACCATTTCCGGAATTCCTGGGGGAAAGAGGCGATTCGCGGCCAAGGCGTCTCGAAGAACCTCATCATCCGGTGGAACCAGTTCTACAACGCCTGCGGGTACACGGGCCTGCCCGGTGAGGGCTGCACGGCAGAAATTGCCATTTGGGGTAGCGACTCGCCGGGAGACCACGACAACAACGAAATCTACGGCAATTGGTTCATGCTTACCCGTGATTCGAATAGCGGGGGCACAATCGTTGTCGGAGGCAATGGCGGGAGTTGGTTCGGTGTACCGGCCAACAACACCAAGATATACAACAACACCATTGCGGGACATTCTGGGGGGAATCAGGCGGGGTACATCCTCGTCAACGGCGGCTCGGGGAACATCTGCCGCAACACCCTTTGGTACGATACGCCAGTCGCATCCGCCTCGTGCAATACGACCTCGAACAACGTCGATGCCACATCCGATCCCTTCACATCCTACGCGGGTGCCAATCTGCACCTCGCCGGAGCCACCGCCGCCGGATTCAGCTTGAGTAGCCCGTACAATGTGGACATGGACGGGAACACGCGCGGGGCCGATGGCACTTGGGACTTGGGGGCGTATGAACGCAACACGGGCGGGACCCGACCTTCCGCGCCGACGCTCCGCATCGTCCCATAGAGAGCGGCAGGTGCCTGAACTCGTTGCGCGTCATCAAATCATCCTGACGACCAAACATGGACGTCTTCGGACCGGGTGCATCACCATTCAGCCCCATACGGCAACGGCCACTTTACCCCTTGCGCGACGACTGCGACCATGGTTCCTCTGTAGCTTCTTTACCTCCTGCACGCTTGCTGTGTTTCTCACGGCAATCTCTACAGCTTCCGCCGCCAATGTGTATATCCGTTCTCAAGCGACGGGCGCGAATAACGGTACGGACTGGATCAATGCCTACACGTCCATTCCGTCGCCAATGATCCGTGGCAATACATACTATCTCGCGGCTGGAACATACGGTAGTTACACCTTCAGCGTTCCAATATCCGGCTCGACGCTCATTACACTGAAAAAAGCCACCGCGGCGGACCACGGCACGCATACGGGATGGTCGAGCACTTACGGGGATGGCCTCGCCACCTTCAGCTCCGCATCCATAACGGTGAATACAGGATACTTTGTGATCGACGGGGCGACCGGCGGCGGCCCAGGGAGTTGGAAGATTGGTCATGGGATCGTCTTCACATCACCGGCCGGAACGAGCATTGAGTACATCAATGTTGCGTCAGGCGTCTCGCATCTAGTCGTACGCCGTGTTCACTTCACTCAGGCCGGCAATACCGAGACTACGACGGCGCGAGCGAACGGAATCTACAACAATAACATCCTGAACAACTCGCTTTTCGAATACAATTATTTCGACAATTTGGGGGGGCTACCATTCTTCCTCCGAAACGGATCGGGGAACATCTTCCAGTACAATTACCTTGGAAATATATGCGGGATGTCCGTTGCTGATCCAAACCAACATTGTGAGGGCATCGTTATCTGGGGTATGACCGATGTCCACTTCCGGTGGAACTACGTGTCTAAATCCCCGTCAAGCGGCGGGTTCGTGAAAAACTCTTTCCTGACGGCGGACGCAATCCGGATATATGGGAACGTCATTGCCAACGGCTTTCCGATTAATTGCAATCACGGCTCATGCACCAAGTGGATAATCTTCAATAATACTTTTCACACGGGTAGTAGCGGCCCGGTCGGTGGAGACGGTACCATGAGTGGCAGTTACTTTTACAACAACATTATGTTCAATTTTTCTTTTATGGCCCCCATGTGGGGGATTCATGACTATAACTGGCTTAGTAGGTCTTCTGGCCTGCGCTGCAGGATGGGGGCTGCCACCCATGAAAATATCTGCTCCGGCTGCTCTGGCGGTTGTGACTCTCTCACAATGACAACGGATCCGTTTGTAAACGCAAGCGGCAGCACACCGGAGGACTTTCGCCTTACCAAGGCGATTCGTGAGCATGACGGGGACAATGTCTGTCAGTTAGATGGTTGCACAGGGGAAAACAAATATAACATTGATGCTTTTGGGCTTATTCGCGGCGCCGATGGCGTCTGGGATCGAGGGGCTTATGAGTACAGCAGCCGGAGACGGCCTTCGCCATCTACACGAGGGCCGATACGACACTGACGCGCATGGCCTATTATTAGGCGTTTCGCCTGGCCGGAGTCTAAGCGACCCTCCGCGCCTAACGCGCGTGGCTTCGTCACGTCTCGCATTCAGAAGAGCTTTGCCTGCTTGGCTGTCAACTCTCCCCCGTGCTGGTGGATTACCCTCCAACCCCCCAACATACTTCCTGGCTGTTCTCGGCGGGGGACTTCTTCGGATCGTACGATTGCTGATGATTGTATTTGCGATTACGCTCTTCCCTCAGTATTCTGTCGCTGCGAACTTCTATGTAAGGGCTGATGCCACTGGCCTTAACAATGGCTCCGATTGGCAGAACGCGTGGACCACACTTCCTACTATACTAAGCAGGAGCAGTGTATACTATGTTGCGGATGGCATATACGGCATTTACGTGTTCGACGATCCGACTAACGGATTTCAATATATCGAGATCAGGAAAGCCACAGCGAGTGACCACGGTACGGATGTCGGATGGGCTTCTGCCTATGGCGATGGCGTTGCGTATTGGGGAGAGTTGTCTTTTCAGACTTCATACTACATCTTCGATGGCGTTAAGGGGTATGGTCGTGATGTCGAAGTATATGGGTTCCAGCAGAATTTCACAGGCAGGTCGTCCCCTGCAAAGGCCCTTGATATTGATGGAGATTTCATCACCATAAGGCACCTTAAGTCATATTGGGATAATAGGGACGATCCTACCGAGGTTCAAAGCCGATGGCTGGAGGCAACGACAGGGTCACCGACCAATGTCACCGTCAGCTACTGCTACATAAAGGAGCTGCCCGGCTTACCTTTTTACTTCATTGCCAGCTCTAATGTTCTGGTGGAATACGTTGTGATGGAGGGTATGCATTCGGACCCGACCTATCACGCAGAGATTGCGTCAATCAGAGGCTTGACCAATCTGACCGTCCGATATTCCTGGTTTATTGACGGGACCGGCACTGGTGGTTGGATGTCAATGGAGGGAAACAACACGGACTGGAAGATATATGGAAATGTTTTTGAGCAAACCCCCAAGGGGATAGGTTACGGTCATGGGACTTTTGCAGACAATATGCAACCTGGAACCGTTACGGGTGGCCTCTTCTACAACAACACTGTTGCAAACCATACGAGTGGCTGGAGGTCTGGCCTTTCCTTTTGGGCGGCTACTTCTCCCCTCGAATCACGTAACAATATCTGCCGTAATAGCAATGCATTTGGGAATCTCGGCGTTGATGTTGCATCTCATAATTACTTATCAAGCTGCCCCGCAGATTCCGAGTTCAATACCACTATAGAATCAATCCTCCAACGAGATTCCCTCGACCCATTTGTGCATTCAGCCCGTGACAACGATGTTGCAATTACCGACTGGCAACTGAGCGGTACAAATGTGCCAAACGCAGGGTACGCATTGCCCGCACCATATAACGAATCTTGCATTAATCGTCTGTGGCAGGGTCCGAATGCCAGTTGTATAACTCGTGGGGCAGATGGACATTGGGATCGGGGCGCTATTGAGCACGTTCAAGGTTCAGATCGTCCCGGCCCACCGGCGAATCTCCGGATTTCGTCATACCAGTGAACGCCGCGGTTAGCCTATAATAACTTCCCTCCGCACCACGCTGTGAAACTCACAAGGATGAGAAGATCGTGGGACCGGTAGCCCTCCCCATCCACCATCTGTTCCGCGGGATTCCGGTGGAACATGAACTCCAAATCGTCTCGGGGAAGGTTTCCCTCGACCCTGTCCACCTGCTAGTCGCCCACTGGCCGCACCAGGCCGTCAGCAAGATCGTCCAATGACCCTACTGGAAACACTCTCAGGTATTTCTCTAGGAATTCGCGCGCCTCCGGAAACAAGTTCTGCTGTTGCCACCTCTCGGCTCCCGGGAACTTTCCTGCCTTCGGCTTCCGCCACGATACCCATCGCTCTCTTTTACGCCCAACGCTCCATAGTGGAAAATACTCGCTTTCCATATTCACGGCCCATCACATGATTATCTTGAGCTCAATACCAGAGATTGAAGGGATAAGAAATAAGTGGGAACAAATGCAGTGGCATCCCAATTCCGACCTTGATTTGTTTTTGAATCTTCTAAATGCGAGGCCGGAAGTGACTGGCCCATATGTCATAATCAGCGGAGAGGATGCACATGAGGCAATGGTTATAGGCAGAATAGAGTCCGCACTGTTTGACGTGCATTTGGGATACAAAACACTCATCAGCCAGCATGTTAAGCAGCTATCTATTATTCATGGGGGTGTGCTGGGAAATCTTGATAAGAGGAATTCCGAAATCATTATTTCCGAGATTATTGACACTCTACGAAGAGGAGACGCTGACTTGGCCTTTTTTAATCACATTCCTGCTACCTCTGCATTCTGTACTCATGCTCTTACGGTACCGCCCTTTCTCTGCCGGGATTTGACTGTTAATCGAAATCTACATTGGAAGATTAATTTAACTGGAAACTTCGACGCTTTCCTTCAACGAATGTCCGCAAGAACCCGAAGTGAACTTCGGAGAACGGAGCGAGCGTTCGAACGGGCCTCTTCTGGACGAGTCGTTCTCCGGAAATATTGCACTGCGCACGATATTGATCTATTGGCAACAGATGCTGAATCTGTCGCCAAAACTGGCTACCAACGGGGAATGGGGGTAGGTTTTCAAGACAGTCAGGAGACGCGGGATCGCCTCAAGTTAATGGCGCTTAAGGGTTGTCTTCGAGCATATATGTTGTATGCGGGAGATGTACCCTGTGCTTACTGGATAGGGACGCAATATCGCGAGACCGTTTTCTTAACTACCACTGGCTACAATCCTGAATTTAGAAAGTATGAAGTTGGGACTATCCTTTTTCTGAAGATGATCGAGGATTTCTGCCAAGATAAATCCATAAGAGCAATTGATTTCGGATTAGGACACGCATCATACAAAGAACGTTTTGGCGATGAAAAATGGGAAGACTGCACCATGTACATTTATGCACCTACGGTAAGAGGCGTGACACTAAATCTTTCAAGACTCATTGGCTCTACGGTTTCTCTGTGGTCTGAACGGCTTCTCATAAGAACTGGCTTCCGTGATCGATTAAAAAGAGTATGGAGGACAAAACTTGCGGGTGTTCAGCCCGCGATCCGTCTAGACAATCCGTCGTCGAAGTGAAGCCCCACCGCGGCAAGCTGTAGAGAATCAAGTATCAAAGCATGAATACATTTGCCACAATCTTTGTAATGATGAATTCGGCCGCGTTGTTTCTACTCCCGCGGCGTTGGGCGGCCCTGCCGCTGCTGGTTGGAACCGGTTACATGACCCTCGGCCAGGGAATCGAGGTAGGACCGTTTCATTTCACCGTCATCCGGCTTTTGGCTGCTGTCGGATTGGCTAGGGTGATCGTACGAGGAGAGCGCTTGGCCTGCGGACTAAACCGTATGGACCGGCTCATGCTGGTCTGGGCTGTCTGGGCATTGATAAGCAGTGGCTTTCATAAGGAACCCTCAGACGCGCTCATCTTTCGGCTGGGTCTTGTCTACAATGCATGCGGGATTTATTTCCTCCTCCGTGTCGTCTGTCAATCTCTGGACGATGTTGTAATGCTCTCTCGCATCACGGCGATCATCCTACTTCCCATTGCTATTGAGATGGTCATCGAACAAGTCGCCGCGCACAATCTTTTTGCTACGCTCGGAGGCGTGTCTGAAATTCCGCAAATACGCGAGGGCAGGATTCGTTCGCAAGGCCCGTTCGCCCATCCCATCTTGGCCGGAACTGTCGGCGCGGTGTGTTTGCCGTTAATGATCGGCCTGTGGCGACTCCACCGCAAGCAGGCGCTGATAGGGATTGTGTCCTGCTGCACGATGGTCCTTACCTCCGCCTCGAGCGGACCGATCACGAGTGGCCTGCTGGCCATCGGAGCTTTGTTCATGTGGCGTTGGCGCGACCAGATGCGGCTCTTCAGGTGGTTCGCAGTCCTGGGTTATATCGGTCTGGAGTTGGTTATGAAGGCGCCTGCGTATTTCCTCATTGCACGGATCGATTTGGCCGGTGGCAGCACCGGCTGGCACCGCGCCGAGTTGATCGATTCCGGCATCCGGCATCTTAATGAATGGTGGCTTGCGGGAACGGACTTCACTCGCCACTGGATGCCCACAGGTGTTTCCTGGAGTCCCGATCACACGGATATTACGAATCACTATCTTTACTTGGGAGTCGTGGGCGGTCTGCCCTTGATGCTGCTATTTATCGCAATATTGGCCATCGGGTTCTCCTTTGTGGGCCAAACGCAGCAGCAAACGACCCACCTCCCAACTACAACCCGATTCATGGTCTGGACGCTTGGCGCATCCCTGTTCGCGCACGCGGCCACCAGCATCTCCGTCTCCTACTTCGACCAGTCATTTCTCTTTCTCTACCTGACTCTTGCCGCCATCGGCTCTGCTTGGCCGGCGATTGTGTCATCTCATGAAATTCAGGCCACCGATGCTGCCGACGCCCATCCGGGACCCGCGCTACCAAAAGCTGTCACCACCTGATTCCACGAACACGAGCCATCAAATGCAATACAACGATGCTAGGCGGAAGCCTGCGCTCATTGTCGCAATTGCAAGTTACGGCACAAAGAACGACAGGTACCTTCAAAGCTTGATTCACGAATATCGCTCGATGGAGCGATATAAGGCTGATATTGTCGTCCTTTCGAATATTCCCAAAGACCTTGCTTCAGATGTCGAGGTCATGCTCGGCCTTCCGACGAAGGATCCATGGTCATTGCCGTTTGCCCATAAGGACATCTTCGCGCGACGGCTGCAGCTCTATGATCTCTTTATTTACTCCGAGGACGATACGCTGATAACCGAACGAAATATCGATGCCTTCCTCGAGATGACCAAGGTTCTTCCCGATACCTACATCGCTGGCTTTATTCGCCATGCAATGTCTCCTGAAGGCAAGAACACACATTACAACCATTTACGGCCAGTTGAACCAGCAATTCCCGACGACAATCGAATCCTAGATGTCATCAGGTCGCCCTACACGTGTCAAGGGTTTGACTCCAGATCGAAATATCCAACGTAAATTAAACCTTCAGGAACATCCCTGACCGCAACGGCGTCCAGGCGGAAAGGGACACGCATGTCTTTGGTCCCTACAACTCCATGTGCCGCAAATAGGATGATTGAGCAGAACATGATAATACCGTCTTTGGTGAAGGCCGTAGTTCCGCACAATTGGAGTCGGAGCCTGCGAGAATGTCTTATCCGCTTTCGGATTAATCACCTCTTCGGCCCCAAGAGTGTAACCTTGGAGGATAACGAGGCGGCAGTCACTTGCGTGGTCAAGAACGGTGAGTTCTATGTGGACTCATTCATCGAGCATTACTCACACATGGGGTTCCGTCACATCTTCTTTCTCGACAATGGTTCGACTGACAACACCATCACCCTTGCCAGCAAGCACCGCAATGTCACTGTTTATCAGTCTAGACTACCCGTTGGAGCCTATCAGGATCTGTTCAAGAAGTGTCTCGCGGAAATGACGGTCCCGGCCGGCTGGTGTCTCGATGCAGACATAGACGAGTATTTTGATTACCCATTTTCTCATGTTGTAAGCCTGTCGAAGTTCCTCGAATATCTGAACAGACGGAAGTACTCCGCCGTTCTTGCACAGATGCTCGACATGTTTTCTGACAGACCCCTGGCGGCGCTTGCGCGCAAAACGCCTCAGGAAACCCTCAAAGAAGTGTACCGGTATTACGACCTAAGCGAGGTAGGCAAGGTCAACTATCGAATCTCCGACTTAACCCGCAGGTACGCCCAAAACAATCAGCTCGCAAATGAGAACGTCGACCTATGCTTTGGGGGTATTCGCAAGACGCTTTTCGGACTCAATTGTCTCCTCACCAAGCACTCTTTTTTCCGCACAGGCGAAGGCTTGGAACTCTTCCCGCACGTCCACTTCATAAACAAAGCCACTCTGGCCGACGTGTCGTGCGTCTTGCTTCACTACAAGCTCGTGAGTAATGCTTACGATGCCGCCTCACAGAACAAAGAGGCATTTCCAGCGATCAGAAAGGGTTATGAGGATTTGATGCGTCTTATTCAGATGAGACCAGAACATCGGATCATAACTGAGACGACCGTTGCATTCCGTGGGCTTGCCGAATTGCTCGAAAGCAATTTCCTGTTCCTGTCCCCTGAGTATCGACAGTATGCCGGAAATGCTCGTCTCTGAGTCGGGGGAATTCGAGCGACGTCCTTGCTCCACACCCCTACACACCTGGCGACACATCGGAAACCGACATGATCGTCTCCTGCGCCGCGCTGCGGAGCATTTGAGCCATAGGTGTGAAAATCAGTTGCACTACGTCGGCGAACCATGAGATTGAAGTTTTGCCGAGGCTGCGCCGGAATCCGTGCTCGTTTCCTTGCCGCGAATTGACCTCCTCCAACTGAAATGTTGTGCTGTGAAGGATTGGGTGATGCAGGCGGAGCGAAATGCGTGACAATAATGAAACCCCCCAGACCCCAAGAGGTGAGCGAAGGATGTATATGAGCAATCCAAGAGTTAGCGTTGGTTTACCTGTCTTTAATGGGGGCAACTACCTTCAGCGCTCCGTGCACTCAATTCTGGCGCAGGACTACGAGGACCTTGAGCTGGTTATTTCGGACAACGCATCCACGGACGAGACGGAATCGATCTGCCGCGACATGGCCGCGCGCGATTCACGGATCCGGTACTGCCGCAACGAGGCCAACATCGGGGCAGCGCGGAACTACAACAAGGTGTTCGGGTTGTCGCGCGGAGAATATTTTAAATGGGCGGCGCACGATGACGAATGCCACCAGGCCATGGTACGGCGGTGTGTCGAAGTCCTTGACCGCGCTCCGGCCTCAGTGACGATGGTTTACCCGCTGGGCAAACTGATTGATGAACACGGCACGACCCTCGCATCGCCTCTGGACCGCATTGAATCCAGAGATCCCAGGCCCCACCGACGGCTAGCACACCTTATCTGGTCGTTGAACATGTGTGACCCGGTGTTTGGGCTGTACAGGGCAGAGTATCTGAGGAAGACACAGTTGATCGGTCCGTTCTGCGGACCGGACTATGTGTTGCTCGGCGAACTGGTCATGATGGGAGAGATATGGGAGTTGGACGAGGTCCTGTTCCGCCTGAGGGCGCACCCCGGGCGGTCAATGCAGGCGAACCGGAATATCCGGGCACGAACTGCCTGGCACGACCCTGCCGCCGCCACAAGACTCTTCCTCCTGCCAGTCTGGGAGCAGATGGTGTGGGAACTCTTGAAGGCTGCGCGTCGTTCCCATCTCGCGCCCGCCGAAAAGCTCAAGTGCTGCGTGGTGATTCCCAGTGTTCACTATTGGCGACGTTTCAAAAATGCGGGTGGCCGGCTGAAAACGCGACTTAGGAGCGCACTGAGCGGAGCGAACGCGGAGGCCGAACGTCCGTCGTGCAACAAGGACGTTCGTCATGGAAAGGTGAGTCGCCACATTCCTGAAACCCTCAATCCCCAAGCGCTTTGTGATCAAGCGGACCGACCTTTCGCTCTAGGGAGTGAAGGTACGGCCTTGAGTTCACGGACCCGCCCGCCAGGCAGTTCGCCGGTCTCATGAACACCGGTAGTCAGGAAGTGAGGAGCATGGAGGCAACCAAGATTGAGCCCCGCGGCGCGATGACTAACGCCAGCTGGAACGCGTTCGGGACGCTGTTCAGCATCGCGATCACCTTCCTGCTGGCGCCGTTGCTGATTCATCATCTGGGAACGGATCAGTGGGGACTGCTGTTGCTGGTGTGGTCCGTCACCGGTGTCCTCGGGATGGCCAACTTCGGGGTGGGTGAAGCGACGTTACGATTTGTCGCTCACTATCATGCCGACGGGGACATGAAAGGCGTAAACAGGGTTCTGGGCTCCACGCTGACCTTCTACGTTTCTATCTGCACGCTGGTTTCAGTGGTGCTGTTTGCGGCAACGCCCGTGGTGGCGAAGTGGGTCAAAGTGCCGACGGACGGGCACTACCCAGTAGACTGGTTGCTGCGTCTGGCGGCTCTGCTGTTCTCTTTCGGAATGATCTCGAACGCCTACCGTTCCATTCCGATGGCCCTGCAGCGGTATGACATCAGTAGCAAGATCGGCCTAGGTCAGAGTGTGGTGCGTTCACTCGGAGTCATCCTTCTGGTCGTGGCCGGTTTGGGACCCTTGCAGGTGGTTGTCTGGGACGTTCTGGTGGCCGCCGTGATGCTGGGGGTGCAGATTGTCGTCGCGCGCAGGTTGCTCCCCGGAGTCCGCTGGATTCCCAGCATGTCCTTTTCGGGAATACGGGAGATTCTTGGCTACAGCATGTTCTCCTTTCTGACCCACATTTTTCTCACGATCTATCGCGAAGGCGGCAAGCTCATCCTAGGGAATCGCGTGGGTACCGCTAGCGTTGCGTACCTCGGAACCCCCGACAGTATCGCTCATCGTCTTCACACCGTCGTCGTGAGTGGCATCGAGACCCTGATGCCAAGATTCAGTGCCAGCCGGGATCCGGAGAACACAAAAGCTTTGTTGGTCACCTCTACCTGGACCGCTGTGACCTGCGGTGTGGTGCTTTATCTCCCCTTGGCGGTGTTGATGCCTGACTTCTTGCGATTGTGGATCAATCCGGAGTTCGCCCGGGAAAGTGCGGGGGTGGGGCAGTTGCTCGCCCTAAGCTTTATCGCGCCCTCGGGATTCGCTCCGATCGCGACCTTGTTCCGGGGGATGGGAAAGCCCAGCTTCGTGACGCTGGTGATGGCCTTCGCAGGCGTGGTCGTGCTGGTGACCACCCTGCTCCTCGTATCGTCGCATGGAGTTCTCGGAGTCGGCTACGGCTACGTCCTTAGCGCCGTCGCCTGGCTGGGCGGCCTCGTGGGCGGCTGGCTTTACTTGTTCGGACGGCGCTCGATCGGCCTGCTGCTGCGCGTGGCGGGGCTGCCAGTGGTCCTCGGTTGCGGGCTGGGCTTCGCACAAGTCGCGTTTCTCGGATGGTGTGGTGAGCTCAACTGGATGGGTTTGTTCGTTGTGGGCAGCGCGTTTGCCGCGGTCAGCGCCATCGTGATACTCGGCGTGGATCGCGCCTTGGGCGGTAACTCGCCGGCCGGGCATGTCCTGGGGCGGATTCTCCGGTTGGAGCGCATCGACGGACTTCGCCGTCGCATCGACCTCCGGCGAGTCCTATGACCGCCACGTGGCGGGACGGACCTACCGAGTGACACCGGCTTGGAGTGCGGACGCGTGCCCGACCCAAGGGTGCAGAAATCCCCCGGTCCCCGACCAAGCGCCACACTTGCCCTCAAGAATTGGAATGCGCAAGCGATGCACTGCGCAACTCAACCACATTGTGTGGTGCTCCCATCGCTCAGGAATGACTAACTGTGGCTCCGAATATGGGCGATATGTTATGAAAGACCTCCTCAGGAAGATCAAGCGCGCACTGGCCGGAGTCCTTAGGCTTGTGATCGTCCAAAGCCCGCTGCCCCTGGACGGGCAAAGCTGGGCCATAAAGTCCCTCTTGCCAATGGATCCTTGGCCAAAGTCCCTGGCCTACCAGCAGTGCTTGGCGAATCGCGTCCTCAGAAGCCATGGCCCCGTCACCCAGAACGGGCCCTTCAAAGGCATGATTTGTATCCGAGATGCGGAGGAAGGGTGCCTCGTTCCAAAGCTCTTGGGCTGCTACGAGGAAGAATTGGTACCAGCGGTTGAGGGTTTCATCCAGAGGGGATTTGACCGATTCATCGATGTGGGGTGTGCATCGGGCTACTGGCTCGCCGGGGTTGCACTCAGAATGCCCCGAGCTGAAGTGTTTGGCTTCGATATCGACCGCGACGCGCTAGCGCGCTGTTCGGAACTGCTCGCGCTGAACAAGGTTCAGTCACGAGTCAGATTGCTCGGCCTCTGCACTCCAGTGGAGCTGGAGAGGCTTATAGCGGGGCGGACTCTCCTGTTTATGGATTGCGACGGACCAGAGTACGAATTATTGGATCCACACTTGGCACCCGCCCTTCGCCGCGCCGATATTATCGTCGAGTGCCATGATCACATCAACCCGAGAATCTCTTCGACTCTACAGGGACGATTCAAGGAAACCCACTTAATCCAGAGTATATCGAGCCGGACGAGGGAACCGAGCACTGAGCGCTATCCCGGACTGAGGGCTTTGCCCCGCGCACATTGGGCCGAAGCCCTAAACGAGCGTCGGCCGTGTGTGCAGAAGTGGCTGATCATGCGGTCGAGGAAATTGGCCTCCCACGAACAAGCCATCAATTCCGGCGCCGAGATACTATCGGAACTGCTTCACTCAAGCTCATTAGTGCGAGTTCCCCATGATGAGTAATTCCAATACGGGTGTACGCCCGAGCAAATCAAACGCCAGCCTGGATAGGACCGTCTTCTTTGTTGATCGCTTTTCGGGCGAGGTTGCACCTGGCCAAGTGGTCGGCAGCACTGTTGGGGACGGAGTCATCCGAAAAGGGACAGACAAGGAGGGCGTCATCGGTATAGACAATGGCGCTCTCCGCATTCAACCTCTCGTTAATCCCGGTTGGGGCAAGGCGGGAATCGCCTACGGTCCGTATGTCCGCCGGAACGGTCTGGCATTCGGTGCATTCCTCATCAACGGTCACAATATTTCTCGCACACAGCCTTTGCCCGACGGATTCAAAATGCGGCTTTGGCGGTGGATGGTTGGGAGCGAGACAGAGAAGCCGCTCACGCGTCTCATTCAGTGGGCCCGCAGTGACCAAAAGCGGTTTATGTGGCGTCGCCTGATACAGTGGATCAGAAGCGGGACGAGATTCTTCCAGGTGCATCCGATTGATGAAAATCTTTCGGTGGGTTGGTTTGCCAGCGAAGCCCCCTCGGACCCCTTGCAACAGGGAAATTCACTCATTGTGCATGCTGTCGTACCGGAGGGGGGCGAACTATGGGCGCGGACGGGATCGACGTTCCTGCGAACCGTGCGAGGCCTTCAGAATATCCCGATGTACTATATCGTGGTGCTCCGCGAAAAAGGAGCAGCCTATTACGCTGCCTCGATACCAGGTGTGCCTGGTTTGGATGTCTATCCGAATATGCGGTTGCTGGGGATTGACGCCTTCAATGCCGACGAATTGGTTTACGCGGGAATTCATCAGAGCGTCCTCGGCGAGATCGGTTTCCGCGTCGATACGAGGGTCTATCGGACTCAGGTGGCCACGCTTTCGGAATTTGGCAATTGGTACGGCTCGGCGCACGGGGCAGACGAGCTGACGGGTGACGGCTCCCTGCATTTATCTGCTGCTGAAATCGGAGGAAAGTGGGCGATATGCAAAGGAGAATTTTCTCGAACCGACCATGGCCTGGTAGCCAAAGACTTCTCGAATTCAGCGATGTTGCTCTTGGAGTCACCCGCGGGATTGGTTCACGTTTTGATCAGCACTACCAACAAACCGGTTTCAGGGATCGGGTTAATCTGGCGCGCCAAAGATGAAGACAACTATTGGAGTTTTGAGGTAGGGAGTCGGCAGTGTCAGCTTTCTATCAAGGAGGACGGCGTTTGGAGCAGGTGCCCGGCCACCAACGTCCATTGCCTCCTGCCAAATGTGTTGAACTCTGTGCAGGTGGCCGATGATGGCGAGCACATGCGTCTCTACATTAATGGCGAAATGGTTTATGGGATGACTTTCTCCGATACCCGGCTGCAGGATGGAACGGGGGTCGGAATCCGAGTGACTGGCAGCGGGATAGATGCGTTGTTACGTTTCTTTGAAGCCCACCCACGCGATATCCCCATTCCTGACACTTTCGAGCTCGGCGAACCTTGGTTCCTTGAAGGCGATCAGGTCGTAGTAAAGGATGATTTCGACGGTCCACCTGCTGACCTTGCCGGCCGAACCACGACTGTGGGTGCCAGAACCTGGAGAAGGGAGATAGGGAAAGGGATCATCCAGTTGACTGGCGGAGGAGCCGTCAAGGTGCTTGCGACGGTCGAGAAGCCGTGTCCCGGTCGCACCGCCTACACCATCGATTGGACGAATCCGGGTTTTGCCGACATCGAAGTCACGATCACTCCTCCCGGAAAACAGAAAGGGATGCAGGAGAAAGGACGCGCAGGATTGATCTTCTGGCAGGACTCCGATAATTACCTCATCTTAAGCGCCTTTATCGGCGATTTTCCCGCAATGTCCATAGCCGCGTTCTTTCAGAAGGACGGCTTTGAAGAGCTATTTGACGCTGTGTGGTCTAACGTCGGGAATCGCATGCACTGGGGCGTGCCGCATGACTTCCGCGTCGTGTTCGATGGGAAACGCTTTCTGGCCTTCATCAACGACGAGCCTGTGCTTTATCGGGCCCTTTGCGACGTTTATCCAGACTGGCATGAGTTCCTCATCCACCGGGTAGGAATTGTCGCAAACTGGGAGTGGGGAAATGACACCGGCAGCGTTTTTCACAACTTCGTAGCGAGGGATCGTGCGTGACCTATCAACGACTCCTTTTGCGACTGTTGTCCTCCGACTCGCTGGGGCGTACAGGACGGCGATTCCTACACGACCGGGTGTGGACAATCGAGGCTGGTGAAGGAGCCGGACTTAAGCTCAACTTGCCCCAGAATTTTGATTTTATCACCGGTTCAAGTGAAATACCTGTGCAGAAGGCACTTGCCCGGCGGCTCGGCCCGGGCGGCGTCTTCTACGATATCGGCGCCAACATCGGCTTTTTCTCGTTGATCGCTGCCAGAATAATTGGCGAGAGCGGCCGCGTCTATTCCTTCGAGCCGGTTATCGAGCACGCGGCCACCCTTCGCAAGAACGCCCAGCTCAATGGTCTCGAAAACATCACAGTTTTCGAGGTTGCCGTAGGGCGGAATTCTCGAATCGACGAGTTACTCTTGACCACATGTGAGGGTGGATCTGCGATTTCCACGTCGTCAGTCAAACCATCCGCGCCTGTCTCCCGAAGGATGATTCAAGTTGCGCCCTTGGACGATCTGATCCCAGCGGGCAACCTTCGGCTGCCCAGCTTCGTCAAGATCGATGTGGAAGGCGTGGAGTTTGAGGTTGTCCAGGGAATGACGAACACCATCACCACATCCAAGCCTGTCCTCTTGTACGAAATCGACGACGGCGACAAGACTTCCTTTGTTCGCCGCTGGAAAGAACTGGATGAATACGTGTCGCTGTTGGGGTATGACATTGTTCACCTTGAGGATTCTTACCCTGATCTCGCATGGAATGTAGGTCACTCTCTGGCGCTGCCCCGCGAAGCCAGCTAGGCACGGTAAACTCATTCCTCGACACCATTCCCTCGTACCCAAGCCTCCGAATCGTCCAACTCGTGCCTGAAGGCGCACATTCTCATCCAAAGGGTTCCGCACTATGGCACCAGGAGTAAGCCTTTCGTTCCTTTCCACGTTGCACTGCCCCTACTGTGGGTTCGCGCTGGGTCTTTCTTCGGCAAACTCCATTGCAGACGCCGTTGACTACGGAATCCTTCGCTGCGCTTGCCACGAATATCCCATCGTTGGGGGCATACCCATCCTCCAGCAGATTGAGGGGCTTGATCGCGTAGTTGAATATATTAGGGCCCTCGATTCGAAGCGCGCGCTCCTCCATGCCCTCAATGTCTTTCGTGTCAGGTGGGCCCATCGGAGCAGATGGCATCAAGTCCGATACCACTTGAATTGCCGACGAGTTGTTTCGGATACGACTACAACCTTTGAAGATGCCGCGCGACTGCTCAGAAGGCCGAAGGTTGTCGCGGACTATCTCATCCACCGATACGCAAATCCCAGCTTCCTCGCGGCAGTCGCACCGTTGATGTTATTGGGACATTTGGAAAGGCGACCCGAGCAGATTGGCGACGCAAACCACCGAACCTCCGACCGCACTTCGGATCCCCACACCCGAGTGTTGGACCTCGCGTGTGGGGCCGGACATGCCAGCTTTCTCATGCAGCTTCTGTACCCGGGGTTATCCGTGGTATCTGCGGATCAGGACTTTGTCAGCCTCTACCTCGCCAAGCGATTTATCGCACCAGACGCAACGCATCTCTGCTGGGATGCCCACGTTCCAAGCCCGTTTCCCGATCACTGCTTCGACGCTGTTTTCTGTCTCGACGCATTTCACTATTTCCGGTCAAAAACGGCGGTCGTGGCGGAGCTGAAACGGATTATGAGAGCGGAGGCCTTTTGGTTATTCCCGCATCTGCACAATAGCTTGCAGCACAACATCGTCGCAGGGATTCCCTTATCACCGGAACAATATTTGGAATGCTTTGGATTTCGTGAGGCCAGGATCTTTGATGAAATCGCGCTCCTTCTTGGACTCTCACAAAGACGACTAGTCGATCTCGGGACAGAACACCCTCTATCAAAACTGAACGAGTCGCAGACTTTAACTTACGTTCGAGGGGGACGTGACGTCTGGCAACTTCACGATGGATTCCCTTCAGCTTTCTGCAGGACCAGGTCTACGCTCCTTGTGAATCCCATCTATCGTGGGCGCTGGCATCTTGATAATCTCGAGCTTGAGCTCGTCTGGCCAAACGAGCTGATAAGGAATGAGTGTTCTGCCGCGGAGACGGTGCTTCCTCCCAAGCTCCAAATAGGTAAGTCGGAGTTACGGCAATTGCGGCAATTGAGCGCCCAGATGTCAACGGCGGATTGGGATCGCCTTGGCGACCTCGTTGCCAGGTTCGTCTTGGTTCCCCTGCCTCCACATTACAGCCATAATAACCTGACGACGTCGTAGCAGGCGCGCTGTTTTCAGTATAGACTGTTATGGATACGAGCAATGGTTCGCGGAGTATATAAGAGACTATATCTGAAGGTGCTTGAGAGGCGTGCATATCGACCCAGTGCGCGGCAGATGGAAAGCTCAGCCGTCGTCTTTTCACCACATTACGATGACGAAACCCTTGGAGTTGGGGGCACGATTATAAAAAAGCGCAGGTGCGGAGCCGCTGTGTACCTCGTTTTCATGACGGACGGAAGCAAGTCACATGCGCACGCGATGGACGGCACTCGTTTGTCCGCCCTACGCCGCGACGAGGCGCTGCATGCAGCCCATGTGTTAGGCGTCGATGAAAGCCACGTGATCTTCCTGGAATATCCGGAAACACACTTGCAGCAACACGCTATCCAAGCGGTGCAGCGTGTGTCCGAGATACTCTGGCACCTTCGCTGCCAACAAGTGTTTGTGCCAAGTACGTGTGAGCCTGCGCTGTGGTCTGCGGATCATAAGGCGACGACGGATGTCGTATTTCGTGCCCTAATTAACACTCGGGACAAACCCGAGATATATGGATATGGGGTGTGGTTCTGGTACCATTGGCCTTGGGTTCCGATCTTGCGTAGCAATGATACTCGCCGGTTGCTCACGCTCAGCCGGAGGGCTCTCTTTGGTTTGTCTGCCTCCATGAATTTTAATACGGCAATATACATCGCGGATGTTTTGTCCGAGAAACGCCTTGCACTTGAGAAGTACAAATCCCAAATGACCCGCCTTGCTCAGGACAAACCCTGGCCGGTGCTCGGGGACCTAGCCCACGGTGAGTTTTTGAAGCTGTTCTTTCGATCGAATGAGTTCTTCAATAGCTACCACTTTCCGGCAGGCGTGATTCTACACACGTAAGGAAAGGAATCGTGACAGCACCACTAAGGACCGTTGCCTTCATTTCCCAGGGCATGGGGGCCATTGTGCCACCGAAAGCGGCCGGCTCTATTGCCATATGGATTTATGAGACTGTGCAACATCTTAGTCGCAATCAGGCGGTGATCGTAATAGAGTTTGGAGAGAAGCGGTTCCGAACAGCGCGCTTGCAGCATGAAGGTGTAACGTATTGCTATGTGCCGAGGGCGATCAACAGGATTATCAACGCTATTCACAGAAGACTCTCGTGGTTACTGCGACGACTGTGGCCAGCGGAACGGCGCATAATGCAACCTACATTTGCTTCCATGTTTTACAATTTGGGCTTTATTATGCAGGCCGCTTGGCACGCTCGACAGTCTCGCTGCAAGGTGATTCATATTCATAACTTTTCGCAATTTGTCCCAGTTGTACGCGCTTTGAATCCCAACGCTCGCATTATCCTCCATATGCATTGCGAATGGCTTTCTCAACTTGACCAGCGGATGATCACACGCCGCCTTGCGTCCGCAGACGTCGTTGTCGGCTGCAGCACCTACATCGTTCAGAAGATATTGAAAAGATTCCCTCATCTTGAGCACAAGTGTCAGGTGGTTTTCAATGGCACGGACGTCGGGCATTTTGTTCCGACCGGAGACGTAGCCGCAGAGAGTCCCTCTAATATACTTCGAATACTCTTTGTTGGTCGCATCTCGCCGGAAAAGGGAGTACACGTTTTGCTGGAGGCCTTCAAGGCTGTTGCTGAGAGGTTTCCGTCTGCCTGTCTCGAACTGGTGGGCGGCGTGGGGAATCTTCCAGCGGACTTTCTTGTGTCCATGAGTGAGGACCCATTGGTGAAAGAGTTGAACCCATTTTACAGCGCAGATTATTTAGCTTACCTAAGAAGTAGGATTCCAGAACACTTGACCGGACGCGTCACGTTTCATGGAATTGTGGCTCATCGAGAGCTGATAACACACTATAGAGAGGCGACCGTGTTTGTGAACTCGTCGCTTTCAGATGCATTTCCGGTTCCCATTGTTGAGGCCATGGCCGCTGGATTACCTGTAGTGGCCAGCGCTGTTGGAGGCATCCCAGAAGCGGTTGTAGACGAGATGACGGGGTTATTGGTGGCGCCGAACAGGCCCGAAACGCTGGCTGCGGCGTTGGGCCGGATTCTTGGGGATAGCAGCCTGCGCAGGCGCATGTCTGCTGCGGCACGTGATCGGGCCTTGAAACTGTTTTCGTGGCGTGCCATTGCCGACCAAGTCGCCCGTGCCCATGACACTGCGGCGTTAGAGACTGTAGGGGAGAATGCAGAAGAGATCGTCTTCTCAAAGATGACGACGGGCAGGTAAGTGCGCCAGGAATCAACGGGAGTGCCGAACGAATCGGGATTCCTTGCAAGAGGCTTTCTTTTCCCTAGATATTAGAAGCCTTGTCATCTCGCGTAGTTGGTGAATACCTCCTCCGCCAATCGATGGAGCCCAATGTCCATTAAAGCAACCGGACCGTGTATAGAAAAGGAACACACCGATTCGATGCTCGACCGTTTCTTAGATGGTCGATCACCTGGTGGTGTTGTAGCGACCGAGGCCAACGCGGCGTAACGCGAAAGGGCATAGACAAGGAGGACGTGATTGGGAGTGACAATGCCGATCTCAGGATTGAACCTCTGAACAGGCCCGGATCGGGGCTGGCAGGAGTCCTCTACGGGCCATACACCCGACGGATCGGTCTGGCTTTCGCCGCCTTTCTCACGATTGGTCACAACACGCCCCAGGTAGGAAAACTCCCACGAATTCAGACAAAGACACCTGCGCTGGGCCCATGGGAGTGAAACGGAGAAGCCGCTTACACGAATTATACGGTGAACGCGCAGCCGGCAGAGGAGGATTGTGTGGCGGCGTTTGTTACAACGGATCCAGCAGCGATCAGCGAGGGCTATAAGCAATTAACGCAGTTTGGATGAATCACAGTGAAGAGTTTATTTCCCGTTTGTCAAATCGGTGTGATCCTTTCTCTTTTGTTCGCATGCGGGCAAGGAAATGAGCCCGTCGAGTTTTTGAAGCATTGGGTAATCGATCCTCATCCTAACTCCGGCAAAGAGTGCTGCACAGACATTTTGATGCTCGGTGACATTAACGGTGATGGGAAACTGGATATCATAATCGGCGCTCAAGGAGCAGAGGGGGCAGGTCTGGTATGGTATCAATTCCCGACATGGGAGAAACACCCTGTGGCGAGTGGAGAGTTTACTACCGATGGGCAAACGGCTGATATAGATGGAGATGGCGACCTGGATATCGTTGTTGGCACCTTCGCACAAGGAAAGGGCGAAATACTCTGGTTTGAGAATTCCTCCGGGGATGGCAGCGAGTGGGCTCGGCATACAGTTGGCAACGGATATGCGCATGATCTGGTGGTCGGGGACGTGAACGGAGACGGTAAGCTCGATATCGTTACTTGCGACAAAAAGAAAATCACGCTCTGGCTGCAGGTGGCCCCTGGCGTTTTTCAAGGGCAGATCATCCTCGAGCGCCCGGGCGAGGGAACGGCCCTGGCCGATATTGACGGAGACGGAGACCTGGATATTGTCTTTGGAGGATCATGGCTTGAGAATCCTGGATCGCTGGCAAAGGGGCAATGGATATCCCATTCGATTGCAAAGCAATGGCCTGCCGATACCAGGGTAGCCGTGGCAGACATGAACAACGACGGCAGGCCCGACGTTGTTTTGAGCGTCTCAGAGGGGGAAGGGCCGTTGAAGGGGCGACTCTCCTGGTTTGAGGCGCCCAAGAATCCCAGGGCAGATGCATGGGTCGAACATCCAATTGATAAAGAGCCTCTCGAAGGGGTTCACTCGCTTCAGGTGGCCGATATTGACGGCGATGGCGACCTCGACGTAATCGCCGCGGAGATGCATACCTCCAGGAATAAGCGGGTGCTGGTCTATATCGATGAGGGGGGGACGTTTAAGCCTGTCGTCCTATCTCGCCGCGGTTCTCATAACATGCGAGTCGGAGATATTGACGGCGATGGCGATTTCGACATCGTCGGCAAGAATTATGCGGGCCCCGGACGGGTCATCGAGATGTGGGAAAACCTAACCAGCGGCGCCAAGAAGTGGGCATACATTTCCATTGACGGAAAACGCCCTAAGACTCAGAAGGGAAAAATGGGGCTCGTCTTTGCAGACGCCGATCGCGATGGCCTCCTTGATGTGATCGCCGGATCTTATTGGTATCGGAATCCGGGGGGCAATCTGCACGGAGAGTGGAAAAGGACTCTCATCGCTGAAGAAGGCATGGACGTATTTTTTGCCATTGATGTGGATGGAGATGAATATTCCGACCTGATCGGAATAAAGGATAGCACCGTATATTGGATCGAGGCGACAGACCGACTGGCAACCGCCTGGAGGGCGCGGCCCGTCGGTGAAATAGCCAAGGGGGGACGCACTCAGGGCTATGTCAAAGCCCAAATAATCCCTGGGAAGAAGCCTCAGCTAGTCTTCACTCGAGGCAAGAACTTGTATGTGTTGGAGGTTCCGACTGACCCAGATAGAGCCTTGTGGCCTCTCCACCGTATTTCTACTCAAATTGAAGAAGAAGGAATAGCGGTTGGAGACATTGATGGGGATGGGGATCTGGACATCGCTGCTGTGAGCGCTGATTGCCTCCATGTTATATGGTTGGAAAACCCTGGATCCCTGCCTTTGGAATGGAAAATGTATTTCATAAGTGGCCAACTACACGATTCACAAATGTGCTTTGACCGCATAGCCATCGCGGACCTTAACGGCAATAACCGTTTGGACGTAATTGCGACAGAGGAGAGACAGGACTGGGAGTTGGCTGCCCATCTCTATTGGTTTGAATCCCCCGCTGACCCCAAGAAGGGAACATGGAATAGCCACGTCATTGCACGGCACCGATCTTTGAACAGCCTGGACATCGCTGATGTCGATGGCGACGGCAATGTAGACATTGTCGTGGCCGAACACACTGACCAGCAAACCGAGGGGGCGCCGGATAACTTGACGGTAATATATTTGAATCGCTATCGAGCCAGGTCCTGGGTTCCTCACGTGGTTGAACGCGGTCCCCATTCCAGCCATCTCGGGGCCAAGTTTGTTGACTTGGATAATGATAAGGTTTCTGAACTTGTTTCCATAGCATGGAACCAGTGGCAGTCCGTTCACTTGTGGAAGAAGGTTGCTAACGATTACGAGCAACGAGAATCGTCACCGAATCGCTAATTCTGACTCAGAGCGGCTGCGGTTCATTACACCGAAGCAGGAACCCTCACGCTAAAAATGCCGACTTTTAGTTATATCGGTTATTAGTAAACATTCAAGGTAAACATCTTTGGGGAACGGAGGGAAATATGAAGGTCGCCATTCTGGCAGGCGGATTGGGCACAAGACTAGCGGAAGAAACCGAGATTCGGCCGAAGCCCATGGTTGAGATCGGGGGCAAGCCTATTTTGTGGCATATCATGAAGCTTTACGGACATCACGGCTACAAGCACTTCATCATCGCGCTCGGGTACAAGGGAGAGTACATCAAGAAATATATGGTGGACTACTGCTCGCTGGCCGCGGACCTCACGGTCGATCTCAAGAATGGACAGATTCACAAGCACGGCGGCAACTCGATTGATTGGACCGTTGAGCTGATTGACACCGGGCTGAAAACTCAGACCGGTGGACGAATAAAGAGACTTGCACCCTACCTGGGAAATGAGACCTTCATGCTGACCTGGGGAGATGGCGTGGCGGATATCGACCTCGACGCACTGCTGGCGTTTCACCGGTCCCACGGCAGGCTTGCCACCTTGACGGCCGTTCGGCCGCCGGCCCGGTACGGCCACCTGGAGCTGAATGGGGATCACATTGCGGAGTTCTCCGAAAAACCCCAGACCCGAGAAGGATGGATCAACGGCGCCTTTTTCGTCTTGGAGCCCGGCGTGTTCGACTACATCCAGGGGGATGATACTCAGTGGGAAAAGGAGCCTCTGGAACGTCTGGCCAGGGACGGGCAGTTGATGGCCTACAAGCACACGTCCTACTGGCAGTGCATGGACACGCTTCGGGAGAAGCATATCTTGGAGACCGCTTGGAATTCGGGGAAGGCCCCGTGGCGGATTTGGAGGGATTGATCGTGAAGGTTCTTGTCACGGGCTCTCTAGGTTACATCGGGACGGTGTTGGTCCCCATGCTTCAGAAGAGGGGCCACGATGTTGAAGGGCTCGACACCGATCTGTACCAACGCTGCACGTTCACCGGGGTTCCGCCGGATGTGAGGACCCGGAAGAAGGACGTGCGTGACCTTGAGCACAATGACGTCGCGGGCTTCGATGCGGTGATTCACCTGGCCGGGCTGTCCAACGATCCGTTGGGTGACTACCGGCCCGAGCTGACCGAAGAGATCAACGCCCGGGCCTCGATTCGACTGGCGCAGCTCGCCAAGGCGGTCGGCGTCCAGCGCTTCCTGTTCGCGTCGTCGTGCAGCAATTACGGTGCCGCCGGGGCCGACTTCCTGACTGAGGAGGCCGCCTTCAACCCGGTCACGCCTTACGGAAGATCCAAGGTCGCGGTTGAACTCGCGCTTCGACAAATGGCCGACCACGCGTTCAGCCCTGTCTATCTGCGAGCCTCCACCGCATACGGAATGTCGCCTCGAATCCGCTTCGACCTGGTGACGAACAATTTGACGGCGTGGGCGTTCACGACCGGGCAAGTGTACATCAAGAGCGACGGCACGCCCTGGAGACCCATCGTACACGTCGAGGATATCTCCCGGGCCTATATTGCCGCCCTGGAGGCACCCCGGGAACTCATTCACAACGAGGCCTTCAACGTCGGCTCCACTGCGGAAAACTATCAAGTCCGAGAAATAGCCGATATCGTCAAAGACGTGGTCCCGGGCTGCAAGATAGAGTACGCACCCGACGCCAGTCCGGACAAGCGATGTTACCGGGTTGATTGCAACAAGATCGCGAGAGTCCTGCGGGAGTTCAAGCCGCAATGGACGGCTCGCCTCGGCATCCAGCAGCTTTACGATGCCTACCGGAAGGTCGGCTTGACGGTGGAGGAATTCGAAGGACCGAAATTCAAGAGAATCGCTCACGTCAAGCAGCTCATCGAGGAAGGCGCGCTCGACGACAGTCTCCGTTGGTGTCACGTTTCAAGCCAGACTCGCTGGGCCTCCACCCTTAGCGCATAGCGCAACGTCTCATCAGTCCGTTGAGTCCGTTGAGTCCGTTGAGTTATTGAGTCCGGCCCAGAGGGCAGCAACCAAGAACCGTTCGGTAGTTCGGTTGGTCGGGCTCTGCCCCGGAGGAGGCTCCGCCCCGGAGGGTGGTTCGGTTGTTCCTCGGAAAGCCATCAGCTATCAGCCATCCGTTGCTTGCTGCCAGCTGCCAGCTGCCCGCTGCCCGCTGCCTGCTGAGCTACACGCTCTGCGCTTAGCGCTTGGCGCTTTGCGGATCGCCGGTGGAAAGCTGACTGCAGATGGCGGAGAAGACAAATGAACATCCCAGAATGCCGGTCATGCAAAGGCCACGACCTGAAATTGTTCCTGGATTTGGGGAAAACTCCCCTCGCGGACAGGCTGCTCTCCCCCGAGCACTTCGAAGTTGCTGAGCCGACATTCCCCCTTGAAGTCGCCTTTTGTCCGACGTGTACCCTGGTCCAAATCCTGGAAACGGTGGACCCCAGGGTGCTCTTCTGTGACAAATACCCATATTACTCGTCCTTCTCGCCCGCGATTCTGCAGCATTCCCGCGAGAATGTCTTGGACTTGATCAGGACCCGCGGGCTCGGACCCAAGAGCCTCGCCATCGAATTGGCGAGTAACGACGGGTACCTCCTCAAGAATTACGTCGAACACGGCATACCCTGCCTTGGGATCGATCCGGCGGAGGGTCCGGCCAAAGCCGCCCGGGCCATCGGCGTACCGACACTCTGCGACTTTTTTACCGTCGAACTAGCCGAAATGCTCCGCGCAGGGGGAAAGGCCGCAGATGTGATACACGCCAACAACGTCCTCGCGCACGTAGCGGACACCAATGGCTTCGTCAAGGCCATGGCGACCGCCCTGAAAGAGGATGGGGTCGCCGTCATCGAGTTTCCTTACGTGAAGGATCTCATCGACCATCTCGAGTTCGATACGATCTATCATGAGCACCTCTGCTATTTTTCGGTGCACGCAGTGGATTGGCTTCTGAGACGGCACGGGTTGTTCCTGAACGACATCAGGCGCCTTTCGGTTCACGGAGGATCTCTCAGGCTGTATGTCGAAAAGAAGGAGAGAGTCGGCCCCGCGGTGCAGTCGCTGCTGGCCATGGAGAGGGCGGAGAAGATCGATCGTTTTTCCTACTACGAGGATTTTGCGCGTCGCGTGGAGACGCTCAAGAAGTCCCTGCTCGAGCTTTTGAACGCCCTGAAGGACGACGGGAAGCGGATTGCCGCCTATGGAGCGGCCGCCAAGGGTGCCACGTTGATCAACTACGTGGGGATCGGCAGGGACTTGGTGGATTTCGTCGTGGACCGTAACCTGCACAAGCACGGCTGCTACATGCCTGGACACCACATCCCCGTGTTCGCGCCGGAAAAGCTGCTTCAAGAGCTGCCCGAGTACACCTTGCTGTTCGCCTGGAACTTCGCCGATGAAATCCTCGCGCAACAGGCGGAGTATCGTACTCGGGGCGGCAAGTTCATCATTCCCGTCCCCGAGCCACGCGTTGTATAAACCCGAAGGTTTCACCGCAAAGGGCGCCACAAAGCGCAAAGGGCAAAGCGCAGAGCGCCTAGCGCGCAGTTCAGCAGGCAGTTGGCAGCTGGCAGCTCGCAGCGGGCAGCCCTTTCCCTGCAGGGCGCATAGGGCATGGCGCAGGGCGTCCGACGCTCTGCGCTTGGCGCTATGCGCTTTGCGAGTTGTTCGACCGAACGACCGTCCTGCCGACTCCGCCCCGCTACGCGGTTCGGAGCGGGGACAACCGAACGCCTTTTTCTAGTCCCTTGAGTCTCTTGAGTCCGTAGAGTTATTGAGTCCGGAACCACCCTGCAAAGCGCTAAGCGCCGTACGTCCGACGCTATGCTCTACGCGCTTTGCGCTTTGCCGGATGTACGACCGAACCACCCTCCGGGGCAGAGCCCCCTCCGGGGCGGAGCCCGACCGACCGAACGACCGAACGCCTTCTCCCGTCCCTTGAGTCTCTTGCGTCTCTTGAGTTATTGAGCTGCTTCCGGGCTGCCAGCTGCCTGCTGCCAGCTGCTTGCTAGTTCTTGCGAACCCGTTGAGTTCGACGTACCATCGTACTCTCGTACATTCGTACCCTCGTACGCCCTTATTCCTGCCTCCTTGGCGTTCCGGGTACCCGGCGCGAGCGCTGGGTGTCCTTGGCGGTTTGGTAATTTCGGATCAAGGTTCACCCATGTCCAATTCCTCCTGCCCCAGTTGCGGTGCTTCGGACATGCAGGTCTTTCACCGGCAGGCGTCCGTGCCGACCAATAGCTGCATTTTGCTTAGCTCGCGCGAAGAGGCGCTTGCGTATCCGCGCGGTCGAATCGAGCTGGCTTTCTGCCGCGCCTGCGGTTTCATCTCCAACGCCGCCTTCGATGCCACGCTTACGGAGTACTCCGGACGCTACGAGGAGACCCAGGGGTTCTCGGACACGTTCAACGCCTTCCATCGCGATCTTGCACGCCGACTGATCGATCGGCACCGCCTCTTCGGCAAAGACATCCTCGAAATCGGCTGCGGCAAAGGGGAATTCCTGCTCATGCTCGCCGAAATGGGCGGGAACCGCGGAGTGGGCTTCGACCCAGGGTATCGTGAAGAACGCGTTTCGGCCAAGGCCACAGAGCAGGTCCGCTTCATCAAGGACTTCTATTCGGAAATATACAGCCACCACAAGGCGGATTTTATCTGCTGTAAGATGACCCTGGAGCATATTCATCCTACCGCGCAGTTCATCGGCACCATACGGCGCGCCATAGGCGATCGCGTTGACACCGTTGTGTTTTTTCAAATCCCGGATGTCACGCGGATCCTCCGGGATTGCGCTTTCGAGGACATCTACTACGAGCACTGCTCGTATTTCAGTCCGGCCTCCCTCGCCCGACTCTTTCGCCGCAGCGGCTTCGACGTGCTCAATATCGAAACGGAATACGCGGGTCAGTATCTGACCATCGAGGCCAGAGCGTCCCGGGGAAACCCGCCGCCGCCGCTCCTCGGGGAGGACGAGCTCGGGCTCCTGACGCAATACGTCAAGGAGTTTCCGGCGAGATGCGCTGCGAAACTCCAGTCGTGGCGCCAGCGCGTCGAAGCCCGCGTCGCGCGCGGCCGCAAGATCGTGCTCTGGGGCTCCGGGT
>Ga0326597_10001806_pt1 | contig 33219 bp, 40 predicted proteins | sample RVTome_12_FD_203789 | JGI IMG/M metagenome (GOLD analysis project Ga0326597, IMG submission 203789) | Soil microbial communities from uranium-contaminated site in the Upper Colorado River Basin, Wyoming, United States - RVT100D185 | ecosystem: Environmental > Terrestrial > Soil > Contaminated >...
CCATCATTGGCGGCCTCCTCTTCACTGGGAGGCCACGCGCCCATGTCGATCATATCACCGCGGCCGACGCCAACGCGATCTGTTCGGCAACAACCCCCCAGAATCGCGTGACATATAACGTCCGCGGCCATAAGCGCGTCCGGCACGGCCGCGCCAGGTCGAGCTGCACCAACCGCCCTCCGTGCGAGCAGGCGACCCGATCGCGGAAGTTGGTTGAGAGACCCCACAGGTAGCGAAACCGCGGCCTTGGATCCACCATCGTAACGCTGACAATGTCCGCCAACGAGATTCGTACCTCAAAGAACGACTCGAACCGCACCGTCACAGCTTCGTCACCCACCTCGACGTATCCGTCATTCATGGCGACCATGAAGTACGCCGCCACGAGCGCGAACGCACCCAGCACCGCGATCGCGAGTATCGCGCGCCCGTGATCCGGATTCGCCACATCGGACAGAGCCGGATACAGCGACATCAGCGCGAACACGCTCACCGCGACCACGATCAGGCGCAGCGGCGCTCGAAACCAGTAGGCGTTGCGGAATTCGAATCGTCTTGGCATTCGTGCCGTTCAGACCCCGTCGGCCGAGCATTAGGACCCGGGCAGGCCACTCCCCACTGGTATCGGTACAACCGGAGTGCGTCCGCACTTGCCCTTCGGACCCGCAGGCACGCAGAAGGGGCCGTTGCTCGGCCCCTTCCTCAAAGCGCTGCTCGCGTTTCGTGCCGTGGCTGGCTGATTATCCCTCGTCCTCGACGACCTCAATCGCCCGCTCCGGACAGTTCTCGACAGCCCTTCGCGCCAGTTCGAGGTCGGCCTCGGAAGCCAGGATGCCCTCGCCACGCGGCGTGGCGTAGCCATACTCGTCTACCTGGAACATGCCCGGCGCCATGGCGTAGCACCGGTTGTGTCCCTGGCACTTCTCGCTGTCGACCCTGACCTTCTTGACCGTCATGACGGAAACACGACTCCCATCTTGCGCGGGCCGCGCACCTGGCCGCCGGCCCATGTTACCGCATCGGGATCCTCCAGCCCGTAGTCCGGAATCCGCTTCAGCCACTCCTGGATCGAGACCTTCATCTCCATGCGCGCGAGGTTCGATCCGGCGCAGCGGTGGATGCCGACACCGAAGGCGATGTGCGGGTTCTTGGCACGGTGCAGATCGACCACGTCCGGATCGTCGAACACGCGCGGGTCGCGGTTCGCCGCGGGGAAGTTCATAAGCACCTTGCTGCCTTCCGGGATGGGGCAGCCGGCATATTCCGTGTCCGAAGCGACGTATCGCGCCATCGTCACGGGGGAATAGGCGCGCAGCAGCTCCTCGACCGCGTTGTCGATGAGCCCCGGCTCTTCGATGATCTGCTTGCGGTGCTCGGGGTGCTGGGCCAGGTGCCAGATCGCTGACCCGATCGAGCTCCACGTCGTGTCGATGCCGGCGACCAGGGTGAGGAAGCACGTACCCACAATGTGCGGCTCGGGGACCGGCTCTCCATCAACCTTCTGCGCCAGCAGGTAGCTGATAAGATCGTCGCCTGGCTGCTCTTTGCGCTGCTGGACCTCGCCGACCATGAACTCGAAGATGCTGCGAGCGGACTGCTCCCGCAGCTCCGGATCGGTCAGCCCCAGTTCAAGAAAGCCCCGCACCCAGCCCGTGAACGTGTCCGCATCGTCCTTGTTGATGCCCAGGATGCTGGCGATGACACGCGGCGGGATCTGCTGTGCATAGTCCACCGCACCGTCCGCCCGGCCCTCATTGATGAACTTGTCGATGAGCTCGTTGCAGAGCTCCCGCGTCTCCGCCTCATACTTCGCCACCGTCGTGACCGAGAACGGCGGCAGGAGCAGTTTTCGCGCCCACGTGTGGACCGGCGGGTCGGACGTAATGGGCGGGGCCCCGACGTTGTACTGCTGGATGAGCTCCTGGTCCTCTTCTGCCATGTTCTGCTCGCGTTCGATCTGCTCGGGCGTGGGCATCACGTCTGCGACGAGCACGTTGCGCGAGGAGAAGTGCTCGATGTCCTTGGCGATGTTGAAGAGGTCCTCGTACCGGGTGGGCATAAACGACCCGCCCCATCGATCGGTGTGTGCCACAGGGCACGTCTCACGGACCGTGTCCCAGATAGGGAATGGGTCCCTGATGTACTCCCTCGAGAAGATGTCGTAGTCGGTCGTCCACTCTTTTACGGGCTCGGCCATCGCTCCATGTCCTTTACAGCAAGAAGCCTCCGCTCCCGAGGCAGTTACTTTAGCGAGCGCTTAGTAGAATAGTATGCCGGGGCTTACTCCGCAATACGTAACGGCCTGCGAAATCGGCACCCGCCAATGCGCCGCATCGTGGAACAGTTCCGAGCAAGAGGCACGGGTCCCCGGCGCGTGCCGTGGCACACGTGAAGAGAGGCGGTCCATGCTCGGACCGCCCCTCTCGGGCGCCTGTTGGGCTCAGTGTAGCGACTACTCGGCAGCCGTCGCCGCCGCGGCCGGCTTCTCGGCCTCGCCGCGAACGCGCGTGGTGACGCGCTCGACGCCCGTGCGAATCCGCTCGCCTGCGGTGCTCGCGACGTCGCGCGCCGCTTCGACCGCGGCCTCACCCGCTGTCCGCTGGGCCGTGAACACCTTCTCCCACACCTGGCGGGACTCGTCGCGGGACTGGCTCAGCTCGTCGAACACCTGGCGGGCGAACTCCAGCGTCCGGCCCTGCGCCTTGGTCGCCGACTCCATCATGGCGCGGTACGCGCCGGCCAGATCGGTCGGGTCCTCGGCCAGCCTTTTGCCGACCTCGACGGCCTCCCGCTGGCCCTTCTGGGCCTCGGCCAGCAGATTGTTCGAGATGCGAAAGCCGCGCTCGTTCCCCATCTTGATCGCCTCGATGATGGCGTCGTAGCTCTCCGTGAGCGCGTCGAAGTACTTGTCGACCGAGTTCTTCTGGGTGGTGGCCATGGTCTTGTTTCCTCCTGTATGCCTGCAAATGGCAGCCCCCGGGGCTTGCGCTGTTCTGTCGATATGTGTAATCTACACATAGAGCCAGACCGCTGTCAAGTGGTATCTGCTGTTTGTGGAAAGAAACTCCGTGACCGCCACGGGCGCCAACCAGGAGTGTTCTCGATCCGTTCACAAAACCAGCCGGATCCAGGCACGGGAAGACGTGATACGATGGCCGAGGACAAGAAGGGTCCGCCCCGGGATCAGCCATTCCGGCTGCACGGCGACCTCCTTACAACCACGCTGCTGGCATTTCTGAAGAACTGGAACGCGTACGGCTACCAGCTCACCCAGCGGCTGGCCGAGGCTGGCCTCCCGGCGTTTGACTCCGGCACGGTGTACAGGACGCTGCGCCAGATGGAGCGAACGGGCATGGTGTCCTCGTTCTGGGACACGTCGGAATCCGGCCCCGCCCGCCGGATGTATTCGCTGACCAAAGCCGGCGAACTCTTCCTCTCGGGGTGGATCGACGTCCTTGGCAAGTACCAGGCGGTGCTGCAGAAGACGATCGAGGACATCAACGGCCAGCACCACATCGAGGACGGCGGCGAAGAGCAGCCGCCTCGCGCCGCCGGCGCCGGCGCATAAGACAGAACAGATTCAGCAGGGCATATCGGTGGCGGACGCGGACGCTCCCGCCGCAGCTAAGGAGAGCGCGATCATGGCCGAACAGACGGAACAGCAAAACCCCCTCGACATGTGGCGTCAATTCATCACGGATAGCGAGCGCCAGTGGAACGCATTCTTCAAGGACGTCCTGGGCACCGACGGCTTCTCGAGCGCCATGAACACGTGGGTGGAGGCGTCGCTGACGGTCCAGCGCATGGTCGCCGATCAGCTTGAGCGATACTACACGGCCTTCAACATCCCCACGCACAACGACCTGATGGCGCTCGGCGAGCGCATGAAGGCGATCGAGGACAGCCTGGCGCGTCTTGAGGCCCAGATCGCGACCGCTCCGGCACGAGCGCGGGCAGCCAAGACGGCGACCATCAAGCCGCCGGCCCGCACGAAGCCGCGCCGCACGAAGCGGCCGCCGGTGGCGGCGGCGGCCGCACGCTCCAACGGTGCATCCGGCTCTTAGGCGCAATCAGCCATCCGTGGAAAACGAAACGGTGACAGCCCGGTCGCGGCTGAGATCTAGGACAAGACCCTGCCCGCTCGCTGGCGCCGCTTCGCCATCGATCGTGGCGGCGGTGGGCTCCATGCCGGACGGCGGCTCGACGTTCAGCATCACCGACGAGAACTCCCACCCCGGCTGCCGCTGGAGATGCAGCGTGTAGGTCCATGTCCCTCCATCCATGTCGGCGACCGGCGGCGTGACGTACGTAAACGACAGCCGCTGGCTTTCGTCCGCCTGCACGGCGAAGAAGCGTCCGAAGACGGCGAGGCCCTGTTCGGTCCCCACCTCCTCTAGCCCGATCTCTTCCTGACCATCGTGGACGGAGACGATGCGGCTCCCATTCGGCGCCAGCAGGCGGACGTATCCACCGTACTGTCCGCCAAGCATCAGCTTCTCCACGAGTCGCGGATCCCGGCCAGCTCCCCAGGCGCTGAGCGGGTTCTCGTAGTCGAGATGCACCGTGGTAACGGCGGTGCCGTCCTCGGCCAGCCGCACGCGTATGTCCGCGGAGTGCTTTACGACGGCGTTCAGTTTGGTGCTGTTGACGCTCGCATCTACGACCATGAGATAGTCTCCGCCCGCCGGGTCCGCGACGGAGCCGTCCCAGCCCATCTGCTCGATCAGCGCCTGCTGAGTGGGGTCGAACGCGTAGAGCAGGAGGTCTTTCTCATCGCCAAGGCGCTGGACCGTATCAACGAGCGGCGACCACTGGCCGGCCTCGGGATGCAGCACCCGCCCGATCACTTCATCGGCCAGCAGCGCCGCAAACGCCTTGCGGTCCGCGGCTGGCTCGTAGGGGGCTCGCGTGTGCTCCTCCGTCAGGTCGAACGCGTTCTCGGCGCTGACCGTCACGTCGAACTCCGGGATCTCGACAGGCCCCGTGACCGCCAGGAGACGCTCGAGCGTGGTCACATCGACGGCGATGACGCCATCGACCGACGGTCCGCCCTCCATCTCGAAGAAGCGCGCCGCGGATTCTGCGGACGTCGGGAAGTCTGGCGACCAGTTCGAGCTTGTGAGGTTCCAGCTCGTGTCCTTCAGCAGGTACTGGCGGAGCGCGTCGGGCGGCGCCACGTACGCGCCCGTCGCGGCCATCCAATCGTCCCCCATCTGCACGGCGTCGCGAAACTCCATCTCCTCCACGCGACCATGATCCAGCCGTAGCGTGCCTGCCACCGAGATAAGGCCGCCGGTCGGAAGCATCTCCGCGTTGTTTTGCGCCAGCACCAGGTACGTCCGTGGGCCGTCGAACCCGAGGAACTCCGGCGCGAAGTCCCGCGCCAGCCGGTAGTTCTCGAGCATCTCACGCAGCCGCTCGCGGCGCGCGTCCACCTCGTCGTACGCCGCGCGGAGCGGAGGCAGCAGGCTTCCCGTATCCGCGTCGGACCGACGCTCGTCGATGGCCGCGAGCGTAGTCTCGGCCGCGGCGATGTGGGGGTCGATCGTCTGGATGAGCCGCGGCGTCAACTCGGGCAGCGTCGCCGAGGGGTCCGCCCGGACGGCGTTGAATGCCGCTATGGCGTCCACACCTTGCTCGCCGATGTCAGCGCCTTGCACTCCGATGACGGCTAGCGACGCGGCCGCATCGACCTGCCGCCCCAGGCCCGGGAGCCTGCGCGCCACGGCGACGAACGGGTCTCGATGCAGGACATCGCTTGCCGCTTTGAACTCCGCGCGGGCCGAGCGAAAGTCGCCCCGAGCCTCCCCAAGGTCGCCCTCGCTCGCGTCGAGCCGGGCAGTCTCCATGCGATCCTGGCCTGCTCGCAGCTGGGCGCGGCCGTCGTTCACGTGCTGGACGACCCGCCACGCGCGATAGCCTTCGACCACCCCGAGCGCAAGCAGGACGACGATCGCCAGAGTGAAGATACGGCGTCGGCCAAACGCAGCGGGCGGGTGCTGCGCGGTCATCAAGCTGAGCGCCGCTTCGCCCCCGCCACTGCGAGGACGATTCCACCAAGGACCAGCGCAAGCACGATCCCCGGCACGACGGTGCCCTCGTTGATAGCGCCGCTGCCCGTTTCAGGCAGCTCGATCGCCGGGGCGACTTCGCCTCCAGGGACCACGACCGACGTCCTGCACGACACGTCCTCGGCCGTGACAACAACCTCAACGGTGCCGGCAGCCGCGCTCGTGATGAGCGTGGTGCTCGCCACGCCGGAGGCGTTGGTCGTCGCACCCGTTGGCGCCAGGCTGGCCCCGGAACCCGGCTGGTTCACGATACTAAAGGCAACCGCCTCGCCCGCAACGGGAACACCACTCAGGTCGCGAACGGTGACCTTGATATCGACGCTGCCCCCTCCGGCCGGAGTGCTGGTGGCTGAAGCTGTGACGACACAGTTGCCGACGGGCGGCGGATACTGGGCGGACGCGACGCCGAAGCCGGCTGCCGCCGCCATGGCCGCAGGAACGAGCGCTGCGATGATGAGCCGTGAAATCATGATGTGCCTCGCCTGGTCCCCATGGGCAGCGACGATGGCATCCCCCGCGACTGGCGGCGAAACGCACTGCCTCTGTAGTTGACAACGACGCCCGAGGCGGAATTTTGCAGCGCTTCTTGACAGGCGGCCAGTCCCGGGCGGGCTCCAGCTTGACAAGGGCGTCAGGATCTCCCACCGATTTTCCGCCTCTTTCGCCATAGCCCAATGTCGCCGAAACTGGCGCTCACCGGAGCGGGCGACGGACGTCGTCGGCTGGCAGGGAGGTCGAGCATGCCTGAGAGCGGAGAGTTCGGCGGCGTCATCGGGCGGGACTATCGGGAGTCGCAGCCCTGGTGGCCCGAGCCTCGCCGCGCGCGCGGCGGCTCGCCCAACGTGGTGTACGTCGTGCTCGATGATGTCGGGTTCGCCCAGCTCGGCTGCTACGGCTCCGACATCGACACGCCCAACATGGACCGCCTGGCCCAGAACGGCCTTCGGTACACCAACTTCCACACGACCGCGCTCTGCTCCCCCACCCGCTCGTGCTTGCTGACGGGCCGGAATCATCACTCAAACGGGATGGCCACCATCATCGAGCTGGCATCCGGGTATCCGGGATACACAGCCCAGATCCCAAAGAGCAGCGCCTTCATCTCCGAGATTCTGACCCGCAACGGATACGCCGCCTACGCCGTCGGCAAGTGGCACCTGACGCCCGCCAACGAAATGCACATGGGCGCACCGCGTGACCGCTGGCCGCTGGGCCGTGGCTTCGAGCGCTTCTACGGCTTCATCGGCGCGGAGACCCACCAGTACACACCCGCGCTCGTGTACGACAACCACGAAGTGTCGCCCCCCGGGACGTACGAAGAGGGGTATCACCTCACCGAGGACATCACCGACAAGTCCATCGAGTTCATCCGCGACCTGCGTGCCGCCGACCCGGACAAGCCCTTCTTCCTGTACTACTGCCCGGGCGCCTGCCACGCACCCCACCAGGCTCCGCGATCGTGGATCGAGAAGTACCGCGGGCGCTTCGACCGGGGATGGGACGCCTGGCGCGAGCAGATCTATCAGCGGCAGGTCCGCGAGGGCATCATCCCGGCTGGGACGCAACTCTCACCTCGTCCTGACTGGGTTCAGTCCTGGGATGCGCTTTCGGCCGATGAGCAGCGCGTCTACGCATGCATGATGGAGGTGTACGCCGGGTTCCTCTCGCACACCGATGCGCAGGTCGGCCGTCTTGTGAGCTACGTCGAGGAGCTGGGCGAGCTGGAGAACACGATCATCGTGCTGGTCTCCGATAACGGCGCCTCGGCCGAGGGCGGGCCGCACGGCTCTGTGAACGAGATGCGGTTCTTCAACGCCGTGCCCGAGAGCATCGCCGACAACCTGGCGGCCGTCGACGAACTGGGCGGTCCGCTGCACTACAACCACTACTCCTGGGGCTGGGCGTGGGCGGGTAACACCCCGTTAAAGCGCTGGAAGCGCGAGACGCACGAGGGCGGTGTGCTGGACCCGATGATCGTGCACTGGCCGAACGGCATCGGCGCGAGGGGAGAGGTCCGGCGGCAGTTCACACACGCCATCGACGTTACGCCGACGATCCTGGACGCCATCGGCGCGCCGCCTCCGGCCGAGATCAACGGCGTCGCGTCAAAGCCATTGGAAGGCGCGAGCTTCCGCCACTCGTTCGACGCGCCGGACGCGCCATCGCACCACGAAACCCAGTACTTCGAGATGATGGGCAGCCGCGGCGTCTATCACAAAGGCTGGAAGGCGGTCACCTTTCACCCCATCATCGGCGTGGCGTACGACGGCACCGACGCGACCAGGTCCTTCGACGACGATGTGTGGGAGCTCTACCACGTCGCCGAGGATCTCTCGGAGTGTGACGACCTGGCGCAGGAGCACCCGCAGAAGCTGCGCGAGATGATCGACCGCTGGTGGGCCGAGGCCGGCAAGTACAACGTCCTCCCCATCGATAACCGTCCGTTCCGGGGCGAGATCCCGTCCGGCGCGCCGAACCGCGAGCGTTACGTGTACAAACCCGGGGGCGGTTCCCTCCCGGAGTCGATCGCGCCCAACCTCCGTGGCCGCTCGCACTTCTTCACCGCCGAGGTCGAAATCCCGGAGGGCGGCGCCGAAGGCGTGCTCGTGGCGCATGGGGCCTACTTCGGCGGCTACGCCCTCTACGTCCGCGACGGTCGTCTGCACTACGTCCATAACTACGTCGGCGTCGAGGAGTACACCATCTCGTCCGACCGTGAGCTACCTTCCGGCCGAGTGACGCTGGGCTTCGAGTTCAAAGCCGCGGATCGGTTTCGCGGGAGCGGAACGTTCTTCATCAACGGAGAGAAGGCCGGGGAGGGCGACATTCCGCGCACCGTGCCACTGCGCATCTCGCTTGCCGGAGAGGGCTTCTGCGTTGGCTACGACGGCGGGCTGCCCGTCTCTCGAAGCTACAAATCCCCCTTCGCCTTTACAGGGACGCTGCACAGGCTCATCGTCGATGTGTCCGGCAAGCCCTATCGGGATCCCGCGGCCGAGGAACGGATCGCCATGGCCGAACAGTAGTGCCGGCCCGCGTGACAGATGGCAGTTCAACAACCCGCAGCGCCTGTGGCATACTACGTTCACGCCGCGAGCAAGCCGCCGACTCCCGGCGGCAACCCCCGCCGGTCGTGAGTGGAGGCGTAGCGTCGTGACTGCTCAGACCGCCCAAGAGCCCGCAAACATCGCCGGCATCGTGACCAAGGAAGTGGAACGCACGATCACCCGCGCGCAACGCGGCATCGACGTGCTGCTGAACCGCGATGAACCGGAAGTCGGGAAGACACCCCGCGACGCGATCTATCGCCGCGGCACGATGCAGCTCTATCACTATCAGCCGATGGCCGACGAGGTATATCGCGTACCCATCGTCCTCGTGATGTCGCTTATCAGCAAAGCCTACATCCTCGATCTGACCCCGGGTTTCAGCTTCGTGGAGTTCCTGCTGAAGAACGGATTCGACGTCTATATGATCGACTGGGGCGTCCCGCGCCCCGAAGACAACAAGCTCAAGCTCGAAGACTACACCCTCGACCTTATCCCTTCCTGCATCGAGAAGATCCAGGAAGAATCGGGCGAGAAAGATGTCTCATTCATCGGTTACTGCATGGGAGGACTGCTCTCGATCCTGTACGGGGGCCTGAGTCCCGCTGCCCCGATGACCAACCTGGTGACCATCGCCTGCCCCGTGGACTTCGACGGCATGGGCCTGTTCAAGCAGTGGACCGACAAACGATGGTTCGATGTCGATCGAATCGTCGACTCGCTCGGCAACATCCCGCCCGAGATGATGTATCGCTCGTTCGAGCTGCTGCGCCCGGCCGATCGGCTTGTCTCCTACGTGCGACTGTGGGACAACCTGTGGAACGACCTCTACGTGAGGCAGTATCGGCTGATGAACAAGTGGACCAGTGACCAGATCCCGTTCCCGGGAGAGTGTTTTCGCCAGACGACCAAGGAGCTGAGCTGGGAGAACAAGCTCGTCAAGGGCGAGTTGGAGCTGGGAGGAAAGCGCGTCGACCCAAAGCTCATCACCTGTCCCGTCCTGAACGCCATGGCCCAGCACGACCACATCGCGCCGTACGAGGCCACCAGAGGCCTCACATCGCTCGTCGGAAGTGAGGACAAGGAGGACGTCTTGCTCAAGGGTGGACACGTAAGCCTCGTCGCCGGGCCAAATGCGATCTTGCGGCTCTGGCCGAAGGTCAACGAGTGGCTCTCGGTGCGTTCTATATGAACACGGACGGGTCGCTTACCCTCCCCCGGAAAGCGAAGCTCGATGACGGCAGCGAGATCGTCCTTCGGCGTCTCGGCCGTGATGACGTCGCCGAGTTCCTCACGTTCACGCAGGCGCTTCCCGTCCACGACCTGCTCTTCCTCCGGACGGACATCACTGACGCCGGTGTCGTCGCCGACTGGCTGGACAACATCGAGGCGGGACGGATTCTCACCATCGTCGCCGAGCGGGATGCCCGGATCTTCGGCTATGGCAGCCTGCACTTCAGCAACACGCCCTGGTCCAAGCACGTCGGCGAACTGCGGGTGCTGATCAGCGGTGAAATGCGCGGCAAGGGCCTCGGACGAGCGTTGACAGAGGCGATCTTTGCACAGGCGCTGGACCGGGGGATCGAGAAGATGGTCGCCCAGATGACCATCGACCAGAAAGGTGCGATCTCCACGTTCGAGCAGCTCGGCTTCAAGGCAGAGGCGTTGCTGCGCGACCACGTGAAGGACCGCGCGGGCCAGAAACACGACCTGCTCGTGTATTCGCACGATGTTGTTGCGTTTCAGGCGCAGCTGGACGCATACGGAATGAGCGAGGCCGCGTCCGGCCTGTAGCGGCAGCGCGCAGTGGCGACATGCAGAAGTTCACCTGGGTCGATGCGCCGCTCCTGCTCATTCCCGGCATCCTCCTCGCGCTCACCGCCATGTCGTGGCGGGGCACCGGCGCCGCGCGCGAATTCGCGATCTGGGCGCTGACGACGTACGGCATCTACGTCACGGCGTACGCCACCTCGCGGCTGCTCCTGCCGAGGCGAGCGCGATCCACGATCGTTGCAGTGGCCATCATCCCGGCGGCGCTTTCATTCCTCGCCGGCGGGCTCAGCCTCGGCGCCGAGTACGCGATCTGGGCGCTCGTATTAGCGCCGCTCTTCGGTGTGCTGTTCGGAGCGGCATTCCTGCCGGCGAAACGCTGGCCGCCGTTACCGGTCACGACGGCGTAGCCGACCGAAGCCAACTCACGCGCCATCCTCCCGGAATCGCATGACCCGCCTGTTACGTTGCAGCAACCCACTGGTCGGTGGCACCTATACGCAGGATTATTTGTCCAAGAAATTCTGTTTCGCCTCGCAAACTCGCGTCAAAGTCTCGTCATTGGTGATACGCTCGCTCAGGGCGAATTCATCAGAGGGCTGGAACGGGGTGGACGCTGGTCTACGATATTCGCCTGATCGCCCTTACGAGCGTGCCTGTCTTGCTTGTGCGCGTGGAAGCCACGCGCGACGGGGTCCGCGATGACCTCGCTAACGTCCTGGGTCCCGTGCGGTCCCACGCGCTGCTCCACGGTGTGACCCCTGCGGGACCTCCGTTCACCCGCTACGCGTCGATGGAGGACGGCCCGATCGGTCTCGAGGCCGGACTCCAGTTGCCGCGGGCTGTTCCCGGAAACGGCGCGATCATCGAGGGAGAACTCCCCGCGGGTGAGGCCGCGACAACCTTACACGTCGGTTCCTACAGCGGGCTGTGGGCCGCGTACGAAGCGCTTACCTACTGGATGGAGAACTGCCGCCGCACCCCTGCGGACGAACCGTGGGAGCTATACATCACGGACCCTCGAGAAGAGCCTGATTCGTCGTTGTGGCAGACGGAGATCGTCTGGCCTCTGTCCGCAACCGCGAGGATCTGATCCGTGGCCGCGTCCGGTTACGGCGCGTGCCTGGCTTCGACCGTCGCCTGGTTGAGATCCGCCAGCGCCAGTTCAAGCCGCTCCAGCTTCTCGTCGGATAAGCGCTTCAGGATGTTGATCAGGTAGGTCCCGACGAAGTGCCGCATGGCGCCGACGGTGGTCGCGCCTTCCTCCGTCAGGAAGTTGCGCACGATCCGGCGATCGCCCGAGTCCTCCTCACGGCGCACCAGGCCCTGTCGCACCAGCCGGTCGACGTGACCGGTGATCGTCGACGGGTTCACCCCCAACTGCTCGGCCAGCGCGCCGACAGGAAGCCCATCCTCATCGCGCAGCGCCCACAGCAGCCGCATCTGCGGAATGGTGAGGCCATCCTCCGACCACCCCTGTATACGCAGCGCATCGATGATGCCCACCGCATCGCCATAGGCGACCGCAACGCGCACCAGGCGCTCGAGCCGCTCTTCGGCAATCCCCATCTCGCGCGCAATTTCCGTCGCCCGAGCGGGCAGGTCTTTGACGTTACCCGGCGCTGCCAGTCCCTTGGCCTCCCGAAATTATTTGCCCTTTACAAAAGTATTCTGGCAGGAGTATATTCGAACGGCGTTCAGCGACACAACGGTCAGGCGGCAAAAACACCTGGCGGAGCGCAAGCTGAACCGAGGAGCGAAGCCATGGTCACGTTCGCCGAAAAGGTTCGGGAGACACCGTCGTGCCGGGAGCCGGCGTACAGGCCGGCGATGTGGATGTCGGAGGAGGAAAAGCGCGCCCTCGACGAGAAGATCGGCGACGCGGGCCTCTACCAGGATCTCTTCACCATGCGGGAGATGGTCCGCACCGCCCCCGAGAACATCGAACTCAAGAAGGCGCTCGTCAGCGGCATCGCCAGCGCCGAGTTCGCCGGCATCGACGCGTTTAGCCGCAAAGTGGTCGAGTGGCAGGATTGGCCTGTGCCCCAAACCCTGATCATGGCCATGGCCCGCCAGACCTGGGACGAGGTGCGCCACGCCTGGCTCGCCAAGGGCCTGATCGAGTCGTATGGGGGCGAGATCGGCGACTACCCCGACACGCTGGCCGGCGGTGCGCCACCGCCCGGCGTCGCCCCCCAGGGCCCGCTCACCCAGGGCTTCGGGGCGCAGGCCGAGCAACTGATGCGCGAGCCTGTCGTGAGCCTCTCGATGACAAACGTTTCGCTGGAGGGCGGCGCGCTCACCCTGTTCCAGGAGACATCCGCCGTTGCCGAGAAGATCGGCGACCAGCTTATGGCGCACTGCTACGACTACAACTGGGCCGACGAGGTTACCCACACGGCGATCGGCGACTTCTTCGTGAAACAGCTGACCGAAAACAACCCCGAGGAAGAGCGCAAGGCGCTTCGCGTCCACGCGCTGGCCGAGGGCTTCCGCGCCCGGCTGTCCGGGCAACAAAGCGAGGAACTGCGCGAGTTCTTCGCCGAAGAGATGACGCGCGCGACGTCGGCGCTGGGTTAGGGACGATGGCTGTCGTCGCAATCGACCTCTCGAAGTGCATCAACTGCGGCTGGTGCAGGCGCGTCTGTCCCACGGAGACCATCAAGTACTTCTCCACGGGTCACCGGACGCACATCGTCGAGCCTGACGGCTGTATCGACTGCGGCATCTGCATGCCCGTCTGCCCCGTCGACTGCATCGTGGCGGTCCCCGACTACACCGTCGCCCCGGACAGGCTGGACGCGGCGAAGGAGAAGGCAAAGCAGCACGCGGCCGCCCAGCGCAAGATGAAGCTGGACCGGGACGCCGTCATCGCGCGGACGCTGCAGAAGTTGCGCGAAGGAGTGCCCGCCGGTGCCTGAGCTCGCGATCGATCCCCGCACGGTCGGCGGCGCCTTCTCGGTGGACGAGAACGCGCGGCGCCTGATCCACTACAAGTTCGCGGAGAACGTCTGCATGACCACGGCGGGCGGCTGGGCGTCATCCATGCCCCTGATCAGGGTGAAGTTCGCGCTGGGGGAGCACTGCTACGAGGACTCGATCCACTCGTTCTGGCTGGGGCAGCGCCTGCCCGAGGTGCGCGTCAACGAAGAACTCGAGCTCGACGTGCCGCCGACGCTCCGCTGGTCCAACAAGGCGGAGCCGCCGAACGAGCAGTTCCTCAAGTTCGTCGAGACGATGCAGCTTCAGGGCGACCAGCTCCTGCGGCTCGTGGGACTCTACCGCGTGCTGAAGACGCACCTCTGCGTGTACTACCGCCATCACGCGCAGGTGACGGACCAGGTCTGCGACGCCCCGACCGTCCGCATCCTCGAGCACATTCTCCTCGAGGAAGAGAAGCACGTGCGCTGGGGGCAGGGGATCTACGAAGAGCTGGCCGATACGCCCGAAAGACGTCGCTCCGCCCTCGAATGGCAGATGGAGCTGGAAGACCTGCTGGTCAAATCCGGCGGTGTCACCGGCGGACGATGAACGACATGGACAGATCCACAGAAAGCACAGAAGGCAAAGAAGGGTTGGATCTCGGATCGAACAGTAACCCCGATCCACAAACATTCGCCATCATCGGCGCCGCGATTGAAGTGCACCGCCATCTCGGCGCTGGTTTCCTAGAACCGGTCTACCACGAGGCGCTCAAGATCGAGTTCGACTTGAATGGCATCCCGTTCGAGCACGAGGTCGCATTACCGGTGACGTACAAGGGCCAGCGCCTCGAATGCTCCTACCGGGCGGACTTCATCTGCTACTGCAACATCATCGTCGAGCTCAAGGCGATGCCCGCGCTGACAACGAGAGAGCAGGCTCAACTCATCAACTATCTCAAGGCAACGGGCTACCGCCGCGGTCTCCTCTTGAACTTCGGCGGAAAGAGAATCGAATCTAAGCGGATGGTCAACTGAGACCTCCAAATCTGTGAACTCTGTGTCCTCTGTGGATCGAAAAGGGAGTGGGTCATGAAATTCGGCATCTTCTACGAGCACCAGCTGCCGCGGCCCTGGGACGACGGGCGCGAGCTCAAGCTGTTCCAGGACGCGCTGGACCAGGTCGAGCTCGCCGACAGGCTCGGCATCGACTACGCGTGGGAGGTCGAACACCACTTCCTCGAAGAGTACTCGCACTCCTCGGCGCCCGAGGTCTTCCTCGCCGCCGCCTCCCAGCGCTCGAAGAACATCCGCCTGGGACACGGCATTGTGCTACTGCCACCGGCGTACAACCCGCCCGCCCGCATCGCCGAGCGCATCGCCACGCTCGACCTCGTCTCGAACGGGCGCGTCGAGTTCGGCACCGGCGAGTCGGCGAGCCGCTCGGAGTTGGAAGGCTTCGGCGTCAACCCGGTCGAGCGGCGCGCCATGTGGCGTGAAGTCATCGAGCAGGTCGCGAACATGATGGCCATGGACCCCTACCCCGGCTTCGACGGTAAGTACTTCTCGATGCCCGTTCGCAACGTCGTGCCGAAGCCGGTCCAGAAGCCGCACCCGCCGATGTGGGTCGCCTGCTCCAACCGCGACACCATCCACCTTGCCGCGCAGATGGGTCTCGGCGCCCTGACCTTCGCCTTCGTCGACCCGGCGGAGGCGCGCCACTGGGTGACCGACTACTACGAGACCTTCAAGCGCGAGTGCGTGCCCGTCGGACACGCCGTGAACCCGAACATCGCGATGGTATCGAGCTTCTCGTGCCACCCCGACGAGGCGGAGGCGCTTCGCCGCGGCACCGACGGCTTCCGCTTCTTCCAGTTCGCCCTTGGACACTTCTACGGGTTCGGCAAACACAGGCCCGGACGCACGAACATCTGGGAGCGTTACACGGCCGTCCGCGACGAGATCGGCCTCGAGGCGCTGGGCGGCGGCGCGGGTGGCATCGGCACGCCCGCACAGCTCCGCGAGCACCTGCGCCAGTTCGCGGACGCCGGCGTCGACCAGGCCGTGTTTATCCAGCAGGGTGGCAACAACCTGCACGAGAACATCTGCGAAGATCTCAACCTCTTCGCGAAGGAAGTGATGCCCGAGTTCAAGGAGCAGGAGGAGGCGCGGCTCCGCAAGAAGAACGAGGAGCTGGCCCCGTACATCGAGGCCGCCATGCAACGCAAGGAGCGCATGAAGGACCTATCGGACGAAGAGATTCCGGCGTACGAAGCCTACGGATACAGCATCGCCGAGGTCGACGTCTCGAACCTGCCGGCCGGACAGCGCCAGCGGTTCGAGCAGATGCAGAAGATGCGCGAGGTGGTGCACCGCTTCGATGAGCGCGAAGCCGCCGCTACCCGTTAACGCCGTCATAGATCACTCACAGCCATTGGACGGCCCCGTGCGCCAGCGCGGGGGCCGTTCGCACACTCTGCGGGTCTAGAGCAGAGGAGGAGAACATGCAGCTTCAGGGTAAGGTGGCAGTGATTACGGGCGCGGGGTCCGGTATCGGCCGGGCGACGGCGCTCCGGCTGGCGCGCGAAGGCGCCAGCATCGTCGTAGCGGACTGGAACGAGGCCGGTGCGAAAGAGACCGTCGCGCTCGTCGAGCAGGCCGGCGGGAAGGCGGCGGCGGTCAAAGTCGACGTCACGAAGCCGGCCGAGATCACGGCGATGCTCGACTTCGCCGACGCGACGTACGGGCGCTTCGACATCCTCTACAACAACGCCGGCGTCACAACGGGCCAGCCGCCGTTCCCCGACTGCCCCGAGGAGAACTGGCGCCGCACCGTCGACATCGACCTCTACGCCGTCATCGAGGGCACGCGTCAGGCGATCCCGAGGCTCCAGAAGCGCGGCGGCGGCGTCATCATGCAGACGGCCTCGCTGGCCGGGCTCTTCGGATTCCAGAACGACCCCGTCTACGCGGCCGCCAAGCACGGCGTCGTCGGCCTGACGCGCGCCCTCATCGGACTCAAGGACCAGATGAACGTGCGTGTGAACTGCGTGTGCCCCGCCGTCGTCCGCACACCCCTCGTCACATCAGGCCTCGATCGCATGACAGGCGCCATGCGCGAAGAGGCCGAAAAGCGCATCGCCGCCATGCCGATGCTCCCGCCCGAGGAGATCGCCGAGGCCGTGTACGACCTCATTCGCGACGACGGCGCGGCGGGGGTGGTGATGGGAGTGACGCTGGGCGACACCCGCCGCGTCGTCGACCCGCCGATCACGCTGCCGGTCACGTCGGGCACGCCCGGCGCCCAGCAGCGCCCGCAGCGCTAGCGAGCCCGTCGGGGAATAAGGGCCTCAGTTCACGTCGGGGTGGAGCTGCGAGGTCAGCTTGTCGAGCTCGGCGAGCAGACCGTTCAGGCGGTCCAACAGCTCCATCGACGCCGCGCGATCCGCGCCATCGCTCGCTTCCGCGAAGGCGGCGTCGTCCAGGTCCTTCATCTGCTCCAGGAACTGCTGCAGATCGCGCATGCCCTGACTGTCGCGCCGCATGGCGGACCAGAGCTGTTCGCGCGTCATGTCCGGCTGTTCCGTCATGCCGCGCATCCTACTCGCTGGTCACCTTCAGGTATAGATCGTGGATTCGAGACAGCACCTCTCTGGCCTGCTCACGAGTGAAGCCGAGGCGCGTCTGGAAGTCCGCGTCGCTTATGCGAACGCCGTTGCACACTTCATTGAGCGCTCCCAAGAGCAATGCAAGCTCATCGTGGTTCAGTGTGACGGCGACGTCCTTTTCAGTGAGCTTGACAGCGTTCATGGGATCACCTTTCAGGGCACCGTCTCGAAAAACACCCTACCGTCTGTTGGGCGGAAGCAGGTGCCGCGGTCCGGGTCTACCGGACTCGTAATCACAATGGTACCGGATGGCTCATCCCAGTATGCGAAACGTTCCCAACGGAGGGGACGTTCGTCAGTCGCCGCCGTCAGCAACCGCAGAATGAGGATGGCGAATTCATCCGTGCCTGCGACCTCGGAGAACTCGTCCTGGTGTTCGGCCCAGGCGTGGCCGCTCGCAATGCGTTGGGCGAGCGGCCACGCCTGTTCGTGGTCGAGAGGCATCTGCCGGCGCTAATCCCGCGGCAGGCCGAGGCCCCGCTGGGCCATGATGTTCCGCTGAATCTCGCTCGTCCCGCCCGCGATCGTCGATGACACGGCCGCCACGTGGCCGACGCCGAAGCGCCCGCCAATCGACCACTCCGGCTTGCCGCCGATGATCTGCGAGTACATGCCGTTCAGCTTCACGCCCAGCGCCGCGATGCGCTGCTGCATCTCGGAGCCGAACAGCTTGCACATGGATGCCTCGTGGTTCGGCACCAGCCCGGCGTTCTGCATGCTCACGACACGGTACGACATGAGCTTCGCGACGTTCGCCTCGATGAGCCGGTCGGCGAAGGCGAGCTTCACCTCACGCTTCTTCGCGCCCACCGCGATCTGCGGGTTCTTCTTCGCAAACTCGATCATCGACTCGATCGACTTCCGGATGCCGACCGATGAGCCGATCGACGAGCGCTCGAAGTCGAGCGTGGTGGTGCCGATGTACCAGCCGCGGTTCTCCTCGCCGATGCGGTTACGCGCCGGCACGCGGACGTTCTCGAAGAAGACTTCGTTGAAGATGGCACTGCCGGCCATCGTCATCAACGGGCGCACACTCACGCCCGGGTCCTTCATGTTGAGCAGGAAGTAGCTGATGCCGCGGTGCTTCGGCGCGTCAGGATCCGTCCGCGCCAGCATGTACATCATGTCGGCAAACTGTGCGCCCGTCGTCCAGATCTTCTGGCCGTTGATGACATAGTCGTCGCCATCTTTCACCGCGCGTGTCTGCACGGAAGCGACGTCGGACCCCGCGTTCGGCTCGGACCACCCCTGGCACCACTGCACCGTGCCGTTGAGGATCCCTTGCAGGTGCTCCTTCTTCTGGTCCTCGGTGCCGTGCACGATCAGCGTCGGGCCCAGCATCATCACGCCAAAGCCGCCGATGTTCATCGCGCCGAACTCGGCGAACTCCTCGTTCAGGATGAACTGCTTCTTGGTGTCCAGGCCGGCGCCGCCGTACTCCTTCGGCCACGCCGGAGCCACCCAGCCGCGCGAGGACAGCGCCGCGCGCCACCGCTTCAGCGGGTCGCTCTCCTTCGTTTTGTCGTGGAAGAGGCCTTCGCTCGCGTCCTCTGCATCGCTGCGAGCAGCGGGACCACGGCGCGGACCGCGCCCGCGGAACTCCTCGGGGTACTCCTTCTCGAGGAAGTCGCGGACCTCCTTGCGCCATACGGCCTCTTCGGGGGTGTCGTTGAAATCCATGCTGCCTCCCTCGGGCGGGCTATTTCGCTTGAGCCGAAATAAAGCATAGGGGGTGGCGGCGAGTGGAGCCAGAGCGGCTCTGGGACCGTACGATGATGTGAAGATTCTCATGAAAGGATATTGACAATACAACCACTGTGGGAAGAGAATCGATCATGAGCGAAAGATCACTTCTGCTCGTGGCGGGCCTGCTGCTTGGGGTCTGCGGCGACCCGCAAGGCGGAGACGACACCGACGTGTTCACGTTTACGCCCGTTCCAGTCTGGACATCCGTGGGCACGCCCTTCGTTTCCTTCAACGAGCGCTGTGCAGCTTTCGTCGCTGATGAGGTGCTCGTCAGATTGGCGCCCCAACAGCGCGAAGCCTTTGAAGGCTGGGCCGACCACATCGGATTCACAATCCGCAGTTCACGAGAGTCGAGCTCAGGGGTCACGATGACCGTCGGGGTGCCTGAGGGCTCCGTTCCAGATGCCGTGCGATTGATCGCGCAACAACCCGGCGCGCGAATTTCCGAGCCGAGCTACCTGGGCGGTCTCCCGGAAGATCCTTCGTTGGGCGAGCTCCTTGGATGCACGCCAGTACCAACGGAGGACAGGCCGTGAGAAACAGAACAAGAAGTCGCATCGGGTTTCTCGCCCTGCTGACGGCCATCTCGATGCTGTTTGCCACGGTGCGGACGCCTGAGCCCGAGGTTCCCGTGCTCAGGCCGGCAGCGGATCCGGCTGCTGAAATTATCGGTGCTGCAATCATCGAGGAACTCGGTGGCGGGCTGCGCCACGAGGGTTTGTTTCTCTTCACCGCAGACAACTCGTTCGACACGCAGAGCCTCGCGAGGCTGTCGTCTGCGATGGAGTTGATTAGCGAAGGCGAGCGCAACCGCGTCGGAACGAGGTTGATTACCGCCCGTGTGCCAGATTCCGAACTGGATGGCGTTCTGGAGCGGCTTCATCGCATGCCAGGAGTGATTGCGGCGAGTAAGAGCGGGATCGCCAAACTCGATGGTTGATCACAAGGATCCCATTTGACCGAGCTTAAATGCGTGAGCGCTTATCTCTTCAACTTGGACGCCGCCTCGGACATTACGCACGGCAGGTCAGAGTCCGCATCGCGGCCATCGACGCAGGCGTCAACGGCGTCCCCGACCTGTGTCACCAATTGGATCCGGGCCTGAATCTTGAGATCTCCCCAGCCAAGACGGGTATGGCGCCATAAGATGCACATGAAAGGCTCTTGACGAGATAGCTGGCTCGTGAGAGGATCCGGCCATGAGAAGCGCGTCACTCCTGCTCATGTCGACGGTGCTGTTTTGGGCCTGCGGCGACCCGCAAGGCGGAGACGACACGGACGTGTTCACGTACACGCCAGTGCCGGTCCGCACATTCGAAGGAGCGCCTCCAGTTTCAGTTGACGAGCGCTGCGCAGCGTTCGTTGCCGACGAAGTGGGCGTAATCGTCGCGCCAGAGAATGCGGAGTCGTTCGGTGCGTGGCTCGAGAGCATCGGATTCGGCGAGAAACAACGCACTCCGCATGACAATGACGTCACATTCCTCGTTTCGGTTCCAGCAGGTTCCGTGCCCGACGCAGTTCGTCTCATTGACCGCCGGGAAGGTGTGATCGTCGCAGAGCCGAACTACCTTGGAACGCTCCCAGGCGAAACTCCAATCGGAGAGAGGATCTTCGGGTGCAAGGAGGCAGAAGAGTGAAGGCCCGACTCTTCGTGGTTGCCGCGGGAGGTCTGGTTTCCTGGCTAGCCCTGTCGGCGCAAACCCCTGAACCGATGTACGCCCGAAAGGAGAAACACCCTTTGAAGAACACGGCACTTCTGCTCATATCCACCATATCAATCGTGCTCTTTTGGGCCTGCGGAGATCCGCAAGGCGGAGACGACACCGTCGTGTTCACGTACACGCCGGTGCCGGTCCGCACGTTCGAAGGAGCGCCTCCAGTTTCAGTTGACGAGCGCTGCGCAGCGTTCGTTGCCGACGAAGTGGGCGTAATCGTCGCGCCAGAGAATGCGGAGTCGTTCAGTGCATGGCTCGAGAGCATCGGATTCGGCGAGAAACAAAGCACTCCGCATGACAATGACGTCACATTCCTCGTTTCGGTTCCAGCAGGTTCCGTACCCGACGCAGTCCGTCTCATTGCCGGCCAAGAAGGGGTGATCGTCGCAGAGCCGAACTACCTTGGAACGCTCCCCGGCGAAACTCCAATCGGCGAGAGGATCTTCGGATGCAAGGAGGCAGAAGAGTGAAGGCCCGACTCTTCGTGGTTGCCGCGGGAGGTCTGGTTTCCTGGCTGGCCTGTCGGCGCAAACGCCGTCGCCTCAGACGCCGATACTCGTCCCCGTGTCGGATCCCATGACAGCAATCGAATCGGCTCCCGTCCTTAAGGAAGGGAGTGGCGCAGAGCGATTTGAAGGACAGTTGCTGCTCACTGTAAACGAATCGTTTGACACCCAGTCCCTGGCCTGGCTCTATCCAGGGATCGCGTTGCTATACGAAGGGACGCCGGATCAACGAGGCGCCCGTTCACTATTGGTGCAGCTTCCCGACGAACAGCTCAACGCCGCTCTGATCGAACTGCGTTTGATTGACGGAGTGATCGCGGCTGACAAGCACATCCTCTTTAGGCTCACTGACGTGCCAAACGACCCACTTTGGCCAACGCAAAAGTACGCGGGGGCATACCTGTTCAATTTGGATGCTGCCTGGAATATCACGCACGGCCGATCGAGCGTCCGGGTGGCAGTCCTGGATACCGGCGTCAATGACGTTCCCGATCTCTATCCCCAGCTCGATCCTGGCCTAAGTTTCTTGGAGATCCCGCCCGACGAAGACACAAGCGACAGCGTGGGACATGGCACACAAGTCGCCAGCATCATCGCAGGAACCCACAGCAACGGCGCCTCGATCACAGGAATCGCACCGGGTGTTCGTGTGGTTCCTGTCAGAGTGTGTTACCTCAATGTATTTCTTGGAGTGTACTGTCCCGGCCTTAGCGTAAGTGATGCTTTGGGATGGGTCGCCGATCAGAACATCGACGTGGTCAATCTGAGCATCACGCCGACTGATCAGGTCGATAGCATCAAGTATAGAGTCGACGTTCTCGCCTTGCGGAATGCTATCGTTGTGGGCGCCGCTGGAAATGGTGGAGAAGGTGCGGTGGAGTTTCCAGCCTCTTACGGGCCCGTTGTCGCTGTCGCCGGCACCAACCCGAACGGATCCCGCCACGACCTGTCGAATTACGGCAGCGACCTTGACTTCGCCGCGCCCTTCACCACGGTCGCGCTCAGCCAGTTCGGCTACACGGAGTCATTCTCAGGCACTTCCGCGGCGGCCCCCGCCATCGCCGGTCTGGCGGCGCTCTACAAGAGCGAGTACCCCATCGAGTTACAGAAGTATCCGGAGCATTCGTTCGTCTCGATCGCCGGGCGCTTCACGAACCAAGGGGCATGGAACATCCAGACCGGCCGCGGCGTGCCGGACGCGTGGAAGATGCTCTGGTATGGCGCCTGCTCGCGCTTCGACTTCAATGGCAACCGGCAGATAGACATCGGTGACGTGCAGACGATCGCATACCGATACGGCACCTTCTGGGGTAGCAGTCCTGTCTACAGTTTTCGTTATGACCTACAGCCCGAATTCGTGCCAGATCTCGATATCGACATCGTGGATTTGCAGCGGGTCATGGGACGCGCGTTCACAACCTGCAAGGTCTGAGCTCGATGAGTGAGAACGCCCCTTCCGCTCGAAGGCGAGTATCAACGAGATCCCGTCCGCCCAAGGTGAAACTCGTCCCTACTCAAACGCCGCAAAGAGCTCTTCGAAGGCTTTCATCTGGCCGCCCTGGGCGCTGCTGGGAACGAGGATGGGGGTGCGGACGCCGGCGGCATACCACTGCTCGACGCCCTCGCGCACCTCGGCGGCCGTGCCGAACAGCGTGACGTCGCGCAACCACTTCTCCGACATGAGCGACGGGATCTTCGCGACCTCGCCCGCCTTCTGCGCCGCCTCGATGGCCCGCATCTCCTCTTCGTAACCGGCGTCGATCCAGTAGTTGCGATAGTTCGGCAGCACCACGTACCCGGTCAGCGTCCGCCGCATGACGGCGGCCGCGGCCTCCCGGTCGTCACTGACGCACGTCGGGATCATGTCGCCGATGAAGAAGCCGTCGCTGTTACGCTTCTCGGCCGGCAATAGGCCAAGCGAACACCCCATGCGGAAGCGCGCGCCGTTCGCCCACACCGCGCCTTCGGCGATCTCGGCCGAAAGCCGGAGCATCCTGTCGCGCAGCGTGGCGAGGACGACGGGCGGCAACTCCCCCGCGCCCTGCTGCGACGCCGTGCGCACCTGCTCCACAAAGCGCCGGATGTCCGACAGCGGGTTGCCCGGCGTCACGCCGAGCCGGCGGTGGACGGGACCGTGCGTCACGCCCACGCCGAACCAGAATCGCCCGCCCGAGACCTCGTGGATGAACGACGCCTGTGCCGAGAAGTCGGACGGCTGCCGCAGGTAGATCGGCTGCACCGTCGTGCCGAACGGGATGCGCTCGGTCTCGATCGCCAGCGCCACGCCAAGCCCCATCGCGTCACCGAACGACGGCATATAGATGCCCTGGAATCCGCGGCGTTCGATCTCCTTCGCGAGGTCGATCGTGGCCTTCCGGCGGCCGGGCACGGCGGCGAGGGACAGTGCTGGCTTTTGCATCTTCGACTCCTGAGTACGGCGCGTCGTTGTCAGAGGACCGAGATCAGGGCGCCGGACACAGGATGAGGCACACGCGCGCTTGGGGCGAGCCGCGCGGGCAAGACATCAGCACGCTGGAGGGATGTTGCTAAGAGCATCTTCCGCGTGACGGCGCACGCCCCCGCTCGCGCACGCTGCGTCCCCCGCCAGCCAGCATGGCGCGATGTGTAGGCGGAAGCGACGGGGTTGTTAGAAGCGCATGGTCGGAACTCAGGCCGCCGCGGGGCGCCGCGGGTTCAGGATGACGCACACCCGCTTGATCGCCGATGAGACGTCCTTCCGCGATCGCCACCACCGGTACATCGTGCTGCGCCGGTACCAGTAGTCCGACCACAGGTGCATGCCACCGAGCGTCGAGCGCGCGGCGGAGCGCGGGGTGAAAGCGAGCGTCAGCTTCGGCACGTCTTCATACAGCGGACGCGGCGCCAGGTTGAGATTGCCTTCGGCCAGCGCTGTCGCGAACTTCGCCACGGCAGCATCCTCTTCCTTCTCCTGGCGCGAGATCGTCGTGTGCTTGGAGTGGTACTCGATCTTGGCGTCGATCGGCTCGTGCATCTGGCCGATGATGAGCCGCGCGACGATGCGCGAGTAGGCCTGGTGCCGCTGGTCGTCGTCAAGCCTCGAGGCGATGAGCGCCTCCATCCCCCGGCCCGAGGTCAACAGTATGGCGTCCGCGTCTTCCAGCTCGGCGGTGTCGTCGCACTGCACGCCCATCTCCTGCAGCAGCGCCCGCATGCGGCGCACGCCTGCGCGCGGGTCGCCGTCGTGCGGCATCACCCGGAGCCGGTCGCGGAGTTGCCGACGCGTGTCGTCGAGTTCGAGAACGTTCATCGTCATAGCGCCAGCTCTCTAGCGATACCGAGTGGCCGCGGTTGCACGCCGAGCAGGTGCCAGAGCATGCGCCGCCGTAACACCATCTGGTCGGCCCGTGACAGCGATCGGAACTTGCGCAGCAGCAGGTCGAACTGCTTCATGTCACCGATCGTCCACGGGAGCGAGTAGCCACCAAGCTCCAGCAGCTCCCGAAGGTGGCCGGAGCTGAGCGCGTCGCAGCAGAGAGCCCAGCCCACCATGCGCTCGAGCGAGAGGGGAACTTCCCCCTGGCCCTGCTCGTAGCGCGAGACCATGCTCTGGCTGACGTGGAAGCCCAGCTCGTCCATCTCGTACGCAAGCTGGGCCTGCGAGCGGCCGTGACCGCGCATCTGGCGCAGGCCATCACCAACCTGCTCTCGGATGGCGTCCCAGCGTGCGATCTGGACTTCGTCGCGCTCCGGCATGGCTACAGTCTAGATCGCGCGGCGGCGGCATGCGATACACCGGGTGCATACGGGATGCGGGGCCGTGGAGGAACGCACGAGCGCAGCCCGGCCCCGCAGGGCGGCAACGGGTCCACCATTCCGGTCAGGGAGCGCCGTAGCGCGCCGCGAACCAGTCGTACGCTATCGCCGCCACGTTCTGGGCCAGCGGGATCGCGTCGTACTTGCCCCGCAGGTACTGGGAGTAGAAGGAGATCGCGTAGCCGTACCGCTTGCCCCCCCGCTCGAACCAAACGATGCCGATGTCGTCGTCGGCCCAGCCCTGCTCGTACAGGAAGCCGTTCTTGTGCGAGCGCGTCGCGCCATAGCCGGCGCTGCCGATGATGTACTGCAGCCCCGGCTTCACCAGCGTCATCTTCTGCAACAGGTAGTCACGCCACTGCGGCGAGACGACCCCGCCATCCCACAGGGTGCGCAGCGCCTTGTTGGCGTCCCGCGCCGTGGTGCTGTTGTTGAAGCTCACGTCGTTGTGCAGCGACTCCTCCGGAAACGCCGGCGGATGGTCCATGATCGTGCTCGTCATGCCCAGCGCCTGGAGATAGACGTTCATCCTGTCCAGGCCACGATACACGTTGTTGTCGCCCACCCAGTCCCGAAGCATCCGCCGCGCGAGTATCGGGTCGGAGCGGTTGATCGTCTGCGCGATGATGTCGCCGGCATCGCGTTCGGCGACGGTCCCCGCCTGCAACTCCTGCACCACCCACATGATCACGAACAGGTTGATCGTGCAACCCGGAAGCCGCGGGTCGGTTCCGTTCACGTCGATCGTCTCGCCGGTCTGCAGGTCGGTGATGGCCATGGCGGCGTTGATGCCGCTGTTGTAGATCGTGCCGCCGAGACGGTCGCGCAGCGCGAGCATATCAGCCCTGGGCGATGGCTCCGCGGCAGACGCATCACAGATCGGCGTGCGGAACTGCAGCGGATAGCTGGGCGCCCACCTCGTGCCCGTCCAGGTGTTCAAGCGGGCGATGTGCGTCGTATCCTGCCGCACGCCCTCAATCGCATAGCCCCACCCGTCTCTGCCGAATGGGCCAAAACTGAGAAAGGTCCCGGCGGCGAACCCGTTGTTCTGCACGCTGAAGTCCAGGTACTGGATGCCCGCTCCGGACGCGTTCCACAGCAGGAACACCTTCACGGAGTTCGGGCCCTTGCCGTTGCATTCAGCGGACATCACGCCGGGGCCGGCCGCCGCCGGGTAGCTCCACGGGACGAACTTCTCCGCCGTTCCGGGCGTGGGCGTGGCGCTCGCTCCCGGGGTCCCAGGCGCCGGCGTCCTGGTAACGCGCGCCGTCGGGGTCAGGCGGATGTCGAGTCCGCCGGCGTCGGCTTTGCCATCGGAGTACAGATAGATCGCGGCGCCGCCAAAGGCGACCGCCGCGAGAACCACAAGAAGGCCGGCGACGACTTTCAAGTGTGATGGACCTCCGTGTCCCTGGCGCCGGCCCTGTCGCAGGCATTCTCCGGCAGAGGCTCGCATAGATCAACGAGCCGCACGCTGCTAGGCTGCGCCGGTATGAGTATCGAACTGCGAGTACGACGGCTGCACCCCCGGGCGCGGCTCCCCGTCCGGGCCACGCCCGGCGCCACTGGCTTCGATCTTTACGCATGTCTCGATGAAGCGGTGGTGCTCACCGATACGCCTCGGATGATTCCCTGCGGTATCGCCATCGAGTTCCCCTACGGGTACGACGCACAGGTTAGGCCGCGCTCCGGGCTCTCGTCGAAGGGAGTCGGGGTCGCCTTCGGGACAATCGACGCCGACTACAGGGGAGAGCTGCTGGTCACGATGTGGACCTTTGGCCCCCGCGCCCCCTACGAGCTTCACGATGGCGACCGGATCGCGCAGCTGGTGATAGCCCCGCTCGCCGAAGCCGTTTCCGTGGAGGTGGCGGAGCTCACTGAGACCGCCCGCGGCGACGGCGGCCACGGCTCGACCGGACGCTGAGCGCTTGCCGGGCTTCGAGCGCCGCTGTTAGACTTCATCAGGTTCGGACGGGCACGCGATGCTCTGCCGTCAGGTCCAGACCCTCGTGGTCTGCGACGGCCCAAACGCAGAGCAATTTTTTCGCCGTTCCGCCGCACGCGTGGTGGGCGTGGCCTAGCGGTTAAGGCGCCAGGTTGTGGCCCTGGAGATCGAGGGTTCAAATCCCTCCGTCCACCCCATTCCCCTCCCTCGAAAGGATCCCGTGCCCGACGAGACGACCCCGGCAGAGCCTGCGGACGAAGCCCCGTTGCTGCCGCCGCAGGATCGCGCCGCGGCGCCGGACGTTGAGGAGCCGCCGGTTGCGGTCACGCCGGGCGGCTACGCCTACGAGGTCGTAGAAGACGATGCGGGCTCCGCGCCCGCCGATACCGCGGCGTTTCCGCGTCCGCGGCGTGGCATTCCCGTATGGGGTCTGATCGTGGCCGCTGCTGTGCCTGCCGCGATCGTCGCAGCGCTGATGTGGTTCCTGGTGGGCGGCGCTAGCGACAACGGCGGCCGCGTGAACGCCGACACCACCAACCTCCTCTACGCCTTCACCCAGGGCAACGACGGCACGATCACCCTGCGGTACGAAGGCGCCTTCCCCCCCGGCTACCCGGACAGCGTCCCCAGCTACGATGGCGCCGAGGTCGTCGCATCGGTGGCGCAGATCCAGGACCCCGGCGTCGGATACATCGTCGTACAGGACGTGGGCGATGGCCGCGACACCGTCGCCGCCGCGCTGAAGGAGCTGTTTGACACCGACCCGTGGCAGGTCGAAGTCGGGCAGGACGGACCCGACACCACGCTCTACCAGTACCGGAACACCGACGACGCGGATCTCTCCGGCGTCGTCCTGATCACCGGCTCCTCGGACGGCAAACGCACGACCATCATCACCAGCGTCCAGCATGCTTCCGGCGCCGAGGACCGCGAATCCGACCCCTTCGAGCCCATCGACGCCCGCGCGGCGCCCCCGGACTTCCCCGGCGAGGTGCCCGTGTACGACGGTGCGCTCCTCATCGAGTCGGCGTATCAGAAGGAACCGGGTTCGAAGTCGTTCGCCGTTTCATACATCACGAAGGACGCCGCCGACGACGTGCTCGACGCCCTCCGTGATGGGCTCGACGATGCCGATCTCACCGTCGAGGACGCGGACGCCAGCCAAGCCGCCCTCGAGGACGCGCAGGCCATCCGCTTCTCCGACGACGATCTCCAGCTCACCGGAGAGATCGTCGTCGGCGTGTTCCAGCTCGACGACGACTACACCCGCATCGACGTCCAGCTCCGCGACGAACGCTAACGCCTCCCGATCCCCCTGCCCGCGTTGGTACACTCAGTGAGTACGCGCCCGTAGCTCAGCGGATAGAGCATCGGTCTTCGGAACCGAGGGTCGGGGGTTCGAATCCCTCCGGGCGTGCCACATTCCATCCTGTTCCGCCCCAAGGAACCCCAACTCGTCATCATTTGACGCTAACCCCCTTGAGCCTTTGACCATGTGTTGACCATCTCGCGTTCAAGCACCTCAGCGGCCTCACGTCCCATGCCTGGCATCACGTGCCCATAGATGTCGGTGGTGGTTGAAGTGCGAGAGTGACCAAGGCGCTGGCTGACGATCGTCACCGGAACACCAGCCTTCAACAGGTACGTGGCGGAAGCGTGACGCAGGTCATGGAAGCGCACTTGTCCGACATCGGCGTCTCGAACGATCCTCCTCCATGTGCGCTTGAGCCCGCCGGCGTCCACAGGACGCCCGACGAGGTTCGTGAAGATTGCCGCATCGTCTCCACCACACGCAGCGCCGGCTCCAAGCCGCAATCGCTTCTCGCGTTCTGAGATTCGCCGTTTTGAAAGGAGGGCCAACGCCTCGGGACCCAGGTCCACGACACGCACGCTGGCTGCGGTCTTCGTACCCATGATCGACATCCGGTGGTTCTCCCAGTCGATGTCGCGCCACCGCAGTCGTAGCAGTTCTCCCTGGCGAGCGCCGGACAGAGCCGCGAGCCGGACCAGTGGACCGTATTGCGTCGCTTCGGCCGCGACGAAGAGGCGGTCAAGTTCTGCAGGAGTCGGGACGTGTGGCTTGAACGGGCGCGGGCGCGGTGCGTCGACGGCCCCGCATGGGTTGAGCGCTAGAAGTTGCCACCGGACCCCTTGCTTCAGTAACGCGTTCACCACGCGGAAGACGTTGAGGGCGAGCTTCTGCGATCCGCCGCCGGCTCGCACCCTCGCCTTCACGGCCTCTATTTGCAGGGGCTTGAGGTCGCGGAGCCGCACCCCACCAATGACAGGAAGGACGTGTTTGCGTAGCAACACCTCGTAGCCGACCGCTGTGGACGCGGCTAGGTCGGGCTTCCTGCCGTCGAGCCAGCGTGCGGCAAGTTCGGCGACCGTGAGGCGCTCCGGACGAAGATCGACACCGCGGTCGTGGTCCGCGATCATCCGCGCCAGCTCTCGCTGCGCCTCTTGCTTGGTGCCGCGCACCGTCTTCACGGCCTGCCGTGGCTTACCGCTCGCATCTTTGCCGAGGAACACCGTCAGTGTCCAGGAGCCAGGCGACCGCTGGCGCAAGTATCCCTTTCCGTGTGCCATCTCAGGCCCCCTCCCTTCCGGGTTGATGCACATCAACGCTCTTCGGGAGCGGGAATGCAACACTGGCATCGCCGTCGAGTGGTGCGTCCGACATGGCCGCGATGTAATGGATAAGCGACCATCGAGGGATACGGATGAGCTTGCCGAGGCGCACGTGCGGCACCGCGCCTTGCGCGATCAGAGAGTAGAGATGGTTCACGCTCACCTGAAGCATTGCTGCGGCCTGCTTCGCCGTGAGGACGAGCGGCATTTCAGACGGATCGATGCCGGGACTGGGTTTGCTCACCGGTTCGCCTCCATCGCGTGCGTCAGGCGGGTCGGGGGCCGCGGGTCGGGTCACCCAACACCTCCTCGAACCAACCGGTCGCGCCGGATTCCCAGTCCGACTGTACGAGCCGCCGGGGGAGCGCGTCGTCCGTTTATCCGGTGAAGTGAATTAAGCGGACAGTAAATCGGACGGTGGGCCGTCCGCGCAGCGCCACCATGCGCAGCCCCCTCGCTTCACACGCTGGTTCTTCGCCCTCGACCGGGCGTTCGCGTAGCGCCCGATCGACAGCACATCCATGTCCGGAGGTGGATGGCGTGTGAGATAACGCTCAATGGCGACGTAGGCATCGTGGGGCGACTCGAAGTTATCGCCGAGATTGTGGCACGCGAACCAGCAATCGAGCATCGGCCCCATCGTGCGACCGGCAGGACGTCCTTGTTGGCTCGACGCACTCGCCGCGCCAGGACCCTCTTGTATTGGCCTCAAGTCCGCGCACGCGTCCTCAAGCAGCCGCCAATCGAAGGCGAGGTGGCCGTCGCGCAACTGCACGAAGTCCGCGAGCGGCAGCGTCGCCACGCTTGGCTGCTCCTCGACCGCCCCGCACGAAACGATCAGAGGTGAGCGGGACCTGCTGGTAGCCTGTTCGATCGTCTTAGACGGGACGCCGGCGATCGCGAGGAAGACCACGTGTCGCCGCCCTGCGATCTGTGTCCCGCCGACGCGCCACAGGCCCTCCGTGACATTGGCCGGAGAGGCGCGAACGCCCAGTTCCGTCGCCAGCCACGACGCCACCCCACGCCCGTCCATCCGCCACCGAGCGAGTTGTCGATGATCGATGAGGACACGCCCAACCGCCGGACAGTCGATGTAGGCGCGTTCCTCTGCCTCGCCGATCCAAAGCACCTCTGAGGTGTGGTCGTCATGACATGCCGGGCAGTCGATGACTCGCGCGGGCGTTGCCGACCTGAGCCACCCGGCGCGCTCGCACGCATCGGGCAGGGCACGCGACCGCAGCGCGGCCTCGTCGGCGCCCACCATCGCAGCCTGGGGCGCGCGAACGTCTAGGTGCGCGAGGATGTCGCGGATCGCGTGATCCACGTTCACGCCGCGGGTTGGACGAGCGGCCGACGTTCGATCCCCGAAGCGATGAGCATCTGCCGGATGATACCGTCCCTGCCATCATGGTTGAGTGAGCAGGCGTTTGGATAGGACAAGCCGAATGACCGTGTCGGCCTGCCGCGGCCGGCCGTACGCCGAAACTCCACGGTCAAGCCCGCCTGCGTGATGTTCACGAGCGAGAGTGGCAGCTTGTCGCTCTGCGACGTCGTCGCCCCGCGATCGGTCTGGAACACGCGGTCCAGCTGATCGTAGATGCCCACACGCCCGGCACCAGGGTCGGGCTCCAGCGTGAGGCGCTCCTTCATCCCTATCGTCTGGCATCGGAGCTTCTTGATCCGGACATCGACGATGCCTGAGTCGGTGCCATAGGTGAACTCAAACCCACGCTGCTTGAGTCGGTTCAGGTCGAAGATCCGCTCGCCCTGGAGGGTGGCGAAATCCTGGCGTAGGATTTCGCGTGAGAAGATCTCACGGAGCTCCGCGGCACGTTTTCGCGAGCCGTCGAAGTACACGTCGAGCGTGCCTTCGTCCTTGGCGTAGCAGAAGATAATCTCGAACGCGGGTCGAAGCTGCCGGCGCTCCAGCTTGTCAGCCACGTACTCCATGTGCGTCGCACCGTAGTCCTGCGGATAGGCGAAGTAGTAGTGCCGGTTGACCCGCAGGTAGACCTCAACCTTGCACGGCTCGCCCCGCCCTTCGGCGGCGCGGAGATAGCGGCCGATCGCTCCGCCCAGTCGGTCACACGATTCGTCGTCGTCAGCCGGTACGATCCTCGGGACGCTGGTCGCTACCAACCAGTAGCGTCTCGACAACAGATCCGCATCGTTGAAGAGCGAGGCCACGTCAAAGACCTCGCGATGATCGATGAACGTGAGGAGTGAGCGGTCGTGGAACCCGTGCAAGCCCGCGAAGTCATCGACGAGGTCGAGGCGATGGAAGCGCGCCTCGTCTAGGATCGTCTGTTCGCCTTGCGCGTGCGCGAGCCTATCGACTCCGGAGAAATCCGCATCGACCTGCGTACGCACGTCGTCGGAGAGGGCTTGGTAGGCCTCGAAGACCGGCTTGATGTCCGTCTCGCCCAGCGCTGCGATCTCCAGATCAGCAAGAAGCCCGCGTTCGTGGAAATAGCGCTGGAGCAGCGCGTTTGACGTGTGGCGGAGGAATGACTTCGGGGCGAAGGTTCGACTCATCGCGTATCTCCATTTCACGTTGACAGGGAGTCACCCGAATTCTCGATCGATCGTGAGAAGATCACAAGACCATACGTTTGAAAGATGTGTTCTGCTGGGAGTGTGCGCCGCCAAGAATCTCTAACGCGAGGAAGCCGCTGTCAGCCCAATCGCCGCCGCCACCTTCGCCCACGAGCGGTCCTCCTGTCCCTCCAGCCGCCGCAGGTAGGTCGTCGTGACGGCAAGCGAACTGTGGTCGAGGAACCGGCTCACGTCCTCGATGCTCTCGCCGGCGTCCCGCCGGAGCTTTGCAGCCGAGTGCCGGAAGATGTGGACGCCCGCCGCGGGCAGCCCGGCGTCCCGGAAGTAGCGCTGGAGGTTGGCGTAGAACGTGCCCGACGTGAGAGCCGCAGGTTCCCTGGGTGGAACGGCCCCGTTTCGGCCGCTGGCGGGCCACAGCGGCGCGTCCGCCGGTAGGGTGGCCATGTCGTGCCCGAACGCCGCCAGGGCCGCCACGATCGCCGCGTACGCGGGCTGCGGCAACTCGCGCTTGCCGGTCTTCCCGCCCTTGCCGCGGTAGCGGTACCAGACCTTCCCGTCCTCCACCGAGAGGTCGCCCACGACCATGTTCAGCACCTCCGCGCGGCGCCGACCGGTGAGGGTAAGCGTGAGGACGATGGCGCGGTCTCGGAGGCCGACCGGCGTCTCCGGGATCACCGCGAGCACGCGGCGGATGTCGTCGGCGCTGAGGCCGCGCGGTGGCGAGGGTGAGACCTTCGGGCGTTCGAGCGCGTCGCAGGGGTTGGAGGCCATCGCGTTCATGCGGATGAGGAAACGGTAGAAGGAGCTCAGGCAGGCGAGCCGGGCGCCGATGGTCACGGACGACGGTG
>Ga0326597_10001807_pt1 | contig 33215 bp, 29 predicted proteins | sample RVTome_12_FD_203789 | JGI IMG/M metagenome (GOLD analysis project Ga0326597, IMG submission 203789) | Soil microbial communities from uranium-contaminated site in the Upper Colorado River Basin, Wyoming, United States - RVT100D185 | ecosystem: Environmental > Terrestrial > Soil > Contaminated >...
CGGCCGAGTTTCTTGATCTCACTGTCCACCTGCATGGCCAGTTCGCGGGTTGGAACGAGGATGAGCGCCTGGCCGGGCACATCGGGATCGCCCAGGTGCAGCAAGGGCAGGCCGAAGGCCGCGGTCTTGCCGGTGCCGGTGCGGGCCTGGCCGAGGACGTCCTTGCCGCTGAGGATGAGGGGGATGAGTTGGGCCTGAATCTCGGTGGGCTGTTCATAGCCCGCTTCAGCCACGCCGCGGCAGACGCTCTGGCGTAGCCCAAGGTCCGAGAATGGGGATTGGACGATCTGGATCTGTTCGGTCATCTGTGCGGTCTTTACTCTCGACGGGGCCTGGAATCCCACGCTTGGCAGCGGGGCAGAGGTTGCTAGACGTTAGGATCGGGGTAGTGGTCCCGCGCCATGAATCCGTTTCTCAGGACGAGCCGAATCGACCCGGCGGCCTCATGCCGGGCGAAACCCCAAGTTCGTCGAGGAGAGCCTTCACATCGAAGTGCGACCAGCATGCGTTGCGGAGTTCGTGGCCCACACCCGGAAACCACAGGAGATAGACCTGCTTCCCCAATCGATCCTGAATGAATCTCACCCCGCTGCACAGGTCCGCGTCATTGGATGCCAGAACGGCCACGTCAAAGACATCATCGTACGCCATCTGGATCATGTCCGTGAGAATCGCCGCGTCAATTCCCTTCTCGATTGTGCGTCGAAGCGGCTTTGAACACTCGGGACAACGCGAGAAGTGCTTCCCGCAGCAACGGCAATGGACCGTTCCGGGTCGCGGACGCCTCTCTTCGACGAGAACGGAGTAGCCTGGAAAACTGTCCATCGCGTGAAGGAACTTCCTGAGACCTGAATCGCTGTCAGGATCGACTGATGCGTAGACATGCGTGCCGGCATACGCCACCGATGTCCCGGAAGTCGACGAAACGGCATTCCGAAGCACGTTGGGGAGGGAGGTCTTCCACGGAATGGGAATCGGTTGGCTTTCGGCGGTCTTGCCCACCAGTCGGTTCCAGTCAAGCTGGAAGTTCCAGAAGTCCACGAACAACCGCAACCTGGTCGCCATGATGCCTGTGATCCCCTTTCTGCGCGGCGGCCCGCACGCCAAAAAAAATGAGGAGCAAATGTGCTCCTCAGGGGTCTAACAGAATGGTCGGCTCAAGTCGCCGCCAAGGGGAGTAGATCTGGCTCCGAATGCCCGAAGGCTGGAACCAGTGATATAGCGACTAAGTATACGCCCTATCGGCCGATCCGGGTCAACCATTTCGCCCATTTCGTCGGACTTTTTCTGAGGGGAGGCACGCGGCCCATCGAGTCCCCGAGTCCGATACCTGCTTGCTGAGTCCTCCGTCCATGATCTCCGACCGCGCCCCATGCGTGAGTCGAGGCGGCAGAGCCGGGTGGAGGCCGGCGGCCCTGAGAATGCTTGATGATAGAACCCCACGCTGTACGATACAAGTCAGCGGTACCCTCCAGCCCTGCGCCCGCCACGCCGCACACGAAAGCCCCCTTGTCCATCACCAGCGAAATCCAGGTCGATCTCCAGCGCCTCGCGCACAACATCGCCGTCGTCCGCCGCCTCATCGGCCGCCACGTCGAACTCTGCTGCGTGATCAAGGCCGACGCCTACGGCCTGGGCGCTGCCCGCATCGCGCGGTGGATGGATCACCTCCCTGTCGATCTCCTCGCCGTCTACACCCTCGACCAGGCCGAACAACTCTGTCGCGCCAACATCGGCAAGCCGGTCCTCGTGCTCATGCCCATCCACGAAGCGCCTCGCTCCGGACCGGTCTACCGCGGCATCGTGTCGGGCAAGATGCACTGCGTGGTCCACGACCTGGCGCACCTCAACCACCTGATTCAACTGGCGGACGGCTTCGGCTGCCGCCTTCCCGTCCACGTCGAAGTGGACACGGGCATGAGCCGCGGCGGGGCCAACCGAGCCGAGGCGCGCGAGATTCTCGAACGCATCGCCTCGACCCGCGCGGTCGAACTCCGCGGCTTCTTCACCCACTACTCGAGCGCCGAGAGCGATGAACGCGCCACCGATGAACAACTCGCCGCCTTCACCGCGCTGGTCAACGAACTCGGTCCGCTCATCCCTGAGACCTGCCGTCTTCACGCCGCCGGCACCCACGCCGTACTCCGCGACCCAAGGCACCACCTCGACATGGTCCGCATCGGCCTGGCGTGGACGGGCTACGGCCACGAGGCGCTGCGCGATGAGATTCACCTCGCGGGCGGCGAAGACCTCAAGCCCATCATCACCTGGACGAGCCGACTCGTCCACACCAAGTGGATCGAGACCGGGACGACCGTCGGCTATGGCCGCACCTGGCGCGCCAAGCGCCGCACGCGCGTGGGCCTCGTCCCTGTCGGTTACGCCGACGGCTATCCCGTCGCCCTCTCCAACAAGGCGGTCGTGCGAGTGCAGACCAGCGCCGGCTGGCAGAGCGCGCCCGTCATCGGCCGGGTGAGCATGGACCAGTTGACGATTGACCTGACCGACGTGGCGCCTGTGGATGTCGCGGTGGGCGCGGTGGTCGAACTCATCGGCGACGATGCCTCCTCGGGCAATCATCTTGCGACTCTGTCGCGCCTGGCCAACGTGCAGCCTTACATGCTGTTGTGCGGCCTGTCCTCGCGCATCGCCCGCGTTTACCGGAACCAGGTTCTCCCCCAGCCGCAGGTCGAGGCGCCGGTCCAGCCCGCACAGTCGGCCCGCCCCGCCGCCGGCGCGTGAACGGCTGATTATCTCCCCTCCCTCAACGTCCGATCTCACCAATGGCGACCGCATTCCGCTTGCGGTTTCGCATCCACTCCGCGAAAAGGTGTCAGACACCATTTTCCGGGGTCGAAAACGGTGTCAGACACCACTTATCAGGAAAAGGTGTCAGACACCATTTTCCGGTCCGCGCAATGACGGTGAGGAATCAAGGTGTTCAAACGAATCGGCGAACTGCTGGTCGAGTGCGGCGAACTCAAGACCGATGACCTCGCGCGCATCCTCGCCGCGCAGCAACACGCCTACCAGCCCTTCGGCCGCATCGCTTCGCAACTCTTCCGCGTCAAGGAGTCCGCGATCTGGAGCGCGTGGGCGCAGCAGTATGCCCGCTTCTGCCCGCGCATCGAACTCGCCGGCGAACCCAACAGCCGCGAGGTGCTGGCCAACCTCACACCGACCAGCGCGTGGAATCACCGCCTCCTGCCGCTGCGCTGGCACGATGGCGACCTGGTGATGGTCACCTGCCCGCCGCGCCTCGCCCGGGCGCTCCAGTTCGTCGATGCGCGTATCGAGGTGCCGACCGTCATCTGGCTCACCGATAGCGCCCACGCCCTCGAAGACGCGCTGCTTGCCGCCTACCCCGGCTGCGACCGCCTCGAAAACTTCGCCGAGGCGCCTGTCACGGTTGATGCAGCGTAGCGCTGGGCGATTGAATGAGAACGCGAGCGAGAAGCGGGGTGCCGTGGTCAGGCGACGCTCTGGGAACACGGGCCACGCGAGCGCGCGACTGAGGCACGAGTCAGTTTGATCGTCCATCCGCGCGAAGGCGTGGCCCTCCGGTCGCAAAGCCTCCCTCCGGACCACGGCACCCACTTAGACGCCTGACCGGCGCGCGGGTAGACTCTTGCCCATGCCTGCGGCCGCCGCTTCACCCCTGCGACTGGAGATCCACCTCGGCGACAACCTCGCCGTGATGCGCGACTGGCCGGGGGCGTCGTTCGATCTCATCTACATCGACCCGCCCTTCAACACCGGCAAGGCCCAGAGCCGCACGCAGATCAGGACGGTCCGCGATGAGGACGGCGACCGCACCGGCTTCAAGGGGCAACGCTACCGCACCGTGCGCCTGGGCACGAAGAGTTACGCCGATGTCTTCGATGACTACCTCGCGTTTCTTGAGCCGCGGCTCATCGAAGCGCATCGCATCCTCAAGCCCGCCGGCAGTTTCTTCCTGCATCTCGATTACCGCGAGGTTCACTACGCCAAGGTGCTCCTCGACGCGATCTTCGGCCGTGCGAGTTTCATCAACGAGATCATCTGGGCCTACGACTACGGCGCCCGCGCTACGCGCCGCTGGTCGCCCAAGCACGACAACATCCTCTGGTACGCGAAAGACCCGGCGAACTACACCTACCGCTATGAGGACATCGACCGCATCCCCTACATGGCGCCCGGGCTCGTCGGCCCGGAGAAGGCCGCGCGCGGCAAGACGCCCACCGACACGTGGTGGAACACCATCGTCAGCCCCAACGGCCGGGAGAAGACCGGCTACCCGACGCAGAAGCCGCTGGCGATCATCGAGCGCATCATCCGTGTGCATTCGAACCCCGGCGACGTGGTGCTCGACTTCTTCGCCGGCACCGGCACGCTCGGCGAGGCGGCGATCCGAAACGGCCGCAGCGCGGTACTCATCGACAGCAGTGAAGAGGCGGTGCGCGTGATGGGCAAACGACTGGCGTTCGCGCAGCCGGAGTTTCTCACCACAAAGTCACAAGGGCACGAAGAAGACAAGGCAATGGCCTCGAATCGGCACAGAAAGCGCCATGTCGAGGTTGGAGGGCGACAGCAGGTATTGCAGGATCGGGCTTGCGGACCTGGGGCTTGAAGTTTGAGGTCGCGGAATCGAGATTTGAGATTTGAGATTTCAGTTTGCGTCACTTGAGCCTCATTGCGGCCACACTGCCTCTCTTCGTGCCTTTGTGCCTTCGTGCCTTTGTGACTTGGTGGTGAATGTTGCACTCACGATCCGCGGAACCGGAGACCTGACCCATGCCCATGCTCGATCTGCGATCGCAGTCCACCCGCCGCGGCACGAGCGAGATGCTCGCGCACCTTCAATCGTTCAACCTTGATCTTAAGTTCTCCGCGGGCATCTGGTTCTTCTCGCCGGCGCATTCTCGCTTTCATGCGAAGTATCAGCCGGATCGCACGATCGAGCAGCGTCTCGACATCGCCGCAACACTCGCCGACCAGGGCCTCGGCGCCCTTGAAGCGCACTACCCCAACGAGATCAACGAGGAGAACGTCGATCTCTGGAAGTCGTTCAGCCGCGACACGGGCATTCGATTGCTCACCGTCATACCGCTGCTCTTCTGGGATGAGCAGTTCGAGTGGGGTTCGCTTTCGAGTCCGCTCAAGGCGCCGCGCCGAAATGCCATCGAGCGCATGAAGGGCGCGCTGCGGATGAATCGCCAACTCGACACCGACTTCGCCGTGGTCTGGCCGGGCATTGATGGTTACGAGAACTCCTTCGGCCTCGACTTCGCCGCGATGCGCGACCGCTTCGCCGATGGGCTTGCGGAGGCGATGGATGCTGAGCCGGGCGTGCGCATCGCTTTTGAGCCCAAACCGTATGAGCCGCGCGGCCGCATCCTCTTCGGCACGACGCCCGAGGGCCTGCTCCTCGGCCATCAGGTCGAGTCAATGCTGCGCGCCAAGGAGAATCGGCGCCTGCTCGATGAAGGGCACCAACTCGTGTGCATGAATCCCGAGGTCGGCCACGTCCTGATGGGCTTCGAGGATCTCGCCTACGCCTTCAGTTGGCCGCTCAGTGAAGCCCGCCTGGCGCACAGCCACTGGAACAGCCAGCCCCTGGGCAACTACGACCAGGATCTCAACGTGAGCACCCTCTCGCCCGAGCAGACCGAGGCGCTGCTCTACACGCTCAAGATGTACGGCTACCGCGGGTGGTTCGGCATCGATGTCAACCCGGTGCGCATGCCCGTCGAGGTCGCGCTGCGCAACTCGATGGATGCGTTGCGCGCGGGCTGCGACCGCATCAACAACCTCGACCACGAGGCGATTCTCTTCTCGCACGAGCACCCCGATCGGGCGCGCGGCTGGCTCGAAGCGCACCTCATCCGCGCGCGGGCGCCGCGGGGTGATGCGCTGGCGCCGATTCCTCGGCCGCTCTGATCGGGCTGCTCACCCATGGGTGACCAGTTCGCGCGGCGACCGATGCCTGTCGAACCGACCTCCTCACTGACCAGCCGGCACTCCAACTCTCACCACGAAGGACACCAAGTCACAAAGCGGGCACAAAGAACAGCATCGCCATTCCGACGACAGACGGCCAATCAAGTCTCTCTCCGCCTCCACGTCCTGGGGGTTTTCTTGGTGAGATCTTTGTGGCTTCGTGTCCTTTGAAGTGAGTGCTCCGCGTTTGGGACTCCAGGGACGTTCGCGTTGCAGGAATCAGGAAGGTCTCCGCATGGCTGAATCGCTTCACACCGTCAAACCGGCTGATCCGAGCGCGGCGGCGCCCGCCACCTCGCCCAACGGAGAAATCTGGGGGCACACGGCCGGGTCCGATGAGCAGATCCGTTTCCTCCACGGCCCCGAAGGGCGCACGACCGAGTTCTTCCGCCTCCTGCGGATCATGGCCGAGTTCATCCGGGGATTCCGCAAACTGCACTTCGTCGGGCCGTGCGTCACCGTCTTCGGTTCGGCGCGATTCGAGGAGGACCATCGCTATTACCAACTCGCGCGCGAAGTGTCGGGCCGCATGGCGCGCCACGGCTTCACCATCATGACCGGCGGCGGGCCGGGCGTCATGGAGGCCGCCAACCGCGGCGCCCGCGACGTCGGCGGCCGCTCCATCGGATGCAACATCATCCTTCCCGTCGAGCAGCAGCCCAATCCCTACCTCGACGACTTCATCACCTTCCGCTATTTCTTCGTGCGCAAGGTGATGCTCGTGAAATACTCCTACGCCTTCGTCGCGCTGCCGGGCGGCTTCGGCACGATGGATGAAATCTTCGAGACCGCCACCCTCGTGCAGACGGGCAAGATTCACGACTTCCCCCTTGTGCTGATGGGGCTGGACTACTGGCAGCCGCTCATCGACTTCGTTCGCAGCCGCATGATCCCCGAGAAGACGATCAATCCCGAGGATGCGACGCGGATCATCCTCACGGACGATCCCGAGGAGGCGGCTCACTGCGTGCGGCAGTGCGGCATCGACCGCTTCGGCCTCTCCTACACGCCGCCGGTCAGGAAGCGCTGGTTCCTCGGCGAGCGGTGAGGACTTTTCTGGGTCATTTGTCGTGATGGGACGCAAGTCGGGCTTCGGGCTGTCCGATAGGCGCAAGGTCCGCGAAGCCGCCTCGCCACGAGGAGTGCGCCATGGAATCGAATCCACAGAGTCATATGGATCGTCGCTCGAGCCGGCGGATCAACGCCGTGCATCCGGCCAAGGTGTTCGACCCGCGGGGGCAGCGCTACCACGGCGCCCAGACGTGCAACATCTCAGCCGGGGGCGCCCTGCTCAAGGTGCAGCGCTCGATGCCCATCTGCGACGGCGACCGGCTCGACGTGATCATCAACGCCGATGAGAACATGACGCGCGTGCTGGCGCTCGACGAGGCGATTCCCTCGCGGGTGGTGCGGGTGACGGCGATCGACCGCTTCAGCCAGGCCGTGGCGGTGCAGTTCCACGCCGCGAGCGACGCGGCCGGCGACGAGCCGGACGAGCCGGTCATTCACACCCGCGTCCTGCCGACATGCGACCGCGCGCAGCGCCTCGCGGCGTGATCGAATTCATTCGACCGCTGCTCCTCACCAGCGCCCAGCCGGCTGGTTTTCGAGGGAGACCGCATTACGGGTCAGGCGGGTACCAGAAGGTCCAGAAGAGCATGTACAACGCGCGATGGTCCGTCGGGGCCGAGATCGCGTGCGCGGGAATGTCGAAGGAGGCTGCGGCGAAGACTGAATGGTCTTGGGTGCCCTCCAGAATCTCGAGCGGGTCGAAGTAGTACGCGGATAGCCCATGCACCCTCAGGTGGCCTGTTTGCCCCGACGAGTGTGTGTGCCGGGCGATCTCCGCGCCATCCGGCTCGCACTTGTGTGAAGTGGGATGCGAATTGAGATTCCCGATGGGGCTGTCGATGAGGAGCGTGTTCTGGGTGCCGATGCGCTTGTAGAGTTGGAGCGCCGCGGTATGGTCGATCATCTGAGGCACGGCCGCCAGAAGTTTGTGTCTGGAGTTGTCCAGGACATGCGGCGTGCCGACCTTCAACGCCGTCGCCTGGCTCTGATCCAGGCAGAAGGTGTAGGCGCAGCCTCCGCCGGCGCTGATCCAGGAGACGAACGTGTCGCTGTACGTCCCGAACACGTTGTTCGTTTGACGCAGGTCGAAGCGCAGACTGAATTCGACGTAGACATCTTCCTCCTCCAGTCCGGCGGGGTTCTTCCAGCGCCACGACGCGCTCTGCATGATACCCTCGTTGTGAGGGGGACCGGAGGCCTCCTGCACCAACGCCATCCCGTAGTGTCGATCGATGTTGGAAAGCTCGTATGTCGTCAGTTCGCTTCCCGTGGCGATTGGCCAGATGCGCTCCCCGCACGGGTCGTAGGCTGACATGCCCGCGCTCTCCGGGTCGATTCCCATCACCATGAAGTCGATCATCTCGTTGTAGCGCGAATCACCGCTCACATCTTCGAGCTGTCCGGGAGAGCCGCGGACGACTCTGATGGTCGGCACCCCCAGGAACCAGATCCAGTCCGTGGGATTGTCATCCACGTCGAAGAGACGGTTGATCTCGAAGCGCGCCCGCGCGCGGAGGTCGGGCGGATTTGGATCGTTGGGCAGTTGCGTCCACTGGTTTCCATTGTTCGGATCCTTGTGCCACGCCTCGGCGCTCTGCTGGTCCGGTGACTTCCAGAAGTCCATCTTGATGTAGACCTCTGGAGTGCGCAGCAGCGGAGGGCCCGGTTGGGCGCGGGCTGAAGTTGTCGCGAGCAACATCGTCAACACCAGAGCCGCAAGCGCCCACGTCGAGAGTGCAAGTCCTGATCGCATGATCTGCTCCTCTTCGTGAAGGTCCATCGGGGCAGCCTCCGGCCGGCGTAGCCGGAAAACCTCCGCCGCGCCCAAAAATAGCAAAAAAAAAAGCGGATCAAGGGCTTGCGAAAGAAAAATCGCCGATTTCTCAAAAAGTGTCGTCTAATGGGCGGCAATCCCCCCGAAATCGCGTATGCTGTACACGGACCGTTGAACCGGCCTCGGGCACGGGGGTCGGGCGCGGCGAGTCACAGGAGGATGAGTATGGCCGCCTGCCGGAAGTTCACTGGGCGTCATCAGCGCCGAGTGCGGGCATGGACCATCGCCGCGGCGGTTTCGCCAATCGTGATCTGCTGCGCCGCGTCGCTTGCTCAGCGCTATGAGATGCAGATTCTTGAGCCGCCTCCGGACTTCGGGGGCATCTGGTGGGTCAGAGGCATCAACAACAGGGGAGACGTAGTGGCATGGATGAGGAGGCTGGGAACGTATACCGACCTGCCCGCACTCTGGCGCAACGGCCGGTTCGTTGAACTGCCCCTGCTTGACAACGGCGGCGGGAGTTTCCGCTTCGCCGGCGCGGAGGGCATCAATGACAGCGGCCAGGTCGTCGGGTTCTCCGACGGTCGCATCTGGAACCAGTACGCCGTCTTCTGGCCAGACGACCAGACGATCGTCAATCTCCTCGACCGCGACAGCGCGGCGCAGGACGTCAACGACAACGGTGTCATCATCGGCAACTACGCGGTCGCGACATTCTCTTACAAACCCTTCCTCTGGGAGAACGGTCAGTGGGTGCCCCTTTGGCCCGCCGTGAACTGGGCCAACGACATCAACAATCTCAACCAGGTGGTCGGCGATGACGGGCGATTCGCCGTGCAGTGGGAGAATGGGAAGGTGACCTATTTGGGGAGCCTCCTTCCAGGCGCCCGGTGCAGCGCCAACGCCATCAACGACCTCGGCCAGATCGTCGGCACGTCGCAACGCGAAGACGAGGTCTATCGACCCGTGGTCTGGAACGACGGTGTCGTGCGCGAACTGCCGCGGCTCATGGGCTATCCCGACGGCTTCGGCGCTCCAACGTCAATCAACATGAAGGGTGAGATCGTCGGCACCAATCAGGTGGCCCGGACGTCAACCCACCCCGTACTCTGGCGCAACAACCTCGCCGTGGACCTCAATGACATGACGGCCGAGCCGCACCCCGACTTGGTCTTCAATGACTCCGGTGCGTTCATCAACGACGCGGGGCAGATCGCGGTCAGGGCGCTCAACATCGCCGAGCGGATCACCTACGCTGCCGTTCTCAACCCCGTTGACGCCGGACTGGCCGTCTGGGGCATCGCGCCGGCGCGCCCCGGCCGTCGCAACACCATCCAGATCAACCACGCCACGCCGGGCGGGCGCGTGTCGCTCCTCTGGGGCACGGCGCGCACTCGGCCCCGGCCGACCCCGCAGCCGTTTGAGCACTGCCGCGACACGATGATCGACATCATGGACCCGCGCCTCGCCGCAACGGCGGTCGCCGGGCCCGACGGCCGGGCCTTCATCCGTGTAATCATCCCGCCGGAAATCGAGGGCAACTTCCTTCTCCAGGCGGTTGATCATTCGACATGCGAGGTCAGCCCGCCGGCGTGGACGCTCATTGAGGCGGAGAACTGATCGGGTTTCACCGATCCTCATCGCGGGGGTTGAGGATGCCGCCGTAGCGGCGGCCTCCCGTGCCGCGCGGGGAGATGCTCACGCTGAAGGTCGTGTCTTCGCGGATCTGATCGTGGCTCAGCCCGATGATGATGTCCAGTTGCGGCGTCTTGCGCGTCAGTTCCACGTTCGTCGTCTGGGCGTCCTCGCGGTTCAGGTCAAAGGTCACCGAGCCGCGGAAGAGATACAGCGGCGTGACGGTGTAGCCCAGGCCCAGCGTGAGCAGCGTCGTGTCGTCGGCGTCCACGTAGCGCAGGTCGGTGTAGGAGAAGAGGTCGCGCGAGTGATCGAGGCGGTAGCCGATGGCGCTGCGGGCCACGGCGCTCTCGTTGAGGTCGTAGATGAGATTGCCCGCGAGGGCGAAGTGATCGCTGACCAGCCAGAGGAAGTCGCCGGCGGCGTGATCGCCGAAGCGGGAGAGTTCGGGGCGATAGTCGAAGTAGCGTGGGATGGAGTAGTCGCCCTGGGTCTCGGAAGTGTGCAGGACGAGGTCGGTGTCGAGGGTGAAGACATCGACGCTGCGCCAGCGCCCGGGCCCGCCGCGCTGCGTCTGCCAGGTGTTGCGCATGCCCACGCGCATGACGGTGCCCGTCGAGATGCCTTCGACGTCGAGGTCGTAGATGGGTGAGTCGCCGACCCCCGCGTCGGAGTCGGCGGAGAAGAGCGTGAGGCTCGGCTCGAGGATGTGGCGGAGGCGGTGGAGATCGAAGATGCGGCTGCTCACTGAATTGTCCATGCGCGAGAACTGGGTGGCGATTCGCACGCCGCCGCCGCCGAACCAGCGGATCGCCTCGCTGGCGGCGTTGAACTCGTCGAAGTCATCGTCATAGCCGGTGAAGCGGCCGACGACGAAGGGGACGATCTTGAAGATGCCGACTTCCATCGGCCAGGCGATCTCCTGGCGCGTGGTGAAGCGATCGACGTACTTCTCCTGGTAGCCGGCCAGGAGCGCCGCCGCCGAGAGGTCCGTCGAAGGGGGCAGGCCGAAGCCGCGCATCCCCTGGCCGATCTCGTCGAGCGTGTGCCGCGGGAAACTCAGGCGGTTGCGGCTCAACTGGTATTCGCTCGACCACGTCATCTTGCCGCCGAAGAGGCTGTCGGCGTAGCGGTAGTAGCCGATCTCGGGCACCTTCTCGACGAGGTAGCCCTGCGACTGGAGCAGGTCTTCATTGGCGATGAAGTCGTTGAGGTCGTACTTGATGAAGGCCTCGAAGGCCCAGTTGTCGCGCTGCTGTTTCGCGTAGAGACGGGTCTGATACTCTCGGCGCTCTTCAGCGTCGCCCGCGAAAAAGGCATCGACGAGGTTCGGATCGGAAATGTAAGAGAGCTCGCTGATGATCGTCCAGTCATTGGGCAGGCTCTGAAGGTGCGACCAGGTGACGATGCCGCGCAGGTCTTCCTCGATGTCGCGCTTGGCGCCGGAGGAGAGTTTGTCCTCCCCGTCGTCGAAGATGGTCCAGGCGAAGAAGCGGCCGCGGGAATCGCGATCGCGGTAGGTGAGATCGACGCCGCCGGCGGGGCCGCGCTCGCTGTAGTAGTCCAGAAGCAGGCTGGCCTCGGTGCCCGCGGCGGCTTCCCAGCCCATGATGCCCAGCAGATCCCACTCGCTCTTGACGGTGGCGCCGTTCTGGCTGTTGCCGCCGACGGTGATGCGGCGGAGCGGGAAGTCTTCGACGCGCCCCTTGTAGCCCGGCAGCCAGAAGATCGGCGCCTCGCCCACGCGCAACGTCGCGCGGCGGACGTTGACGTAGTCCTCGGTGGTTCGAGTGGTCGGATCCTCGCGCTTCTCGAGCGTCACGGCGCCCGCGCCGATGCTGACGTGCGGCGTGTAGAACTCGCTGGTACTGATGCGCACCTGTTCCGCCTGCCATTCGCTGCGCGAGGTCTGGCGGATTTCGCGGGCCCGCATGTAGATGGGGACGCGGGCCTCATCGCTCCAGGTCCGCACGAGGCCGTCGAGGATGATGGCGCGGTTGCCGGCGAACTCGTAGTAGACGCGCGGCCCGCGCATGGTGTAGCGCCCGTCCGTCGCCACCACGTTGCCTTCGAGGTAGATGCCTCGCACCGCATCGGCGCTGATCTGCTGCTGCTGGAGTTCTTCGGGCGAGATCGGGTCGGTGAAGACGACGGCCCGGTCGGCGGTCAAGGTCAGGTGGCGCGGCTCGCGCTCGCCCGGCCGCACGCTCAATTCAAGGTACTGCACGACGAGGTTGTCGCGCATGGTGATGGTGCCCTCGGCGCCGTCTTCGCTCACGTGATACTCGAGGCGCCCGTCCATGCGGAAGGCGATCGTCGCCTCGGGAGGAATGCCGACCTGCGGCAGGAAGGGATCGGGATCGGGGGTTCCCGCGCCGGGGCGCCGCGCCTGCTCGATGAGCGGAGGCGGCTGGGGCGGGGCGATGCGCTCGATCGTCGGACCCGCGGCGGCCACATCCCCCTGCTTGCGCAGATGTTCGAGCAATCGAGCCTCACCCCGTTCGATCAGGTCGAAGGGGATCGTCTCGATGTTCTCGTTGAAGTCGTCGCAGCGCAGGCGGACGTTGCCGGTGATCGCGGCGGTGACGAGCAGTTCATCGCCTTCGGAGGTCATTCCCGAGGGTCGATTGACGGCGCTGACCTTGTCGAGGTAGACGGCGACCTCGCTGATGATCCCCTGTCCCTCATCGCGGCGGATGACCCAGGCGACGGCGCGCTGGGCGGCGAACTCGTAGTGGCCGATTTTCGCCGTCACCCAGCCGTCGAGGTAGAGGCGCTGGACATCGCCCTCCTGCCAGATGGTGGCGCGCAGGGCGGAGAGGACCGCCTCGCCTTCGGCCGGCGCCAGCCCGACGCCCTGCTGGGAGAGCATTCGGGCGGCGTTGCCGGTGCCGACGGGTTGACCCGCTGATGTGGAGATTGAAAGGAAATGCCCGCCGGATTCGCCCGCCAAGCCCGTTGGAGCGCCGGCGAGCAGCAGCGTCGTCGCCGCAGCGGCGATCAACATCCGGCGCACGAGAATGGAGCAGTGCAGCGCATCCACCGGCCGCGATCATAAGGGATGGGGCATCGACCGGCAACCGGCGGCGCGAGATCATTCGGAGGAAGGATTTCAGCCCGGGCCCTGCCTGGGGGGTTTAATCGGGCGTGCCGCGCATGTCGCGCCACGAAGGCGACGGGCAGGATCGAACAAGGGAACGGGCATGGTGATCGCATTCATCGAGTGGCAGGGAGCGGCGATGCTCTGGGGGCTGGCGGGCCTGGCGCTGCCGGTCATCGCCCACCTGCTCAGTCGGCGCGGCACGCGGCGCATCGCCCTGCCCACGGCGCGTTTCCTCGCGCTGGCTCAGGCGGCGCGCGGCCGGAGAATGCGCTTCTCGCAGTGGCTGCTGCTCCTGCTGCGGCTCGCGCTGGTCGCGCTCGTTGTCCTCGCTTTCGCCCGGCCGGCGTGGCGCGAGGGGCAGCGCCGCGAACCCGGCGAAGGGCGCGAAGTCGTCATTATCCTCGACGCCTCCGCCTCGATGTCGCGCCGCACCGCCGGCCGCACTCCCTTCGAGCAAGCCCGCGACCGCGCGAGTGAGATTCTCGATTCGCTCGATCCGGCGATCGATCGCGCCGGCGTTGTGGTTGCGGGGCTTTCGGCCGAGGCCCTTCTGCCGCGCCTCACCGCCAACTTCTCGGCGCTGCGCTCGATGCTTGGCGAGATTGGGCCTTCGCCCGGCTCGGCTGATCTCGCCAACGCCGTCGGCGCCGCGCAGCGGCTCCCTGGGGCCGGCGGAAGCGAAACCGGCGCACGCGAGAGCGCCCGCCATCTGGTGCTTCTCACCGATGCGCAGGCCGGGCACCTTGCCGATCTGGCAGGGGTGCGCGCCGATCCCGGTTCCCCTCCGCTTTCGATCGAAGCGATCGGGGCGGGCGAGACGGCCAATCTTGCGATCAGCGCATTGATGGTTTCGTCCGCGCGCCCCGTCTCCGGCGCGTCCTTCACGGTGGCAGCCACTGTCGTGAACCACGGCGACCGCGCGGCGACAATCGAGGTGATCTGCCGAACCGAGCCGGCCCTGGCCGTGGCGCCATCGCCAGCGCTGCTCACCATCGAGCCTCGCACGCAGGCGACGGCGTTATTCCTCTGCCGCGCACTGGAGGCCGGCGCGCTGCGGGTCGGCCTTGCCATTCCGTCCGATGCGCTCGAAGCCGACAACTCCGTCGCTGCGACGATTCCCATTCATCCGGCCGCGCGCGTGCTCATTCTGACCGACGCATCAACGGGCGCGCGCGAAGCGGTGAGGTACCTGGAAACCGCGCTGCGCCCCGATGACGCCTCGCCATACGAGCCGCGCGTGGTCGATGTGTCGCGCGAGCGGGCCGACTCAATCGAGTGGAATCAGTATGAACTGATCGTGCTCTGCGAGGCCGGCGCCGCGCCGCTTGAATGGCTCATGCGCCTCCACGAGTTTGTCGCGGCCGGAGGCGGGGTGTGGTGGCTGATCGACTCAGCGCAGGCAGCGGCGGCAAGCGACGCCTATGCGTCGATCGAACCCGATGCACCGAGCCTGCCCCTGGCCATCAGCGGCGTGGCGCCGGCCGCCGCGGGCGCCGCCTGGAGCAGCGCTGACCTCACCCATGAGGCTCTCGCATCATTTGACGGCCCGCCCGCGAGCGCGTTGTGGGCGGTCCGCCACGCGCGATTCGCATTAGCGGAGGCGACGACGGGCGCCGCCGTCCTCATTCGCGCTGCGGACGGTTCGCCCGTCGTCGCCGCGGCGCAGACCGGTCGCGGCCGAGTCATCATGTTCAACGGTTCCATCGCGAGCACTTCGACCGACCTGACGCGACTGCCGCTCTTCCCGGCACTCGTTCATGAATGGATGGGCTGGCTCGGCGCGAGCGATCGGGCGATCGACGTGCTTCATCCGGGCCGCAGCGCTGTGCTTGAATTGCCTGCGACGGCAGCCGGGCGCGCCTCGCTCACGCTGGAATACGTCGGCACTGCAACGCAGAGCGCGAAGTCATGCAATCCCATTGAACTGGACGGCCGCTGGTCTGTGGCAATCGAGGATCTTGCGGAGGTCGGCGAGGTGCGCGTCATCGATGCGGGCAGCGGCGAGTGGCTGGCGGGCGCCAGCGTGACGATCGACCCGCGCGAGTCGGATCTGCGCGCGGCGGATGCGGCGGCCATTACGGCGCTTCAGATGGTCGCCGATGAGGCCGCCCCCGGCACGGCCCGGTCCGGGGAGACGCTGCGTCTTCTCCCCGGCGAAACGCAAATCATCGAACTCTGGCCCTGGCTGCTCGCGGCGGCGTGCCTTGCCGCGCTCATGGAAGGTCTCATCGCGCTGGCGGCGATGCGAAGGGAGGCGCTGGCGTGATGCTCCTGCTCGCCGCCGCTTCCATAACCTTCGCCCCGGTCCTTCATCCGGCGGTGATGGCACTGCTGATCGCACCTGTCGCTGCGGTCGCCCTTGCTCTGCGGCATAGCCACGCGAAGCGCGAGGCCATGCCGCCCCCGGGCCGGACCGCGCCGTTCCTTCTGCGCTTCCTCGCGCTGGCGCTGCTGGCGCTCGTGCTGTTCAATCCGGTGCGCGTTGAGCGCGGCGCGACCGACCACCAGCGCAATACTGTCACGCTCCTCATCGACACCTCTTCGAGCATGTGCGTCAGTGATGAGTTGGATGGCGGCGATCCCATCTCGCGCCTCGATCGTCTCAAGTCGGGCTGGTTCTCGCGCGATTTTCTCGACCGACTCGCACAGCAGGGCGATCTCCGCCTTCATGAATTTGCGGCCGGTTCGACCTGGCTCGATCGCGGTCATGTTGACGACCTCATCGCCGACGGAGATGAGACGCGACTCGTCGAGCAACTCGGCGCAGCGATCAAGCAGGCGGAGCAGCAGGGCGGCACGATCCTCCTCCTCACCGACGGCCGCGACACGACCAGCGCCTCCGCTGCGGCCCTCACGCCGGCCGCTCGCGCCCGCGGCGTCGCGATCTCCGCCGTCCTTGTCGGCACCACGCAGCAGCAGCCCGATCTCAATGTGCGCCTCAGCGCCGATCACGCCTTCGTTCACGACGGCCAGGCCACGGTCCTGCGCGGCGAGATCAACCAGGTCGGCCTCGACGGCCGGCGCATCGCCGCCATCCTCGAACACAACGGCGAATCGATCGAGCGCACCGAGCTCATCCTCGGCCCCGAGCCTGCCCGCCTGAGTTACAACGTCACTCCCGCCGCACCCGAGGGCGACGAGCGCGAGATGGTTTCGCTCAGCGAGTTTCGCCTGCGCGTCGTGCCGCTGCCCGGCGAGAGCCGCACCGACAACAACGATGCCTACGCCTTCGTGCAGATCACGCGCCAGCACCTGCGCATCGCGCTTTTTGAGAATCAGCCCTACTGGGACACGAAGTTCCTCATCGCCGCGCTGCGCGATGCGGCGGAGATCGACCTCACCACCATCATCGGCCTGGGCCGGCGCGAAGAGATCACTCGCTACGTGCCGCAATCAGGGCAGGAGACACCAGAGGCTGAGGCGCCGCAGGCCCCGACCACGCTGGAGCAACTTGCGAACTTTGACGTCATCATTCTCGGCCGGGGCATCGAGCGCTGGTTTCCCGGCCACGAGGCGGAGACGCTTGTGCAGTACGTCACTGAACGGGGCGGCAGCCTGGTGCTGGCGCGCGGCCGGCCCTTCAGCAGTGACAACCCCCACGGCATCGCCGCCGCAGCCGCCATCGACCCCATCATTCCCGTGCAGTGGGCGGAAGAAAAACTTGGCGGCGGCGTGCTCCGCGCCGGGCGATCCCTGGCCGTCGGCGACCCGCTCAGTTTCGGCTCGGCCGAAGACACCGACGTCATTCTCTCCAGTCTCCCCGGCATGATGGCGCAGACGCGCATCGAGCACGAACGCGCCGCCTCAATCATCTGGGCCCGCACCGACGCTGCGGGTGAGCCGGGCACGCTACCCGCGGCCGTCGCCACGCAACACGTCGGCCACGGTCGCGTTCTGGCCATCCTCGTCGATGGCCTGTGGCGCTGGGCGATGCTGCCGCCTGCCGACGCCGACCTCGACCCCGTTTTCCCCCTCTTCTGGACGCGCGCCGTGCGCTGGCTCGCGGGCGGCGGTGAACTGCTGCCGGGCCAGTCGATCGGCCTCTCGCTCAGCCGCCTCAATGTTCAGCCGGGCCGGAGTGTCGAGATCATCGTGCAGATGCGCTATGTCGATGCGTCGCGATTCGATCCCGGGCTCACGATCCACCTGCCTGACGGCACGCAGCGCCTCCTCGAACCGGCCGCGATCAACGATTCCGCCACGCGCCTGAGCGCTTCATTCACCCCGACGATCGAAGGGTTGCACACCGTCGTGCTGGAAGCGCCGGGGATGTCGCCGCCGGCGCTGACAAGTCGGTTTGTCGTGCATGATCCGAGCCGCGAACGACTCGATCTCTCCGCCGATCACGCGCCGCTGAAGCAACTCGTGCAATCGACCGGGGGGCGCCTCTACAGCCCCGATGAGCCAGAGGCGCTGCTCGATGATCTGCACGCGCAGCAGATCGCGCTGGAGAGCGAGCCGACGGAGCAGCCGCTGTGGGACCGCGCCTGGGTGCTGGCGCTGCTGATGTCGCTGCTGGCGATCGAGTGGTTCTGGCGCCGATGGACGGGGCAACTCTGATTGCCACAATTCGTGCCGCTGCCAACGCTCGAATCACGATGCGCCGCCGCTGCACGCTTGCGCCTCCACCTCGTGCGACTCCGCCTCCCGCTCGCGTCTTCACCTCTTCCACTTCAATAGAACGACACCGTCGTCCCATCGCGCCACGCGCGCACCGGTTGCACGGCCGCCTGCTGCATCCACCACAGCACGCGCTCGGCCGGCGTCGCCGTGAGTAGCGAGGTCCACCGGGCCGGGCGCGTCCGCGCCCTGGGCGCGCGCCCGTTCGATCCGCCCGTCCAGTGCGCCAGCACCTGCGACCACGCGCTGTTCCAGTGCTTCATGCGCAGGTGGATCGGATCGAAGCCGTACCACGAGCCGCTCTGCTCGGCGATCGCCACGCCGCGGCAGTGCGCCATCGAGCGCATCATGCGATCCAGCGCTTCGATGCGCTCCTGCATCTGCTCATAGGTGAGCGGTTTGGTGGGAAAGTAGAGTCGGCGAAAGAGATTGAAACGCCGGCGCCCCAGCGTGCGCAGGCTCTCGAGGGGCAGGGCGGTCATGACGATCTTCGCCTCGACCGCGCGCAGCCGCGCCACCGCCTCCGCCAGCCAGCGCCCGATCGTCTCCGGCTCGACGCAGTAGGCGATGTCGTTGCCGACGTCGGTGATGAGGGCGTAGGTCGGCCCGCCCGAGCCGCGCGCATCAATCACCCGCCACAGGTCGCTCTCGAGGATGCCCGGCAGTTGGCGGCCGAGGATGGTGCTCCACTGCCCGTACGAGCGCCCGTGACCCAGCGCGATGTGCATCTCGCATGGCCCGCCGATCTGCGCGCGGGCGAGTTGCGTGATCGTCGAGACGCCCAGCGTGAGATTGCTCGCGCCGAGCAGGACGATGCGCGGCCGTCCGTTGTGTCCTTGCCTGTCCACCGCCGCCATGGATCATTCTAGTGGCAACCGGGTATGCTCACACAACCGCAACACACCCGAAACGGAGGCCCGACATGTCCGATCTCGATCACCTTTTTGAGCGCATCGCCGCCGGCGAGATTCCCTCGCATCGCGTCTACGAGGATGAGCATGTCTACGCCTTCCTCGACATCAATCCCCTCAGCCGCGGCCACACGCTGGTCATTCCGCGAACGCGCTACGAGCGGCTGGAGGAGTTGTCCGAGGAGGTTGGAGCGGCGTTGGGCGCGGCGCTGCCGCGCATCGCCGGAGCGGTGATCGCCGCCACGGGTGCGCCCGCGTACAACGTGCTCCAGAACAACGGCCCCGCCGCCGGCCAGGCCGTCCCTCACGTCCACTTTCACATCATCCCCAAGTACCCCGACGGCTCCGGCCTCCCCCATCACTGGCCGGCGCGCGCGCTCGACAAACACGAGGCGCCGGCACTCGCCAAAGCGATCGCCGCTCACCTCGGCTGATCAAGCGCACAATCACCACGCGCGGACCAATTCCGCGCGGCGTCGCGCGAACAGGCGTGTGCAGGCGAACGGGTGAGCAGGAGCGCATCAACCCCGGCATAGGAATGCCGGGGCTTTGTCCGCCGCCCCGCTCCCTCGATGCCTCGATGCCTCTCTTCGTGACTTCGTGGTGAAAAACTTCGCCGGGCGCCGTGGTCAAGCGACGCTTTGGGAGCGCGGGCGACGCCCTTCGACAGCGCTCAGGGTCGATGACGGAGCCTGTGCCGCGGCTTGGCGCGCGGGTTGGGCAAAGATGATCGACGGCAGGAGGGACGCCACGTCCACTCCTTCGGCGTGGTGGTGTTGGGGTGGTGCTTTCCGGTGGTGGCGCCGACGCTTCACCCCCGGCTACTTTCGATGAGGCCTTCGGCCTCGGCGTTGTGCGCGCCCGGGGGTTGATGCTGAGCCGGAGTCGCGGGTCAAGATGATCGTCACTGGACTTGCCATGAACTTGGACTACACCCGGTCGAGCGGTCGAGGTGTCGCTCGGCGTTGCGTGCCGTGTGGGCCTACACTCTGGGCCAGACCTTTTTTGAGGCGGGCGTGATGGAGAATCGCGTTCGTCCAGCCGTGGAGAGGTGACCGAGCGGCTGAAGGTGCACGATTGGAAATCGTGTGTGCGGGAAACCGTACCGCGGGTTCGAATCCCGCCCTCTCCGCTTTTTCTTCCTCGAATAGTTCTCGTGTTCGTCGCGTCCTGGGTGAGGGGCATGGAGTCGCCCGTTGGATCGTGGAGGAATTGTCGAACGGAGTGGCCGACGATGTCAACGGCGCGAGAATGGCTTCGGATCGGGAAGTACATCATCCTGGTGGCGATCGCGGGGGCGGCTGCATGGCTGCTTGCTGAGCCGTTTCTGGAAGCCAAGCCGAACTCGAAGTGGATGATGAGTCGCTTCAGTGTGCGGGTGAACGGGACGCTGTACATGGCGGAGTTGCGAGAGGAAGTCTCGCAGAAGCCGTACCACCTGATCTACGATGTGCTCATCAGCGTCGCCTCCGTCGAGGATCCTGCCAACCCGTCGTTCAGCGTCCCTGCCGGGCTTTGGCCGCTGCGCATGGAAAGCGCCCGCGGTTCGCAGCGTGTGCGGCTCGTTGACGTTCTCACCGGCAAGGTTGTGGTGGACGAAGCGGCGGTTGAGTGGCTTCCCTGGCCCAGTTCCAGTGGTCGGACCGTGGCGCCGGTGTCGTGGGCAGGAAACCGCCTGCTGTTCGCGCAGACTCATGCGCAAGTACCCAGGCCGCTTTGGCGAAGCAGCGCCGACTCGACCGCGAAGTTCGGCCGGCAGTATCACCTTGGCGTGTACAAGTCGCTCGCTCTCAAGGTGCTCAGCCTCGCCGCCGGGGCGGTGCTGCTGGTCGTCGCGCTGGCGTGGCTCCTTGACCGACTGCTGCGCGGACAGGCGCCGGGGCTGTGCGCAGCGTGCGGCTATGACTTGCGCGGCACTGCGTCGGATCGATGTCCCGAGTGCGGGGCGGAGGTCATGCCGCAACCGGTTCATGCGACACAAGTGGAATGAAGCGCGGGACACGGAGTGCGTTGAGGCATTGCGAAACACACCTCGCTCACTTGCCCGTTCGGCATAGCGACGCGAAGCGCGACGCCATGCCACCCAACGCCGTGAACTTCGGCTTTGCATGCCACCCGCAGCAACTCAATTATCGGAATCGGCGCCGTCGTCGAGTTGCCATTCCATAGCAAAACCACCCACCGCGCCTGCGAGAGGCAAGAAAATCAGGAAGCAGATAGTCGCAAGCAGGTCTGCGCCGGTGGCGCGCCAGAGGATTGCCCCGGGGACCGACATGGCGATCGCGCCGCCAAGCGTCCAGGCTATTGTGCTCCGGACCGTCGCGTTGCGGTTTCCCTTCTGAAGCAAGCGCATACCGGCTTCTCCGACAGACACCAGAGACATCCTCTTCGAGTATTCTTGCCAGGTTGGCGCGCAGTTGCCACGTCGATGTGGTCAGATGATTCGTGAATACATGCGGTCCATGGCGCCTATTCAAATCCCGGGCGCACGGGCCAGACGTTGAGTTGCTTTTCAAGCGCCATGGCGGCGCGGCAGAGGGTTCCTTCGTCGAAGAGATTGCCCCAGAGGGTCAGGCCGTGGGGGCGATTGTTCTCGCGGAATCCCGTGCGCATGCACACACATGGGTGGCCTGTGTTGTTGGTGATGAGCAGCAGATTCGCGGCAAAGGACGGGCCGATGAGGCAATCGACCCTCTCGAAGACGCTCGCGAAGGTCTCGCAGACCTGGCGGCGAATGCGCTGCGCCTGAAGAAACTCGATCGCGGGGACGAACCACGTCTCACGAAAAGTATTCGGCCACGCCTGGGGCGCCTGCCAGACAAGTTCATCATCACGGTTGGTGAGGGTGAGTTCCTCGAAGGCGGCGGCGGCTTCGACGTTGAGAATCGTGCGCAGCGGCGCGGCGTTCATCTCCGGCAGCGTGATGGGAACGAGTTGCGCGCCGCACTGTTTCATCGCTTCGAGCGCGGCCCGATCGAGATCGACCGCGCCGCGCCCCTCGAACCAGGCGGGGTCGTAGCCGATGCGGAGTTGATCGAGCGGGGCGGTCGCGTCGAAGGCGAAGGGCATGTCGAGCGAGGAAGGATCGCCGGCATCGCGCCCGCGAATCGCGTCGAGGACCAGCGCGCAATCTTCAACCGTGCGCGCCAATGGCCCGACCTTGTCAAGGGACCAGCACAGGGCCATGGCCCCGGTGCGCGGCACGCGGCCGAATGTCGGGCGCAGCCCCGTCGCCCCGCAGCGCATGCAGGGCGAGACGATGGAGCCGAGCGTCTCCGTGCCGAGAGCAAAAGCGAAGAGTCCGGCGACGACGCCCGCAGCGGAGCCGGCGCTCGAACCGCTTGAACCCTGCTCGAGGTTGAAGGGGTTGTTGGTGCGTCCGCCGAACCACTGGTCGCCGTAGGCCAGCGCGCCGAGCGTGGTCTTGGCGATGAGGACGGCACCTGCATCATTGAGTTTGCGTATGACGGCGGCGTTGGAATCGGGGACGCGGTCCTTGTACGGCGCGGCGCCCCACGAAGTGCGAATGCCGGCGGTGTCGAAGAGATCCTTGGCGCCGTAGGGAATGCCGTGCAGCGGGCCGCGATATTTGCCGGCGCTGATCTCCGCATCCGCCTGCTTCGCCTGCTTGAGCGCGAGGTCTTCGGTGATCGTGATGATGCACTCGAGTTTCGGAGCGATGCGCCTGATGCGCTCGAGGTAGATCCGCGTGAGTCGTTCGCTGGAGAGTTCGCCGCGCTCGATCCAGCGCGAGAGCGACGTCACCGGCGCGTAGGCGATGTCGATGTCAGCGGCGGGAAGCGGGCCAGGCTCGACGGCGGAGCGGACGAAGCGCGATGGCGCCTCGGGAAACGCCATGCCCGGCAGGCGCGGATCGAAGACCGTCGCGGGCGCCAGGCCGTTGGGCAGGGGCGTCTCGCGGCGGCGCGTGTAGGACCGCGCTGCCTGCTGCACGCCGCGCAAAAGCATCTCGCGCTCAGGCGGCGTGAAGTCGAGTGCGGCGATCTTTTCCGCCTGCGCGATGGATTCAACCGTGAGGTCGGAGGCTGCTGGTGCAGCCGGCTCGGGCTGGAGGTCGAGCGCGCCAAGGTCAGTCGCCGTGTGGATGCTGCGAGTGGCGAGGGCCGATGCCGGCGAATCGAACCCGGCAACGGCGGCAACCGCCCCGGTGGTCACGAGGAACCGTCGGCGCGAGAGTGGCGATTCCCGTCGGACCTGTTCATTGGCGATTCCGGAGGGTCGCGGGTTCGTTGGCATGATGACGCCCTCTTGTGTGACGGGTCAGGGTTGGCGATGCGGGTCGAGGCTATGAGGTTATCCGCCGCCGCGGCTCCGGGATGTCGTCCCTTCGTTTGACATGAGGTGGAGAAGCGATCCGTCATTCTCGTTCCGGCGGCCCGAGGCACGCTTGTTCCTCGCAGCCGGCGCGCAAGGAAAGGGAGCGCGGCACGGCCGCGCTCCCTTGGGGATTCAACATCGACTTGGGGCGTTGATCAGGGAACCTGAGCCACGTCGCTGGTGTCGCAGGACGGGAGGTTGATCAACTGCACGTATCCGCCGCAGGCGCCTGAGCCTGCCTGGGCGTTGACGGAGCCGCTGCCGTTGCCCGAGCCGATCGTGCCGTAGAGTTGGAGTTGGTTGGTGCCCAGCCCCAGTTGGGTGCCCGTGCAGGGACCGGAGTTGATGATGAAGTTGCCGGTGTTGCGGGCGAAGAGAATGCCCAGCGTGGTGTTGGGGGCCGCGTTGTTCCAGGAGAGACTGACCGAGCCGGGGCACACGCCGCCCAGTTCGAGGTGAAGGCCCGGCGTCTCGCCGACGTTGAGCAGTCCCGTGCATCCCTGGCTCTGCGAGGTGGTGCCGAAGATGATGCCGCCGGTCGTCACCGAGTAGGCCGGATCAAAGTAGACCTCGAGCCGGTCGCCGGCAAAGTTGATCTCAGCGCCGAACTGCGGCGCGCGCGGGGCGAGACGCTGGAAGAGGGCCTGGCAGATGATCGGTCCTTCGGTCTGGAAGTTGAGTTCCGCGGCGGAAACCTGCGCCGTCAGTTCACCGACGTCGGTGACGATGCCGGCGGTGAAGATCGCGGGCTGGCCATTCCAGTCGAGGGGGTCAAAGAAGCCCGCGAAGCCGGTCGCGCCGTGGGACGGCGCCGCGCAGGCGATCTTGTCGTCGGCCTCGCCGGTCTTGCCGGGATCGAAGGTCACTTCGGTGTCGTCGTGAATGTCCTTGATCTTCAGACCGTTGTTGCCCACGTTCTCGACGGTAAGATTGGGGTTGGCGGCTTCAATCGCTCCCTTGATGAGATCGCGCTTCTGCTCGACCGTCGAGTTGGCGGGGATGATGACGGACGCATCGCGGTACGGGGCGAGGCCGACCTTGACGGTCGTCGCCACTCGATTGCTCGGCGTGGTGAAGGTCATGGTGCTGTCCTTGGCCAGCGCCGCCGGATTGACCGTGGCGAGGGCAAGGAGGGTGAATAGAACGGGGATGCTGCGAGGGGTGGTGTGCCGGCACATGAGGTGCCTCCTTTCATGGTTCTCTGACTGGGGCCGCCGCCGCGACTTTTCGCTCGGACCGACCTCCATCAGAAACACTCGTAACGCGGCGGCGGAGTGGACAAGCGCGCCAGGGTGATCCCTCCTGCCATGTCCAGGAGTTGGGCCGCAAAGTGCGTAACTGACGTGAGTTGTGGTGACTGGTCGAGCGGCCATTCAGCGGGAGGCGATGCGACCGGCTCAAAGACGGGGTCGCCCACGGATGCCGGCGCACCTGCCCAGCGCTGGCGGAAAAGGTACCTGGTACCTTTTCGGCCTCCTCTTCGGCCTCGTCCTGAAATGAAGGTCCGCCGGTTTGGAGCACCGCCGGGAGTCCGCCGTCTGAGCGCCGTCGATTCAATCGAACTCCCGTTTCGCCGCCGGTTGATCGTCTCCGACGCGTCCGACTTCGATGTCGGCCTGGAAGTAGTTCTCGCCGCGCACCGGTGACCCGGCCAGCCGGCGAAGGGTGGCGATCTGGCCGACATGGGTCAGGGCGTCGGCCAGAGGGCCGTGGAACAACCGCAACGCGGGAACGGGCAGAGACCGCTCGGCGCTCAGCGCTTCATCAAGGTGCTCGAGGCCGGCGTAGAGGCGATCGACTTCCTCGCACCAGGATCTGGGCGCGGCGTTGCTCCACGATTCCTCCCCCAGCGCCATGGATCGAGCCCACTCAAGCAGGTCGCCGATGTGTGCGAGAATCTCGACGGTCGATCGAGAGGTCGGGCAGACGCGAATGTCCGCGATCGACTCGGGCGCGCCGCGGAGCACCTTTCCGCCCCGATAGGCGAGGGTGGCCACGGCGTGCCTGAGCCAGGTGCGATCATTGTCCATGGGAATCATCCTCGACGGTGGTGAAGAAAAGGTCCAAGCGCGCCGGACGGAATCGCACGAGGGAGTCGAGCCGGCGCTTCGGACATCATACATGCGGCCTGCCGAGCAGGGAGCGTTCCAGGGCGCCCGTGCCCCGACCGTGGTCGGCCTGCGAGTTTCTGTCGGGATGAATCCGATGCGATCCGAAGCAGAGCATTCGCAGGATGGCGTCAGGCCGCGCGTGCCAACTTGCCCAGGAGAGCGGCGAGTCGCCGTGCGCATCGCGCGCCTCAACGTTCGCGCCGGCGCGTAGAAGCATCTGGACCATCTCCGGCGAGCCGAACGCGGCGGCGCGGTGCAGGGGCGTCTCGCCTCTCGTGCGCGCATCGCGCATGAAGCAGCCGGTTTCGACGCCGGGGGTCGTCGCGCGGTTCGGATCGGCGCCGGCCGCGAGCAGCACCTCGACGACGAGGTCGTAGGCGGGGCGATTGGGATGACTGGCGGCCGCGTGCAGGGGCGTCTCGCCGGTGTCGGGCAGCGGATGATTCACCTTCGCGCCCTGTTCGATGAGGAACTGCGTCAGTCGCCAGTGGCCGTGGAAGGCGGCGCCGTTGAGATCGAAGTTGTCGCCAAGCGTGTTGAGCGATTCGCCGTAGTCGAGGAGAATGCGGATGGCGCTGACGTCGCCGTAGTACGCGCACCACTTGAGAATTGGAACGCCGCGCGCATCGGTCGAGTCGGCCGGTCGCCCCTGCGCCAGTAGATCGAACACGAGATCGGTGCGTCCATCCGCGATGCGATCGAGCATGTATCACCTCGAGTCGTTCGGAAGCGCGCTCGGCTCACCGGCCGACGAGTCGGGCCATCACGTCGAAGGCCTCGTGAAAGGCCGGCGGGCCGCCGGTGCGGGCGCGCTCAAGCGTCCAGTTGAGATCGTGATCGGCATGGTCGTAGAGATGGACGGTCAGGTTGGTGCGGCCGGCGTCGCCCAGGGCTTGCGGCGTCTCAGGCGCGCCTTCGGCGCGGCACGAGCCGGCGAGCGTGCCGTCGGCGGCCTCGAAGGCGAGAAGGTGATCGGTCCATCGCGGCGCCGCGTCTGCCGGCGGTGCGCCGAGCGCCATGGCCGCGACAGCGCTCAGGCCGGCGAGGCCGCCGCATACTTCAGTCCGACATGTCATGTGCATGCGCGATCTCCGCGCGGCCGATCGGACCGCGCGGAAATTGTTGCCGACTTGGAGCGGCAAGTCACGGGGGCGCCGGCGCGGCCGCGATCAGTCTCGCCGCAGCCATTGGTTCAGGCGCTCGATGGTGGCGCCCTTGAGGTTGTGCCAGCCGTCCCTCACCGTCGTTTCGAGTTCGCGAAGTGTGTCCTTGATCTTCTTCTCGTTCTCGTGACGGGAGTGTGCAGCGTCGGCGTTCATGGTCTCAAGCCGGGCTTCGAGTTCCTTCTCGCGGGCCAGTACGCGATGCTTGAGTTGCTCGGTCTGCGATTCAGTGTTCATGGCGATCTCCAATCCGCTCGTGCTGCGCGACCTCATCCGGTGTTGCGGGAGCGTCGGCGAAGCGATCACAGCGCTGAGCCGCATTCCCGTTCACATGGCCTGCAACATCGCGCTGCTCGATGCGCGCGGTGAAGTCTGCACGGTCCAGATCGCGCCCGATCGACCGCCGTGCATCATCGAGGCGGCCGTGGCGACGAACCACCAGGGCCTGGGCGACTGGCCGCGCTATGCCTTGCCCCCCTGGAGCGCGGAGCGCGAACGACTCCTTCTCGAACGCATCGCCGATTCGCACGAGACAGCGGAGTCGCTCGCCGAGCGCTTCCTGCACCCGCGCTCTACTTGCGCAACTTCCATCGAGGCTCGGGCGCGCTCTCCACGGGTGTCGTCCACTTTTCTGGCATGTGGCAATCGCGTGGTGCGGTGGATTGCAGGCCAAAGGCCTGGTCGTCAGGAGCCCGCGGTGGCGATCATCTCGATCGCCACCCCCGGTTGCGATGTGTCATTGATTCTCATGGACCCCGAAGGCGGTCCGCGTGGCCATCGGCGAGGCCGTCACAACACACCGGAAAAACAAGGCCCGCGAAAATAGGGACGGGTCTATTTTCCGGGGCGGGGCGCGCGTCGATTACTCGGAGAGAAGCGCGCTTGACGCGGCCGAGCGCCACCTCCAGTCCTTCGCAGTGGTCGTGGTTCGGGGCGACGCACGCCGGGGGCGGCGCTGGCGCTTCACCCCCGGCTCCTTTCGATGAGGCCCTCGGCCCCGCGGTCGGGCGCGCGGTGCGCCGAGGATCAACCGGCCCCGACGATCACGCGGCCCGTCATCCAAAGCACGAGAATGTCGGACTCCACCCGCTCTCCACCGCGGCCTGTCGCCCGGCCGACCGATCGCTGCGGCGGTGCCGGCCAGAGCGTCGGTGGGGGCCATCGATCAGCGCCGTTGTAGAGCAGAGCGAGTCAATCGGATTCGGGATGTGAGTGATGAAGATCTTCCGAGCAGAATCCGGCTCGCCTCAGCGCCGCTCGAACCGCCGCTCGATCGATTCGCGCAGGCGTTCGAGCGCCGCGTGATCGTGCAGCGGGAATGCCCAGGTGCGATCGTTGATGAGCGAGACCTCCTCCACACGCCGCTGCGTGAGGCGCAGAGCCTCGCGGGCCTCATCGAGCAGAGCCTGATGCACGCGCACGAGGTCGCGCTGGAGCGAGCGCATTCGATCGAACGCGGCGCGGCGCGGCGCTGAACCGCGCGGCAGTGACTCGATCTCCCTCAATATGGCCTCGCGCTGCCGCTTCGGGGCCAGGTCATCGAGGAATCGGTCAATGTTGAAGGGCAGGTGATGCGTCATCCACCGCGCCCGCGCCAGATCGCGTTCATCGGCGGGCCGGCGGTCAAAGTCCAGCGTCATCGTGGCGGTGACCATCGCCCGCGGCGCCAGCGCCCCGCCGAGCCACTCGCCCAGCCACTGCTCGGTGATGCGGTCGTACTCGTATCCGCCCGCGCCGTGGATGAAGAGATCGCACAGCGCCAGCCGCACGACGGCGGTCATGAGCAGCGCGCGAGGCCAGAGGAGGGCGCCCGATCGCCGCAGGTCGTGCTCGAAGGCGCGATGCCGCTCGCCATCGTCGGTGATGAGCCAGCAGGGGATTTCGCATCCGCCGCTGGCGCGCCGCTCCAGCGCCGCCACGCCTGCATTCGGATGCGCGGCCGCCGCGCGGTTGTACGCTTCCCACGCGCCGCGCGGCTCATCGCGCATCCGATCCATCAGCGCCCCCCAGAGCGTCGTCGAGGTCAGCGACGAAGCGGTCACCAGGTATCGCGGCCGCGCCGGAATCACGGGCTCGCGCGGCGTCAGGCGCGGGAGCGCCTGATTGGCGAATCGAACCTCGTGCAGCAACCCCGCCGCCAGCGCCGCCTGCATCGCGCGCGACTCGCAGCGCCGCAGCAGCCCCAGCGCCTGGCCCATCGCCCGGCAGCGCGACTCGAGTTGCGGCAGGGCCAGCCGCTCACCCGCCTCCAGCCGCCAGGCATGAGGATCGACGAGCATCGGCGGCTGCGCCCCCGTCGGCCCCGCGTGCTCCTCGCCCGGCCACTGCGACCACGTCAACTCGCGCGCCGTCAACACATCCTCCGCGTCGATCACCGGCACGCGGATCGAACGCAGATCGTTGACATCCTGATCGACGACGACCTCAACCAGCGCCTCAGCGCCGAGCGATTCGCCCGCCGCATCGAGGGCGAAATACTTGGCGAGAATGCCGGGATGCCAGAAACCCGCCTGGTGGCCGGTGGCGATGAGGCGCTGATGATCGCAGGCGAGCAATTCGCGCCGTGTGAGTGAACACCATTCGCTCGCGAGGCGGCCGAGTATGGTGGCGTCGGGGCGTTGGCTCGAAAAAAGTTCGCGCCAGGCGGCCGGGGGTGGCTCGATCCTGACGGAATGAAGCATGACGCCGATCCTCTCCAGGGCGAAGGGGCGTCAGTGTCCGCAGCCGCAGCAGGCCGGCTCATCCGCCTTCAGGTCGCGCCACGCCGATTCGGGCAGCATCCGCCGGCAGCGAAGCAACTCGCGGTGCAGCGTCTGGCGATATTGCGCCAGCCGCGCCGTCGGATTGTCCAGTGGACCGCCGAAGGTCCGGTTCGGATCGTTGTAGATCAGCCGGATCGGCAACTCGCGGATGCGCAGGCCCTGCGCCACCGCCTGCACCCAGAACTGCATGGGGAAGTCGTACCCGTCCACGTCGAGGTTCAATCGCTTCATGGCGCAGACGCGATAGGCCTTGAAGCCGCAGAACCCGTCGGTGAGTTGCAGCCCCAGTCGCCGATTGACCTCATCGGTAATCTCGCGGTTGATCGCCCGCCGATCGGAAGGCGGCTCCGAGTCGCCTTCGTGAACCGCGAGATAGCGACTGCCCGAGATCACATCCGCATCGTCCTGCTCGATGGCGCGAAGGAACTCGGGGATGGATTCCGGTTCGTGCTGCTCGTCGCAGTCCATGGTGATGACCCACTCGTGCCGATCGACCGCGGCCCAGCGGAAGGCGTCGAGCATCGACCGGCCGTAGCCGCGGTTCTCGGCGTGGCGAATCACCTCGACTGGATGCATGGCCAGCAGGGTGGGGGTGTGGTCCGTCGAGCCGTCGTCGATGGCGAGGACGTTGGGCGCAAAACGCCGGACCTTGCCCAGCACCTCGCCCACGTGCTTCTGCTCGTTGTAGATGGGGATGGCCACGAGCGTTCGATCAAGGATCGAGCGCTGGGCCGCCGTGCAGGTCCGCAGGTCGGGTGTCATGTCCGATGTTACCCTCGCGTGAGGAGGGCGGCCAACGCCCGGCCGCGGCGGCGCACAGTCGGGGTCGTTTTCCCGTGGCGGGGTCCGGCCGGGTCCAGTAGAATCGCCGGTATGACCGCCGCCTCCGACAGCCCGGGCGCCGCCACGCGCGTGGAGGATCAGTCCTTCATCGTGCCCCTCTGCGCCGTCTTCCGCAAGCATCTCAAGGCCGACGGGCAGAAGTTCACCGCCGAGCGGGCCCGGGTGCTCGACACCGTGATCCGCATGGAGCGGGTCTTCGAGGCGGAGGACTTGCTTGACGAGTTACGCCGCCGCCGCATGCGCGTGTCAAAGGCAACGATCTACCGAACGCTCAAACTCCTCCAGGACGCGGGCGTCATCGAGCCGGTCCTCTTCGACCAGAAGCAGACGCACTACCAGTTGGCGTACGGCCAGCCGCCGAGAGACCAGATGATCTGCGTCGAAACGGGCAAGGTCATCGAGATCACCGTCCCCGAGATCATCGACCTCCGCGACCGCATCGCCGCCCGCCAAGGTTGGTCGCCCGTGGGCCACCGCCTCCAGATCTTCGCCGTCTCGCCCGAAGCGGCAGGGGGATCGGACGATGCGTCGGATGAGTGATCCCCAGAAGTGGTCCGGATAACCGCCCATTGCGTTGAGTGAGTAAGCCACTTGCCTCCCGCCGGTTCGGGCGATACATTTCCCAGTCGTTGCGACCGCTTCAGGCGTTTCAGCCGGCCCTCATCGATCGTGGATTCACCGTTGTTTTCTGGCCTGTTGATCTTGTTGTGGTAGTCTTGGTCACTCACCGACGGACCGGTGTGGTTCTCGCCGCCCATGGATGGGATCGGCCCTGACCGCTGGTTGGCAAACGGAGTGACAACAATTGAAGACAAGACTCAAGCCTTGGCTGCGCCGTCAGTCCACTCACGCCGCTGGAGTGGTTCTCCCCGCGATCTGCGCTCTGACCGCCTTTGTCGGCGTCGGGGCCGGGCTGCTGGTTTTCCAGGGCGCCAATGCGCCGGCCACCGGCCTGCTCCAGATTGCCCGAACAGGGCAGAGCATCGAGCGCGCCCCGCTGACTGTTGCGACCGATCTCGTCGCCGCTGAAGCCGTGGCCGCGGCGCCGGAGCCGAGCCTCTCCATCATTGAAGAGAAGCCCGTCGATGCGACGGACTCGGACATCCGCTACTTCGACGGCCGGCCCATCCGACCCGTCAAGACCATCAGCATGATCGTGACCGCGTACAGCCCCGACTGGCGCAGTTGCGCTCCCTTCGACGACGGCATCACCGCCAGCGGCTACTCCGTCGCGACCAACGGCGGGCAACTCATCGCCGCCGACAAGCGATTCAAGTTCGGCACGCTGCTGAGCGTGCCCGGCTACAACCAGAACCTCCCGACCCCCGTGCTCGATCGCGGCGGGGCGATCAAGGGCAACCGCCTCGACGTGCTCTACCCGACGCACGAGATCGCCCGCAAGTGGGGGCGCCAGCGCCTTGACGTGGTGGTGTGGGAATACATGGACGAATGAGTTGAACGCCGATCGTCGCTCGCGGCTTCGCGAGGTTTCACCGGAGCATTGCGACCTTCAATCGCCGATCGCTCTCACGATCTGTGTGAGAACCAGGGTGCCGTGGTCTAAGCGACGCTTTGGGAGCGCAGGCCACGCGGGCGCGCGATTGACCATCGAACCTGAATGATCGTCCGTTCGCGCCATCACGTGGCCTTCCGGTCGCGGAGCCTCCCTCCAGACCACGGCACCCGCCCTCTCACACACGTTCTCAGGTCATCGCCGCAGCCGCGTCAACATACCGCCGCAACTGATCGAGATGCCACAGATCATGTCCTGCCAGCAACATGCGAATGTGCCGCTGTGACTCCTGGCCGCGTTCGGCGTGCTCGCCGTAGCGATCGAGTTCTGACTCGGTGAGGGTGCGCCAGAAGTCGACGTTGATTCCGCGCATGGCGCGAAACGACTTGGCCAGTTCGGCGGCGGCGCGCGTGTTGTACCGCTGGCTCGCCACCCACAGATCCTGATCCATGCCCGGCAGCGCCGGCCGGTCGTGCGCCGCGATCATCCGGGTGCGAAAGCCATAGGTCCATTCCACATCGATGAGGTGCCCGATGATTTCCGTGGGGGTCCACTTGCCGGCGAAGGGGCGCTGCTGGAGCGTCGCGGCGCTGTGACCGCTGATCAGCCGATCGATCTGATCCGGAGTCTGCGCCAGCACTTCGAGGGGATCGCGATCGCCCACCAGGCCGACCTGGCGCGTGATGTAGGCTTGCGGATCGGCGAGTTCGAGTCGCGGGGCGGGCGCTGCGTTGGTCATGGTTCATCTCCCAGGGTGAGATCAGGAGGGCGCGGTAAGGCGCGACCAGGTCCAGAAGAGCACGGCGCCGATCTGGATGCCGACGATGATGCCGAGGATGAAGCGAAACTGCGGGTCGATGGTTTTGTGCCGCCGGCCGAGCATCACGACGATGCCGCCGAGACTGCCGCCGATGAGGCACATCCAGAGGAGGGCGAGTTCGGGGATGCGCCGGCCGGGGTCGTTGAGGCGGCTGACCTGCTTGTCGTAGAGAAACGCCAGCGCCGTGCTGAGGGTGATGGAAACGAACCAGACGATGGCTGCGGGAAACTCCGGCGGCAGAAAGTGCAGCGCGATCGCGGCGGCGAGCGTGGCCAGCGTCAGCCCACCCGCCCAGATCGCCGCCTTCCGATGCCGCTCGATCAACCGCATGAAGCGCCCTTTCCAAGGGGCATACTGTACGCGGCCCGGCTAAGAACCCCTAACACAATGGCACGCTGATTGCTAGAGGCCGTGCAGTGCAAGGAGGCACGAACATGGCCAAACTGCTTCTTGATGATGAACTCTGGTCAATCATCGAACCGCTTCTTCCCGTCAAACCACGGCGAAAACACCATCCGGGACGCAAGCCGCGCGACCCTCGCGTCTGCCTCGAAGGCATCCTCTTTGTCCTT
>Ga0326597_10001808_pt1 | contig 33211 bp, 27 predicted proteins | sample RVTome_12_FD_203789 | JGI IMG/M metagenome (GOLD analysis project Ga0326597, IMG submission 203789) | Soil microbial communities from uranium-contaminated site in the Upper Colorado River Basin, Wyoming, United States - RVT100D185 | ecosystem: Environmental > Terrestrial > Soil > Contaminated >...
TAGGAGCAGAAAACGGAAATCTATATGTATATGACTTCCGAGATTTTGTTTTGGATGGGAGGGCGGATGCAAAAGCTGGCTCTCCTCTTATAATTCCGGGCGGAAACAAAAATTCTTTTCCCGGAGCAATGGCTGAATTTGACCTAATTCCGGGTGAAATTGGATTTTATGCAGGTTTTGAAAGCGGAGTAGCGGGTGTGGTGGATTTAAGCAATGATAGTCTGGTTATAAGGCAGGTCATTTCTCCAGTTATTCCTGGGAAAATAATGGGTCTGGCTACTTCTGATTCCAACGGCATCTATTATGTCCTGATTCAGCAAGACAGTCTGTGGAGTCTAAGAAGCACGGATGCCAGATGGAGCACCAAAACTTTTATCTCCAACCAAGTCTATCCACCGGTGGTGGTGGATTTGGACCAGGACTCTGTTTTCTCTATTCAGGACAGCACCTATTTACATTTAGATGTGGTTTTAGCCACCAAAGAAGGGGATGTTTATGCCTGGAATCAGTTGGGACAGTTATTAGCTGGTTTTCCGGCGCAATTATCTGAAGTTATCTCATCAGCCCCGGTGGTGGGAAATATTGACAATGATAATTTTAAAGAGATTATTTTCAGCGGTGATAATAAAATCTGGGCTTTGAACTATAACGGCACTTTGGCCAATAATTTTCCCATAACCGTGGATGTTGCCAGCCCGGTGGGGAAAATTCTCTCCAGCCCAGTTTTAGGTGATTTAAATGCGGACAAGACCGCGGATATCCTGGTAGGTTCTCCTCAAAAGGAGGTTTTGGCTTATCACTCCTCCGGTGAAAAAGTGTCTGGATTTCCGGTCTCGGTCGGCTCGGATGTGAATCTATCCTGCGCCATTTTGAATTTAGAGCCGATTTCAGGACCCATCGATTCCAGCAAGCAAATCGCGGCTGTATCCGAGGATGGATTTGTTTATATGTGGCAGGTTGGAGGAAATTTCTCCGACACCACCCATCCCTGGCCTATGGAAGGCTTAAATCCACAGCATACCAGGATGATTCCTTTGAGTGTTCCGCCTGCGCTTCCAGTAGCAATTCAACTAATTCCACCCGGACAGTTTTACAACTATCCTAATCCGGCTGAAAAACAAACCACTATCAGATATTATTTGACACAGCCAGCTACCGTGAATTTGAATTTCTATGATTTATCCGGTAATTTAGTCTATCGTGTCTCCCAGTCCGGTCTGGCTAACACGGATAACGAGTTTGTCTGGGATTGCTCCGGTATCGCCAGCGGTATTTATTTATGCCGCCTGGAAGCGTTTAATTCGAATTTAAGGCAGGTAAGTTTTACCAAAATTGCCATTGTCAAATAAGTCCGCCTTGGGCGGAATAGAGGAGGTTACATGTTTAGTAAAGTTGGTTGGTTGATGACAGGATTACTGCTGTTGACGGTCTGGGCTGGTCAAAATGCAAGGGCTGAAACCCAGTCTAATCTTGTCAGCCAGTATTTCAACAAGCTGGATTATAAGGATTATTCCCAACAAATGGATGTGAAAAATTATTTTGAAGCCCAGGCCGAGTCACTTCCCAAAACTCCGGGAGAGACCAAAGATATTTATCAATTCAAGACCAAATCGGCTAAAAAAGCATTTTTATATTCACTGGTCCTGCCCGGAGCCGGTCAATATTATTTGGGCTCCAAAATCAAGCCCTGGGTATTTCTGGGAGCGGAAGCAGCTTTTTGGATTGGGTATATTTCCTATCATAATAAAGGGGAGGATAAGGAAAACGCTTACAAGGCCTTCGCCGACATGTTTTGGGACCCGCTGCAATACATCCAGGGGTTGAGCGACAGCTTTTTGGTATTCATTCAATCCACCAAGTGTGAATCGCTTTACGGACCAGCCGGTTGTGACAGTTTAGACAGTTTGGTCGGGACCCAGACCAACCAAAGGGATTCGGTACTCCTAATGGAGGAATTCATGGGTTTTTCCCACCATCTGCAGTATTCCGACAGCCAGATAAACAAAAATCAGCAGTATTATGAAAATGCGGGAAAATATGACCAGTTCAAATGGGGCTGGAATGATTATGCCCAAGTGGGTGACCCGCTTACTCCCAATAGAAGCAGTTACCTGTCCCAACGTAAGAAAGCCAATGACCTTTACGGAAAGGCCACTACTTTTGCCATGGTTTCTTTAGCCAACCACGTCATCTCCGCCTTCGAAGCCGCCATCAGCACCAGAAGCTACAACCGCAAAGGTGAAAAATTCGCCGAGGCCTCTTTGAAGATGCGTTTGGGTCTGGACGAAGACGGAAACGTAGTTCCCAAAGCCACCGTCACCATTAAATTCTAAAGCATGAATCACAAATTGGGCAGGCTCAAATTAGTATTTTTAACGGTTTTCAGTGCCGGAATCATTTCAGGTCTGCAGGCAGAGGATTTTTCTTCCGCCAATCTCTTGAAACAGGATAAAGAGATTACCCTTTACAATTTTATAAGAGAGGAAAACTCACATACCTTACTGGCCCGCAATCTTCTGCAAGAGGAAGAAGAATTTTCAACCTCCTGGAAGAAAAAATCTCCTTCCACGGCCTTCTTATTATCTTTAGCTCTTCCCGGAACCGGACAGCTATACTCCGGTGATAAAACCAAGGCCAAAGTATTTTTGGGTGCCGAGGTTGTCTGGTGGGGTTCCTTTTGGCTATTCAGAACCCTGGGAGATTGGAAAGAAGAAGATTATAAAAATTTTGCGGCCACCCATGCGGGTGTGAATCCGGATAGAAAGTCAGAAGATTTCTATTCCAATATGAGTTTCTACAACACCCGGGATGAATACAACCAGTTTACCCGGCTTTTCAACGGGCCCAGCCAGCCGGTCTATCCGGAAGATGATTTCTGGAACTGGGAATGGGAGAGCAACAATGCCCGCCTAGAATATCGTGACCTGCGAAATCAAAGCAAGACCTTTGACCGAAGGGCTTTATATGCAGTGGGGGCGGCCATTTTGTCCCGTATCGTCAGCGGACTGGATGCGGCTAAAACCGCTAAAAAGTATAACCAGAAGAAGGCCTTGGAACAGGCCGGCTGGGAGATTCAACCCAGACTGGATTTGACCAAATCCGGAATCAGATGGCAGCTTAGCTTTCGGAAAGAATTCTAATTTTTTTAGTTAAGGATGACTAAGGCCGAGAAAACAAACCCGGTTTATTTTTTATTACTCTATTTGGTTTCGGTTCTGTGGGGCTGTGCCGGAACCCAGTCATTTGTAAAACCAGAAAAACCATCTACTCCTCTAAAGGGATTAGTCCCTCAAGCGATTATCTGCTCTGATAATTTAGGCTCACAGCCCTTAAATAGACCCCAGGGTTTGGCTTTAGATGACCAGGGGAATATCTACATTGCCGATACCGGCAATAACCGGGTGGTCAAGTGTGATGCGGATGGAACTTTCCTGAAAGAAGCCGGAGGATTCGGCTGGGGCGAGGGCCAGTTCAATCAACCCACCGATTTGACCTTAGATTACGGGTTAAATCTGTATGTGGCAGACGGTCAGAATAAAAGAGTCTCCCGCTACGATAAAAATTTGAATTTCATCTCTCTTATCCAGCCGGAGCCGACTTCCGATTTCAGGGGATTGGGGATGTTAGATGGTATTGCGGTAAATTCAGCCGGAGAGATTTTTTTATCCGATACTGAAAATGACTGGCTGGTCAAGCTGAATAGTTTTCTACAGTATGAATTGATTTTCGGCGGTTTTACCTCCGGTTTAGGGGCGCTTTCAAATCCGGGCGGAATCGCTTTGGACCAGAGCGGAAAAATCTATGTGGCAGATTCCGGCAAAAGAAGGGTGGCGGTTTTTGACCCTTTCGGGAATTTCCTGAAAGAATTCGGTTCCGATGTTTTACAACAGCCGCAGAGCTTGACAATTAACAGCACCGGGGAGATTTTGGTAGCCGACAGCAAAAAAAATCAAATTTTTATCTTTAACTCCGAGGGGAATCTGATTTTGGAATTCGGCAGAGAAGGAAAAGAGTTGGGACAATTGTCGAAACCGGTAGATATTAAAGTTTTTCAAGACCAGCAGGTTTTGGTTTTAGAGCAGGACAATAATAGGATTCAGGTTTTCCAAATATCCCGCTGATGTTTTCTTCTAAAATAGGGCCAATGGCCCTTTTTTTCATAACTTTGATTTCTGGTCTTGCCCCAGCCGGTGATTTACAGGTTGAAAAGGAGTTCCAAATCATCGGTCAGGGTAGCAGGGGTCCTTATTTTGTGGGTGAAAAAAATCTGATAGAAAATTCAGAGAGGGTGTCCTGCGACAGTCTGGTCTTTATCAAAAATAAAGATTACTGGATTGATTACCAGAAGGGAGAGGTCAGTTTTTCCAAACCTATGGGGTTGCAAGAAACTCTACAAGTTTCCTATTCCAGTGAACTCATTGCTTTAAAGAAGAGATATTTTCAGCGGGAGCTGGTCTTCAATTCTGAAATCAGCTCTTCCTTGCCACAAGTGGTGGAAAATGCACCCGGTCTCAGCAAGCTGAAAATCCCGGAGCCTAACTTAAACTTACGGCTGCAGGGGAATAAAACCTTAGCGGTGCAGATGAATTCTGCCCAAAATTTTTCCTTACAGCAAGGCCTGAATCTGTCCTTGGCCGGGCAAATCACCACGGATGTGGAAATCAAAGCCTTGCTTTCAGACCAGAATTTACCGGTTTCCTCCGACGGCAACACCAAAAAGTTCGATGAACTGGACAAGCTTTCGCTGGCTCTTTCTTCCTCTGTCTTTAACGCTACCCTGGGTGATATACAACAAAGTGGAGAACCGGGCCAGAACCAGCAACTTTCGGGCTCACAATTTTTTTCCTACAGTAAAAGATTAAAGGGGGTGCAAAGCTCCCTTAACAAAGGAAATTTGGGAGTGGATGTAACCGCAGCTGATTCTAAGGGAAGAAATTATTCTTTTCAGTTTTATGGAGAAGACGGAAGACAGGGACCTTATTTATTAAAAACAGGTGACGGGAAAGCTATTGTAAACATAATTCCTGCTAGTGAAAAGGTCTGGCTGGACGGAAAATTGCTGACCAGAGGTTCAGATTACGATTACACCATAGATTATGAGCGAGGATTCCTGGTTTTCACCCCCAAGCAGATTATCACCAATCAGTCCCAAATTTTAGTGGACTTTGAATATTCCAACGAAAATTACGCTACCGATTTTTTCGCCAGCCGAGCTAATATAAAATTAAATGAAGGAAAATTCGTATTGGGTGCCACGGTGGTGAATGAAAAAGAGGACCGCAACAGCCCCAACAGTTTCAGTTTGACAGCCGAGGATAAGCTGATTTTGAAGCAAACCGGCGATAATCCTTACCAGGCCTATCGCTCCGGTGTACAGTTTGTGGGTGAAAATCAGGGAAGCTACAACAAAACCACAGATAGCTTGGGGAATGAGTTTTATCGATATGCCGGACCGAATCTGGGCGCCTACAGTGTCAGCTTTTCCTACGTCGGGTATAAGCAGGGGAGCTATCAAAATACCGGTAGCGGAGGATTTGTTTACGTCTATCCCCAGAACGGGGATTATTTACCTATAGTATATTTACCTTTACCCCAAAACCAGAGTGTGATTGCCACGGACTTGAGTTATGCCCCCACCGAAAACCTTCAATTGAAAGCAGAATATGCTAAAAGCTTGAAAGACAAAAATACTCTTTCCGGTCTGGATGAAAATGACAATGCCGGAGAGGCACTGGTCACAGGTTTTAATTTTCAAGAGAAAGATTTTAATTTTTTGAGCTCCAATTGGTCACATATCAAATCCCAGGCCAGCTTGAGAATAATCTCTGATAATTTTGCTTCGCTGGGTAGGATTACACCGATGGAAAGGCAGCACAATTGGAATTTGCCCTTAAATCTTAAATCGGGCAGTGAACGAAGCTTTGAAATCAGAAATCAAATTTCACCCAAAGATAAATTTTCGTTTAATTTTGATTTCGGCTCCATCAAGTCCGGTGAGCTTTTCTCGGCCAAAAGAGAAAATTATGGAATCACACTCCCTTTTTTCTTTTCCGGAAAAATTGGTTTGAATCAGCAGAAAGTTAAGATTAACGAAATTGTTTTTGATTCGACCTCATCTTTCAAGCTAAATAATAAAAGAAACCAAACCAGAAATCAGATAAGTCTACAGCAGCTCATAAAACGGGTTGAGGTGAATTCCAGCTTTGAGCAGGAAAAAAATCAAGCCACGACTCTGAACATTTCTGCCAATCAGACGGTAGAAAAGTTCAAAATAAGATTTACAGGAGATAATCTTAAAAATACCTCTATTGCCACAGAATTTATCCAGCGCAAAAGTTCAGGCAATTCTTTTTATGGAAACTCAACTTTGCAGATTTGGCAGAGTCAGGCTTCCATCAAAAACTGGAAACAAATCATAAATAGTAATTTAGAATTTACAACCCAGCTCAATCAAATTCCCAATCAAAAATCCCAAAGAACCAACCTGGCTTCGGTTCGCGTGGATATTTCTCCCCCCAGTCAGGTAACTTTTTTGGAATTGCGCTATTTGATTAATCAAAGCGGCGTATCTCAAAATAATTATCTGAAATTGGATAGTTCTAACGGTCAGTACAATTATGTTGACAGCCAAAATGTTAGGCTTTCAGACCCCAACAATTTTTTGTCAGCCACCCTGTTCACCAAGTCGGTCCACTGGGTTTGTTCTCCCTATAAATTGAATAAGCCCCAAAAAAGTTTCTGGGGCTCAATTTTGAGCGCTTTCTATACTGATACTTATCTGACTTTGGAAGAACATATCTCCAGGCAAAACTATAATTGGTCAAACTGGCTTTTGCCCTGGGGTAATTTGAAGGCCGACTCGACCTTAATAAAAAATTATTCTTTCCAGCAAGAAATCAACTTTACCCCTTTAAACCACCGGCACTTTTTTAAATTCAGATGGGGGAAAACTTTATTCGAAAATCTGCTCTATTCAACCGGTAAAGTCAGCCGTGAAGAGAATCAGCAAGCCCTATCCGGAAATTTTAATTTGGGGAAAAATCTATTTTTGCAATCCGAGCAAAGCTGGTCCGCCAGAGAACAAAACCTTTCAGGATACCTAAATTATCAGGTTCAAGGACAGCAGACCAGTTTGACCCTGACCAGAAGAAATTTTATAATTTCTGAAATTTCGGGTGGGGGGTTATATGCCAAAGAAAAAGAGAAAATCAACCAAATTTCTTCAGCAGAGATTGGATTAAAATTGAAGCTGGCACATTCGGTTTTAAATCGGGGAAGAGTTACGACTGAAGCCAAATGGAGCGAGGTCGGCTTTTCACACGGAGTGACCAATGCCTGGTATTTAGCCGGGGGTAAAAAAGCCGGCGGGAACTGGGAGTTAAACTTCAATTTGAATTACAAAATCAGCCAGAATTTCAATTATTTAGTGACATATCAGAGTCAGAGTAATTCGTATTTTAAAAATAAAAATCTTTTCAGAATGGAATTGAGGGCTAATTTTTAATATGAATAAAACCAAATTTTACTTACTCATTTTAAACCTGACTTGTGGATTTGCTATTCTTTCAGCTCAAGAGGCAACTATCTCCAAAACCATTGCCAGCATAGACTTTAAAGGAAACCGAGCTTTTTCTAAGAAAGAATTACACAAACTACTACAGATAAAATCTGGCACTAAATTTGATTCCGAATCCATAACTCGGGCGACCGAAAAAATTAAATCTCTTTATGTTTCTCAGGGATATTATTTGGCGGAAGTAAGCAGTCAAACCAGCGAGTCGGGTTCAAAAATAAATCTTATTTTTCTCATCCGGGAAAATTCAAAAGCTAAAGTGGGGGAATTCGGATTTCAGGGGAATAAACTATTCAATGAAAATTACCTGAAACAAAAAATGAGATTGAAAACTAATGACTCATTTACCGGGACTATACTGGAAGAGGATATTAGCCGGATATTGAAACTTTATGACCAAAACGGATATCCCTATTGCCAGATTCTGCCCGCTGAATTGAGCCTGGATGAAGCAGGAAAAGTGAGTTTCAGCTTGAAAATTATCGAAGGACCCCAGGTAAAAATTCAAAAAGTAATTTTTGAAGATGTAAAAGAGAGTTCGACCTCAATTTTAGGAAAAGCTTTAGGAATAAAATCAGGAGAGATTTTTTCCGGTTTGAGAGTGGAGAAGTCCCTGAAAAGGTTAAACAAAATAGCTAACTTAAAAGAAACTCCCAGTTATAAGCTGGAGTCAACGGCTGATGTCCAGTTGGCAAATTTAAGATTAAAAGTAAAAGAAGAAAAAAATAACAGCTTGGAAGGGATATTAGGTTACACTCCGGCTCCAGGCAACAGAAAATCTTCGGGAGCCTGGGTGGGTAAAATCAACTTTATTTTCAACAATTTCTTGGGGGGATTAAGAGAAGCCCAGATTAAGTGGGAACGAAAGGATTTGTTTTCTTCCAGCTTAGGTTTTTCATACCAGCAGAGATATCTTTTTAATTTACCCCTGTCTGGTAAAATCTCTTTTCGGCAAAACGACCAAGATACCAGTTATATCCAGACCAGTATAAGGACAGAATGGGGATACAGCTGGAACGAGCATCTCAATTCCGCTTTAGAATTGAGCTGGGAAAGAGTAATTCCTGAAAAAGAAAGTCAAGCCATTTTTCCCATCAACCAAAAAATTAGCTGGGGAGCCAATTTAAATTTGGATTATCTGGATTTCAACTATAATCCTCGAAAAGGGATTTATTATCAGGTGCAATTAAGTTACGCTACTCAAAAAAATCAGGCTACTTCAAGCTATTCCCCGTCCCAAAGTCAAAACCATAATCTGACCAGCTTGGTTAAACTCCAGAACTTTATACCCACTTTTCGACACCAATGTTTCATGGTAGCAGCCAACTGGGGAAAAATCAAATCCGATGAAAAAATTGTGCCATTGTTCAACCAGTTTAAATTAGGGGGAATTTCAAATTTACGAGGTTACCGGGAAGATCAATTTTTCGGTTCGGAAATCTTCTGGTCCAATCTGGAGTACAGGTTTTTGCTCTCCCAATTATCCAGGTTCTCTATCTTTACCGATTACGGGTACTTCAGCCGCCATGCGCAAGAGAATAATAAACTCAAAAAGATTGGCGGCAATAAATTTGGTTACGGTTTAGGTTTAACAGTAGAATCAAGAATCGGTTTGTGGGGGATAGATTTTGGCTGGGGAGAAGCGGACAAATTCTCCCAGGGAAAAGTCCATATAGGAGTGGCCAATAGATTTTAAAAATGCTAAAGCTTAAGGCCTATTTAAGTTTAGTACGCCCGGACAACTTGGTTCTGACTTTTTTTTCGGTTTTGGCGGGTGCCTATTTAGAATCCGGAGAGATTTTTTATGCCCCTGTCTGGCTGGCGGCCTGCTCGGCTATCTTTCTATCAGCCGGAGGTTATGTAATCAATGATTTCTGGGATAAAGAAATTGACAAAATCAACAAACCCTTCAGACCTCTGCCGGCCGGTTTGGTTTCCTCTAAAAGTGCCCTGTACCTATCCTGCGCTCTTTTCCTGATAGGAATCATTTTAGCTTCCCTGGTCAATATCTATATTCTGATAGTGGGGATAGCCACTGCTATCTTTCTGGTGTGGTACAGTTTCCAGCTCAAAAAGACTTTTATGCTGGGAAATATTTTGGTCAGTTTATGGGTCGCTTTGGCTTTTATTTACGGCGGATTGGTTTTCCCCAAACTTTATTTATCCTTGATTCCGGCCGGTCTGGCTTTTTTATTCCACTGGGGAAGAGAAATCATAAAAGATTTGGAAGACCAAGAAGGGGACCAACAATATCTGGCTAAGACAGTCCCGATTGCCTGGGGGACTAAGAAAACTTTGATTTTAGTGACGGCTGTGTTTGGTTTGCTAATTCTATTATCCGGGATTCCCTATTTTCTGAAAATTTTCAACTTGAGATATCTGATTTTGGTAATTTTAGGGGTTGATTTGGTTCTGATTTATGTTATCATTTCTCTCTGGAAGGATTGGTCCAAAGAAAATTTAGCCCGTTTAAGCGGAATTTTGAAATTGGACATGTTGATGGGGCTTTTGGCTATCGTGGTGGCTAAAATCTAAGGAGGCGTTGCCTCCAACCTATTTAAAAGGGAGGTATTTATGCCAGAGGAATTGATTGGTAAAGTATCAGATTATTTTGGAAAAATTGGGGTGGCGGCTATTGAGTTGACCGGGAATTTAAAAGTGGGGGATAAAATTCATGTTAAAGGGCATACCACCGATTTTGAACAGATAGTGGATTCCATCCAGATTGACCGCAAACCGGTGCCGGAAGCCAAAGCCGGAGATTCCATCGGCATCAAAGTCACAGAATATTGCCGAGGTAAAGATTTGGTTTATAAAGTCACCGAGTAATTAAAGGTTTTTAGAATTCAACTATCCCGATAGGGACTTTCTAATAGACTCTCACTGGCAGAAGCCAGTGAGCTACCCAGGATTATTCCATCTAATCTGGAAGATTAATCTAAACTCAGTCATTTGGAAAATACGATTGGCTGGATAGGGGGTCTACCCAGCCAATCATTAGGGAGTGTCAAAACAACAGTCGTCCATGGAAAGCGGGCCCCATTTTCGACTGCTGTCTAATAATACGCAAAAAATTAAAATTTGTCAAACAAAAATCGAAAATAAATAAAAAATTTTTCATTTCGAAAAAAACCGCTATCCTGACAGGATTTGACATAACTCCGCTAAACTCTTGACAGTAAAAGATTTTAAACTATTTTGGTATTTTGCGGTCAAAATAAGGGTTATACCCTTGTTATCTTGAGTCCGAATTAAAAGAAGCAGAAATTGAGGTAATTGGTGAAAATCGGCTTAACTTTCGTATCTATAATTACGATTTAAGATAATAACTACATGACTTTGGTTAAGCTTAACTGTTTTAAGGAGGAATAATGCATCAGGATATAAAGGCCATTCAGGAAAAAGTTGCTCAGGAGTCTTTATTTATCAGACAGCTGGTGGGAGAAATTGAGAAAGTAATCGTCGGCCAGAAATATTTATTGGAAAGACTTTTAATCGGACTCTTGGCCAACGGGCATATTTTAATCGAAGGAGTGCCGGGCTTGGCCAAAACCTTAGCGGTCAAAACCCTTTCCGACTGCATCCAGACCAAATTTCAAAGAATCCAGTTTACTCCCGATTTATTGCCGGCCGATTTAGTAGGAACCCTGGTCTATAATCCCCAGAATGGCGGGTTTTCCACCAAAAAGGGACCGATATTTTCCAATTTAATTTTGGCGGATGAAATCAACCGGGCCCCGGCCAAAGTGCAGTCAGCTCTTTTGGAAGCCATGCAGGAAAGGCAGGTCACCATCGGTGAAAATACTTTCAAATTGGACGAACCTTTTCTGGTATTGGCTACTCAAAATCCCATCGAACAGGAAGGGACTTATCCTTTGCCGGAAGCTCAGGTGGACCGCTTTATGCTGAAGCTGAAAGTCTCTTACCCGAATAAAAAGGAAGAACTGGAAATAATGGATAGAAATACCCAAAACCAGCTTCCCCAGGTAAAAAAGGTGATTTCCCCCCAGGATATAATCAAAGCCAGGGCCGTTTTGCATGAAATTTATGTGGATGATAAAGTCAAAGAGTACATGGTGAATATTGTACACGCTACCCGAAACCCGGAAGAGTATAATCTGAAGATAAAAGATTTGATAGCTTACGGTGCCTCCCCGCGGGCCAGTATCTATCTGAATTTGGCCGCCAAAGCCCATGCCTTTGTCAGAGGACGGGGCTTTGTGACGCCGGAAGATGTGAAATCCATCGGAATGGATGTGCTGCGTCACCGGGTAATTGTCACTTACGAAGCTGAGGCAGAAGAGGTGACCTCAGAGGATGTGGTAAAAAAGATTTTCGATGAAATTGAAGTGCCGTAATTTTTAAATGACCCTACGGTCGGCTGAATGAATCCCTGGTAAATTATTCCAAACTACCGGAAGATAGATGTTACCTAAAGAAGTTATCAAAAAAATTCGCAAAATAGAAATCCGGACCAAAAAATTGGTCAATGACGTATTTTCCGGTGAGTACCACTCCGTTTTCAAGGGCCGGGGGATGGAATTCCAAGAAGTCAGGGAATACCAGCCGGGAGATGACATCCGCATCATCGACTGGAATGTGACCGCCCGCTACGGCTTTCCTTTTGTCAAAAAATTCCAGGAAGAAAGAGAATTGACGGTGGTAATTTTATGGGATGCCAGCTCTTCCGGAAAATTCGGCACCCAGGAGAAAATGAAATCCGAATTAGCGGCGGAAATCTGCTCCCTTTTGGCTTTTTCCGCCATAAAAAATAATGATAAAGTGGGGATGATTGTTTTTACCGACCAGATTGAAAAATTCATTCCCCCCCAGAAAGGCCGCTCCCATGTCTTACGCTTGATAAGAGAAGTGTTATACTATCAACCCCGGAATAAAGGAACCGATTTGGCTTTAGCCCTGGATTTCCTGGGACGGGTGTTGAACCGCCAGGCAGTGGTTTTCATCGTCTCCGACTTTTTGAGTTCAGATTACGACAAAGCCTTGAAAATAGCCAACCGCCGGCATGACGTAGTGGCCATCCGCATAACCGACCCCAGGGAAACAGAGTTACCGCCTATCGGATTTATTGAATTAGAAGACACTGAAACGGGAGAACAGATTTTAGTGGATACCCAGAATTTATTAGTGCGAAAACAGTTTGCCATGTTTGCCAATTCCGAAAGAGAAAAATTGACCAGAAAGTTCAAATCCATGAATTTAGACAGCGTGGAAGTATCTACCGGTAAGTCCTATATAATTCCCTTGGTGACCTTTTTTAAACAAAGAGCCAAAAAATACAGATAAAATTCAACCAGAAAGGAATAAATATTTATGGATTATAAAAAAATCTCGCTGGGACTTCTGATTGTGACGGTGGTTTTATTGGTCGGCCTAATTTTAACCTATTTCAAAATGCAAAATTTGTCTGCCAATAAGGGTCAGGCAAATTCTGCCACAGAATTAGAAACCCTATCAGCTCTGGACCAACCCAAAAAAGAGAAAGGGGCTAAAGTAATCGCTAAAATAGGTGAAAGGGAGATTACCCTGACCGAATTGGAAGGAGAAATTCAAAAATTACCGCCCCAGATTTCTGTAAATTTCAAAGATAAAAAACAGAGAGTGGAATTCTTGCGGCAGTATATCGGACTTCTGCTTCTGTACGATCGAGCTTCAAAAAAAGGGTTAGCTCAAGACCCGGAGATTTTGAAGCAAACCCTGGAAACCAAAAAGGGGTTGATGGTGGATAAATTTCTGGCCGGTGAGATTCCAATACCACAAGTTACCGAGGCAGAAATGAAGCTTTTTTACGGGATGAATAAGGAGCAGCTGCAAGGAATCAAATTCGAGGAGATAAAAGATAAAATTGAATTCGAATTGATTCAGCAAAAACGAAGAGAAGCTTACAATAGCTTAGTGGCCAAATTAACCCAGGCCGAAAAAGTCGAGATTTTTGAAGATAAATTGTAACACATTTTTGTAAAATTTAAGTCGAATTTGTGATAATATGAGATTTGTTAAACTACAGAAGTTGAAGGTAATCGGAGCCGTTTTACTGGTACTCTGCAGTTTTTCGCTCATTTTAGCTGGAGAGCAGCCGATTTCAGTTCAATCTAAAGTCGATAGAAACTCGATTACCATCGGCGACAGAATAAAATACAGCCTGACCATAAGGTATAGTCCTAAAGTTAAAATTCTGCCTCTGGACTTGGGTGCCCGTCTAGGTGAATTTGAGGTCAAAGACGTAAAGACCTACCCGGAGCAAAAGAGTAAAAAGCAAATTATCAAGAAGACAGAATATACAATCACCACCTTCAACACCGGTAAATTTGTAATCCCACCCTTAGCCATAATCTATCAAGACCAGCAGGGAATTCCAAAATGGGTTTTGTCGGATAGCATAGCAATTGAAGTCAAGTCCGTTCCCAAAAAAGCCACAGATAGGGATGATATCAGAGGTTTAAAACCGCCCTGGGAAATACCCGGAAGTATCTGGATTTACATTCTAATTGGAACTGTGTTGTTGGCGGCCGGTTTCGGATTTTGGTATTATCGTAAATTCATAATGAAAAAACCGATAGAGTTGATGCCGGAAATCAAGCGGCCGGCCTGGGAAGTGGCGTTAGAAGAGTTGGAAAATTTAAGGAAAACAGATCTAGCCAATACCGGGAAAGTGAAAGAATATTATTTCGGTCTCTCGGAAATTTTGCGTAAATATATGGAGGAAAGATTCAATCTGGCCTGCATCGATAGAACCAGTGAAGAAATTATAGCAGAGCTGAAAAATGGAATCTTGGAGGAAAAAATAAGGAACAGTTTTCTAACTTTTCTTTTGGAGTCGGATTTAGTGAAATTCGCCAAGTTTATTCCATCTCAAAAGAAAACCGAAGAGGACTGGGAAATGGTGTATAATTTAGTAAAAGAAACTATTCCGGCTGAATCCATAGGCTTGTCTGAAAAGCAGGAAGAACCATTGGAGGTGGGGCATGTTTAAATTTGTTTCGCCTCATTGGTTGTTGCTACTTGTGGCGGTGCCGCCCATGATTTATTTTTATTTCCGAAAAAGAAAAGTCAGAAACTCCAGCCTGCAATTTTCGGATTTAAGCCAGCTAAAAAAGGTCAAAGTTTCGGCCTGGGTCAAAAGAAGAAATATACTGCCAATTTTGCGTATCCTTGCAATCGCATTTTTGTCCCTGGCTCTGGCGCGCCCTCAAATGGGACGAAAAAGCCAGGAAGTTTCTTCAGAAGGAATTGATATAATGTTAGCGGTCGACATCTCCGGCAGTATGAAAGCCGAGGATTTCAAGCCTCACAACCGTCTGTATGTATCCAAAGAAGTTTTAAAACAGTTTGTTTTAGACCAGAAATCCAACCGGGTGGGGCTGGTTATCTTTGCCAAAGAAAGTTTTACCCAGTGCCCCCTGACTTTAGATTATGGAGTTTTGCTAAACTTCATTGACCGGGTCGATTTTGGGCAAATCGAAGATGGGACTGCCATCGGCTTAGGATTGGGGAATGCCATCAACCGCCTCCGTCACTCCACAGCTAAAAGTAAAGTGATAATTTTATTGACTGACGGCATCAACAATGCCGGAGAAATTGACCCGCTGACCGCCGCCCAGCTGGCCCAGGCTCAAAATATAAAAATCTACAGCATCGGGGCCGGAAAACCGGGAATGGCTTTGTATCCGGTGGATGACCCCGCCTATGGCAAAAGATACGTCTATATCCCCAACGAATTAGATGAAGTCACCTTAAAAAAGATAGCTGAAATCACCGGCGGACAATATTTCCGGGCCAAAGATGAAAAGGGTTTGGCCACTATTTACAAGCAGATTAGCGAGATGGAAAAAACTAAAATTAAAGTTAAAGAATATACCCGGTATAATGAACTTTTTCCCTTCTGGCTTTATTTGGGACTGGGAGCGGTTTTAGCCGAAATCTTTTTAGCCAACACCAAATTCAGAAAGATACCCTGATATGAAATTCGGAGCCAATTATTTCCTATATTTTTTATTCTTGTTGCCCGCCTTGTGGGTTTTCTATAAATGGGCCGAGCAGAGAAAACAGAAAGCCAAAGCCAGATTCGGAAATTTGGTGTTGATTACCAAATTGGAAGAATCTCATTCTGCTCAAAAATATAATTTGAAAAAATATCTAATGATGTTATCGGCTTTATTCTTGATTTTAGCGTCAGCCCGTCCCCAATGGGGAACCCGCTTAGTCACGCTAACCCGAGAAGGTATCGATATCTTAATAGCCATTGATGTCTCAGCTTCCATGTCAGCCACAGACATCCGGCCCAACCGGATTGCCAAAGCCAAACAGGAAGTAAATGGCCTCTTGGATAAATTAAAAGGAGACAGAGTCGGGATTGTGGTTTTTGCCGGGTCGGCCTACATCTTCTGTCCTTTAACTATGGATTATAAGGCGGCCCAAATGTTTTTGGACAATGTGGAGATCGGGGTGGTTCCCAAACCGGGTACTGCCATTGGGGATGCCATTCGCACTTCTATGTTAGGATTCAACCAGAAAGAAAAAAAACATAAGGTCCTGATACTTCTGACCGACGGTGAGGATCACCAGAGCCAACCCCTTCAAGCCGCAGAAGAGGCCGCCGGCGAGGGAATTAAAATTTATAGCATAGGTATCGGTACAGAAGCCGGAGAGCCGATTCCGATACAAGAAGGAGGATTGGTCGGCGGCTTTAAAAAAGATGAGCAAGGAAACGTAGTTTTAAGCAGGCTGGACCAGGCCACCCTACAAGAGATTGCTTTAAAGACCGGCGGGAAATATTACCAGGCCACCACCGGAGAGATGGAGCTGGATAAAATCTATAACGAGGTTTCCGGTATGGAGAAAAAAGAATTGCAGGGGAATCTGATGATTCAATATGAGGAAAGATACCAATTCTTCTTGTTTTTGAGTTTAATTCTGTTGATAGCTGAATTTTTCATTTCCGACCGCCGAAAAATTATACCAAGAATGCCAGTGACTACTGAAAGTTTGGCCAAAGTTGGAGCAGCAACTCTAATTTTCCTGTTTGCATGTGTCAGCTTAGCTTGGGGAGATTCATACTCCTCTCTAAATAATAAAGGTAATGACATGTATAAGAAGGGGGATTTCAAAAAAGCGCTGGAGTTTTATAATCAGGCCGGAATTGAAAAACCGGACTTGCCGGAAATAAGGTATAACTTAGGCAATTCCTTACACCAGCAAAAAGAATGGGAGAGGGCTTTGCAAAATTATCAAAAGGCCTTGCAGGGTACACCAGATCTGAGCCAGGCTCAAATTTACTACAACCTGGGGAATACCTTTTACCGCCTGGATAAATACCCGGAAGCAATTGAGGCTTACAAGAAATGTTTGGGAATCAATCCTAATGATGAAGATGCCAAGTATAATCTGGAATATGTCAGAAAAAAACTACAGGAGAAAAAACAGCCCCAGAATAAAAATCAAAAGAACAAAGATAAACAAAAACAGAATCAGCAAGCCCAAAATCCAGATGATAAAAACCAAAAGCAAAACCAGCCCCAAAAACAAGAAGAGCAAAAACAAAATCCCCAACCGAAGGAACAGAATCAGCAGCAGTTAGCCCAAAAGCCGCCCGGCGGAATTAGCAAAGAAGAGGCGGACCGAATTTTGGATGCTCTGCAGGATAAAGAAAGAGAGAATAAGAAAAAAAATAGAAAAATTTTCAAAACTCCTAAAACTTTCACGGGAAAGGATTGGTAAAAATGAAGTTTAGAGGCATATTTTTGGTTATAGCCATCATTTTCTTGGCGGTTCAGGTAGGTAGTTCCCAAGAGATTAACTTTTCAGCCAGCGTGGACAGAACCGAAGTCAGCTTAAATGGGCAGATTGTTTTAACCATTCAAGTTTCCGGCAATGTCCAGAACATCCCTCAACCCCAACTGCCGGCTTTGAAAAATTTCAATGTCTATGCTTCCGGCCGGACCCAGAATTTTTCTTTTGTCAACGGACAGACTTCCTACACCGCTACGTTTAATTATATTTTAATCCCCATTTCCATCGGCCAGCTGACCATTGAGCCGGCTGAAATTACCCTGGAGGGTAAAACCTATAAAACCAATCCGATAAATATCGCAGTCAGCCAAGGAGCCAATATACCCCCGACTACCCAGCCAAAAGTAAAAGTTCAGACCGCCCCCAAAACTCCAGCCAAAGCCACCAGCGGAGCGGATTTATATTTAGAGGCCTCGGTGGACAAAAAGAAAGCTTATGTAAATGAGCAGATCACTTTAAGTTTAAGATTTTACCAGGCCGTAAATACTATAAGAAACCCGGATTATACCCCTCCCACATTGACCGGATTTTGGGTGGAGGACTTGCCTCCGCAAAAACAGTTTTACGATACCCGGAATCAAAGAAGATTTGCGGTCACTGAACTCAAAATTGCTCTTTTCCCCACCTCACCCGGCAAAAAAAACATCGGCCCGGCCACCTTGAAATGTTTGGTAGAAAATTATAAAACTCTCTCGAATAGGGACCCCTTCGACATTTTCGACCCCGCTCTACTGAGTCAACTGAGTCAGCCGGAAGAAAAGATTTTGAAATCCAATCTTCTGGAAGTGGAAATTCTCCCCTTGCCGGAGAGCAATAAACCTTCGAATTTTTCCGGAGCAGTGGGGAGATTTAATCTGAAAGCCGGTCTGGATAAGAAACAGACCGAGACCAACCAGCCCCTTACTTTAAAAGTGACTCTGTCCGGAGTGGGGAATATAAAATCCGTAAATGAGCCGGCTCTGCCCCAGCTGGCTGATTTCAGAATTTACAATTCCGGCACTTCGGAAAAAATATCCAAAGATAATTATCGGGTGCAGGGGAGCAAAACCTTTGAGGAGATTTTGATTCCCAGGAACGCCGGAAAATTCAAGCTGCCTGCGATTGAATTCAGCTATTTCGATTTGGCGACTCGAAGCTACAAGACCGCCAAATCCGAGCCCCTGGAAATAACGGTTCTGCCCGGGGCCGGCCTGGCTTCCAATCTGCCTGGGTCTGTCAATGAGTTCGGCGGTGGCGTAAAAGACATCAATTATCTAAAAACCAAAACCCCTAAATTAAGTCGGGGGGGAACGGTTCTATATAAAAAACCCTGGTTCATTGCCTTGCAGTTTTTGCCTCTCTTGGCTTTGGGTTTTACCTGGAGATATAGAAATCACCTGGAAAAATTACAGACCGATGTAAGCTATGTCAGAAACAAAAGGGCCGCTAAAGCAGCTAAAAAAAGATTGGAAGCCGCAAGCCGGCTTTTGGCCGAAAATATGGGAAAAGAATTTTATGCTGAAATTGCCAAAGCCATTACAGGATATTTGGGGGACCGGTTAAATTTACCTCCGGCTTCTCTTTCAAAAGAGGATATCCGGCAAGAACTAGCTCTAAAAAAGTTTGACGAACAGCAGATTAACCAGGTAATAGAAATTTTGGACAGTTGCGATTTCGCCCGTTTTGCTCCGCCCTCTTATGAAAAGGCGGAGATGGAAACATTCTATCAGAAGGCCTCCCAATCATTGATAACCTTAGAAGAGAAATGGTTGCGTTAATAGAATGATTAGAACAATGTTTAAAAATTCATCCCTAATATTAACACTGATTCTTCTGTTAATTTTCACCAGTCACCTGTATGGCCAGGAGAATTCCGGTGAACTTTTCCAGAAAGCCAACCGCTATTACGACACCGGTAATTTCAAATCCGCTATCAAAAGCTATCAGCAATTACTGAACCGGGGCCTAAAAGATGCCATTGTTTATTATAACCTGGGAAACGCCTATTTTAGAGACAAACAGCTGGGAAAAGCCATTCTCTATTACAGAAAAGCTCAGAAGCTGTCGCCTCGCGATAATGATATTGCGACAAATCTGAATTATAGCAGACTATTTGTCTTAGATAAAATCACAAGTTCACCTAATTTCTCCTCGGTTTTCACGGATAAAATTTTAAATTGGGGAACCGTCAATGAGTTTACTTTTTTGGCTTTCCTCTTGTACCTGGGTTCAGCATCTTTAGGCATTATTACATTTTTCAAAAGAGAAAAAATTATCAAAAGAGCTTTGGCCGTATCCTTAGCTTTGTTTTTAGTCATGCTGTTTTTCGCCGTAATTAAAATCTCCAGAGACAGCCAGTGGCAGGAAGCGGTAGTCACTTCTTCTTCGGTCGATGCCTATAGCGGCCCGGGAAAAGAGTTCGCTCTGCAATTTACCGGCCATGAAGGATTAGAAGTAAAAATAGAGCAAAATAAGGATGACTGGCATTTGGTATCATTCCCAAATGGTGCCAGAGGATGGCTTCCCCAGGCCAGTCTGGATAAGATATAAACTTTTCTAAATCATTTTATTGACACACCCACATTTTTAAGCTAATTTTAGGCAGGCTGGGCTTTTGGTTTGACCCAATGAAAAAAATTTATAAAAGCAAAAGATTTTGGGGAGCCATAATTGCAGTAACATTTCTGTTTGTCAGTTTTTATGACGTAAACCCAAAAGAGTTGATCAGGACTCTAGGCCGCATCGACCTGAAATTTCTACTTCTGGCCATATTTTTTGAATTCATGATTCCCCTGACCAAAAGCCTGCGCTGGAAATTCATTTTAGACCCGGTCAAAAAAATTCCGGTGCGGGAAATTTTTTCTTTGTATTGTCTGGGCTGGATGGTCAACGTAATCTTGCCCGCCCTGACGGGACAGGTAGCCCGCTCATTTATGCTGAGTAAAAAGCAAAACTTGGCCAAGGCCTCCTCTTTCGCCAGCATTGCCCTGGAAGTGGTTTTTGACGGGTTGAGTCTTTTGATTTTGATGATAGTGGTTTCTTATATGTTTGCCTTTCCCAGCTGGTTAATCCGGGGAGAATATACCTTAGCCATCAGCGTCAGTCTGGGGCTGGCTTTTTTATATTTCTTGACCCACAATCAGAAGCTGTTTTCAAAGTTAAAAGATAAGTTCCCTCATAAAGTCACTGAAAAAATCGACCAGATCTCACACTCTTTTTCCCAGGGTCTGCAGATGCTCAAAAGCTCCAAACACATTGTGCTGGTGACTCTGTTTTCAATCCTATCCTGGCTGTCCCAGATCGCGGTGGTGACACTCTTACTTCTGGCTTTCAATTTCAAAATACCGGTCTGGTCAGCCGTGGTCATAATCATAATCAACGCCCTGATGATGATGTTTCCCCTGACCCCCGGCAACATCGGCACCTTTCAGGTGGCCACCATATTGGGGCTATCCTTCTTTAACGTCCATAAAACCGAAGCATTAAGCTTCGGCTTGGTGCTACATAGTCTAGACATTTTACCCTATTTGTTTTTGGGAAGCCTGTTCCTCTATTTAAGAAAACTTTAGTCCGGCCGGACAGTTCAATTCACCTTCCTACTTTCCTCCGCCGCAACAGCCAGGAGGACAACAGCAACAGCAGCCAGCATCCGGCTCTTTTTTCTCCTTTTTCATCCGTTTCACCTCCTTTCGAGTGTTTGACTTACTATCTACTTCTGAATTTTGACCTTGCAACAATCGAAACAAGCGCAGATACCCACGCAGATTTCCTGGACCTTCCGGGTATCCAAGCTGTAAACTACTTTTTGGCCGGCTCTTTTATCCTTCACCAATCCCACATTTTTCAGGACCGACAAATGCCTGGAAATGGTGGGCTGGGAGAGGTTAAAAAAATCCACGATTTCCGAAACGGCTCTGGGTTTCCCCTCCAGCATAAGCAATATTTTCAGCCGGGTGGGGTCGGCCAAAGCCTTCAAAGGATTTTTAAGTTTCTCTGGTTTCATACCAATCCTTCAGTTAAATATTTAATATAGACGTATGTGCATTTGGCTATATATTGATACGACAAAAAATTTGATTCGGTTAACATTTTTTACAATTATTTTACTCAAATAGAATTGACAAAACCTCCTTTAATTGCGTAAATTGTTAAACGGTTTTAAAACTATTTATATGGGTAAAACGGAGCGGCTTTCCCAAATCTTCAAAGCTTTAGGCGAAGAAACCAGACTTGAGATAATCAAGCTTCTGGCTCAAAACGGGGAGGTGGGCTGTACCCGAATTAACCACACCTTTAAGCTGACCAGACCGGCTTTATCTCATCATTACCGAATCCTAAAGGAATCCGGTCTGGTTTTAAAGAGAAAAGAGGGGCAGTATTTTTATTTATCTTTAAACCGGGCCATGTTAGAGAAATATCTGCCGGGATTTTTGGAACAGATAAATCACATCTAAGCTAAGGGGAATTCCATGACACCAGTTTTGCCTGAGGAGGGACGCATGATGGATGATGTCGAGCGAATTAGAATCGGTTTTATGCTGCCCATTTTTACCCTGAAGGAGTCGGACGGCAAGGAAGTAAATATTGCGGATTTCTGGGGGAAAAAGAATATAGTCCCATTTTTCATGGATAATTATTTATGCAAAGAATGCGGCAAGTTTTTGTCTGAGCTGCAAAGTAAGCTAAAAGAGATTACGGCACTGGAAGCAGTGGTTTTGGCCATCAGCATGGACCATCCGCGATTTTTAAATAAGCTGAAACAGAAATTGAATTTAGAATTTCCGCTTTTGTATGACCAGGATTCTGTGGTCACCAAGCTTTATGGTCTTCCAAACAGCGCTTCTCCCAAAGGAGCCCCTCATCCCACGGTATTTGTGGCTGACAAAGAAAGAGTGATTAGCTATAAAAAAGTAAATCTTGACCATAAGTTTGGCTTTAGCCTTAATGAAATTATGGAAAGTTTAAAAAAATACCAATGAATCTTACCTACCAAGATTTAAAAGAAACCACCAATTTATTCAGAGATTTTATCTATAATTTTGAGAAGGTGGACTCTTTTTATTCCGGAAATTTCAGGAAAATAGAATCGTTTGAAAAATGTCGGGCGGATTTGAGCAAAAGAAAGTATTTTCGCAATGAGATGGTCTCGATTCTAGAAAGACAAAACTCAGAGTGGGGGGCCTCTTCCCAGACTTTGAAAAATATCTCTTATCTGAAAGACAGCCAGACCAGTGTGGTTTTTACCGGTCAGCAGGTGGGGATTTTGGGAGGGCCAATGTTCACCATTTACAAAGCCATATCCGACATTAAGCTGGCGGCCTGGCTATCTGAAAAATTAAAAACCAGGGTAATTCCCTTATTCTGGCTGGCTACCGATGACCATGATTTTTTAGAGGTGAATCATATCTATTTATTAGACCCTCAAAGCCAAGTAATTAAGATCGAATATAAACCAAACACAGACTGGAACGGAAAGCCGATGGCCAAAGTGGTTCTGGATGAATCTATAAATATTTTTTCTAAAACCATCAGTGCAAATCTGTCCGAGACAAAATATAAAAAAGAAATTTTGAGCAAACTGAATGAATTTTATAAAGAGGGAGAAAATCTAAGCACTGCCTTTGCCAGGTGGCTGGTTTTTCTTTTGGGAAAATATGGCTTAGTTTTGGTCAATCCTTCTGATAATGATCTAAAACGATTAGCCGCACCAATTTTTGAAAAAGAGATTGAGCAAAACGGAAAATTAGAAAATATTTTCAGAGAAACAAATACAAAATTAGAAAAGAATAAGTATCATCAGCAGATTAAAAAGAAAGAAGGCTATCTAAATATCTTCCTGGATAATGGACAAAGAAGTACGGTAAGAAAAGAAGGAGATTTTTTGGTAGTGGAAGCTACCCAGGAAAAATACACCCCGCCACAAATCCGGGAATTATTGAATCAAAAACCAAATCTTTTCTCACCCAATGTGGTTTTAAGACCAGTAGTTCAAAGCTATCTTTTCCCAACTCTGGTTTATATTGGCGGCCCATCTGAAGTGGCTTATTTTGCACAACTGAAAGAATTACATAAGGCCTTAGAGGTGAACATGCCGGTGGTTTATCCCCGAGCGGCGCTGACTCTTTTGGAAAAGAAAACTTTGGAAATCATGGGAAAATACAATCTGGATATAAAAGATATTTTGACTCAGGATATTGAATCGGTAATAAATCAGGTGATAGAAAAAACTTTACCGCCAAATTGGGAAGAAAATTTTAACAAGACTCAAGCTGAAATCAAGCAAAAATTCGAAGATTTGGAACAAGAAGTCACTCAGCTGGAACCCACTTTGAAAGAAACTTTCGCCACCACCAAAGGGAAAATTGATTTCGAACTCAACAAACTAAAGGAAAAATATTTTCAGGCCTACAAAAGGAAAAATAAAAATGTCAGAGAGCAACTTTACAAGGTCAAAAATCATCTCTACCCGGAAAATGATTTGCAGGAAAGAATATTCAATATAGTCTATTATTTGAATAAATATGGGTTGGGCTTGATTGATTTTCTATATCAAAATATTCAGGCCGATGATTTTGAGCCCAAAATTTTAATTTTAGAAGACCAATTATGAAAATCGGAATAACCTGCTATCCGGTAGCCGGTGGCAGCGGGGTGATTGCCACCGAATTAGGGTTGGAATTGGCTAAAAGAGGACACCAGGTTCATTTTATCGCTTATAGTTTGCCTTTCCGGCTGCAAAAATTTCAGGAGAATCTGTTTTTTCATGAGGTGGAAGTTTCTCATTATCCTTTGTTTAAATATCCGCCCTATACTTTAAATGTAGCGGCTAAAATGGCTGAAGTATCCCAAAAATGGGATCTGGATATATTGCACGTTCACTATGCCATCCCCCATGCTACCTGCGCTTTTTTGGCCAAATCTATTTTGGGAAAAGATGCACCCAAAATTGTGACAACTTTACACGGAACGGATATCACTTTAGTCGGCAGCGAGAAGGGATTTTATCAAATCACCAAATTCTCCATCGAAGCCAGTGACGGTGTCACAGCCGTCTCTCAATATTTGCGGGAGGTGACTAAAAAAGAATTCGGAATTGCAAATAACATAGAATGCCTTTACAACTTTGTGGACACAAGTAGATTTGACCCCCAAAAAACCTCTCTGTGAAAAGGAAAAATTCGCCGCCAAAGGAGAAAAAATTTTACTGCATATGTCCAACTTCAGACCTCTCAAAAGGGTGGAGGATGTGATTAAAATATTCGCTTTGGTCAGAAAAGAAATACCCTGCAAATTACTTTTAATCGGGGACGGTCCCAAATTGTCTGACGCTCTGGTTTTGGTCAATCAGCTTAAGCTGGAATCTGACACAATCTTTTTAGGTCAACAGGAATGGGTGGAGAATCTTTTATGTCTGGCTGATTTATTTTTGCTTCCCAGTGATACCGAAAGTTTCGGACTGGCCGCTTTGGAAGCTCTAAGCTCCGGGGTCCCGGTTATCGGCACAAGTTTAGGAGGCTTGCCGGAAGTAGTAGAAAATGGAAAATCAGGATTTCTGTTACCCTTAGGGGATGTGGAAGGAATGGCTAAAAAAGCTTTAGAGCTGTTAAAAAATCCAGACAGACTTAAACAGCTCAAAGAAAATGCCCGTGAAAGAGCGGTTAAGCACTTCGATTCACAATTGGTAATTCCAAAGTATGAACAGTTTTACCAGAAAATTTTAAACTCACCGGATTAAACCATAAAGGAGGAAAAATTGAACCTAGACGTCCTGGTTATGGCAGCCCACAGAGATGATATAGAAATTGTTTGCGGTGGTACGGTTACCAAATTGGTTGATTTAGGATACAAGGTAGGAATAGTAGATTTAACCGAAGGGGAGATGGGAACCAGGGGAACAGAGCTGGACCGTAAAAGAGAAGCGGATAAAGCCGCCAAAATCATGGGGATTCATGTCAGAGAAAATCTTTCCATACCGGATGCCAAAGTGGAACTGACCTGGGAAAATAAGATGAAAGTGGTTGAAGTTTTAAGAAAATATCAGCCCCATCTTTATATTTTGCCCTACTGGGAGCAAAGACATCCGGACCATGCCAACTGTTCTTTGCTGGGTTGGGATGCCGCTTTCTTAGCCGGTTTAGCTAAATTAGATGATGTACCCGGAAAAGCTCATCGGCCTTTCAAAATCATTTATTCCACGTTATCGGTGGTGGACAGAAAACCCAGCTTTATTGTGGATATAACAGACCAGTTTAAAAGAAAATTAAAGGCCGTAGCTTGCTATCGTTCGCAGTTTTATCCGAATGAAACGGAAACCAAACAAGTTTTTCCTCCGGCCCGGGATATTTATGAATTTATGGAAGCCCGGGCCAGACATTTCGGTTATTTAATCGGGAAAAAATACGGAGAGCCGTTTATCATAAAAGAAAATATCGAAGTTGTGGACCCCATGAAAATGCCGGTCAAGTCAATTTAGGAAGCGGATAGGATCTGGTGGTCCTTGCGGACTTCAAATCCGTCAAACCCAATTTAATTGGGTTGGCAGGTTCGATTCCTGCCCCTTCCGCTAACTTGAAAATCAAAAGCTGAAATGAAAGAAGAAACCGTAAATCAGAAGTTGAGGCAACTGCCCAGTGTAGAAGAGCTTTTATCCACTCCTCAATTGCAAAAAAGAATTGAGCAGTTTTCACATGTAATGGTAACTACCGGTTGCCGGGAAGTGCTTTCAAAACTACGAGAAACAATTTTGAATGGAGATTTGGTTCCAAAGCTGGAGGATATTATTGAAAAAGTAGAAGAAACTTTGCAAAGCCAGGTTTCTTTTTCGTTGCAAAAAATTATCAACGGAACCGGGGTGATTTTGCACACTAATTTAGGCAGAGCTCCTTTGGGCACAGAAGCCATGCAACACCTGACAGAAGTGGCAGAGAATTACAATAACTTAGAAATGGAGCTAAATTCAGGTAAAAGAGGTCAGCGGGGAGTTTTGGTCGAGCAGTATTTAAAAGAGCTGACCGGGGCTGAAGCCGGTTTAGTGGTCAACAATAATGCCGGAGCCGTACTTCTGATTCTGCAAGCTCTGGCTTTTGGCAAAGAGGTAATCATTTCCCGAGGTGAGTTAGTTCAAATCGGAGGCGGTTTCAGGATTCCGGAGATTTTGAACTTATCCGGCGCTGTTTTAAAAGAGATTGGAACTACCAATCAGACATTTTTAGATGATTACAAGAATGCCATTTCGGAGAATACTGCCTGTTTATTGAAAGTGCATCACAGTAATTTCAAAATGGAAGGTTTTGTCAGGGAAACTGCTTTAGAAGAGTTGGTGAAGCTAGGGCAGAAGCAGGATTTGGCAACAATTTTTGATTTAGGGTCCGGAGCATTGCTGGACACCAAACAATTTGGACTGGCTCACGAGCCAACGGTTCAGGAAGCCGTTCAAACCGGAGTGGATTTGGTGGCCTTCAGCGGAGACAAGCTTTTGGGCGGCCCGCAAGCTGGTATTATTGTGGGTAAAAAGGTTTTAATAGAAAAGTTAAAAAAATACCCACTATATCGAGCTTTAAGAGTGGCTAAGCTGACTTTGTCAGCACTTGAAATCACTTTATTACATTATCTAAAAAAAGAAGCGACCGAAAAAATTCCAATCTGGAAGATGATTTCAACGTCTAAAGAGAATTTGAAATCCAGAGGGAGAAAAATTATTCAAAAGTCAAAAAATAAAACAATTATACTAAAAGAAAGTCAGAGCTTCTTAGGCGGAGGTTCTTTACCACAGCAAAGTTTACCTACCTACGTTCTGAGTTTTGATTCTGGCTCTGCTCCGGAAATTTTATCTGAAAAATTTAGAAAACTAAGACCACCGGTTGTAGGTAGAATTGAAGATGAAAAATTTGTCTTAGATTTAAGAACCGTTTTCCCGGAACAGGATGATTTAATGGTCGAATCTATCCGCAAAGTTTTAGCTTAATTTTAACGCCACTTCTATGTTTGTCATAGGAACAGCCGGTCACGTTGACCACGGAAAATCCTCTTTAATTCTAGCTCTGACCGGAATCGACCCGGACCGCCTTCCGGAAGAAAAACAACGGGGGATGACCATTGATTTGGGGTTTGCCTGGCTTAAGCTTCCTGACGGTCAGGAAGTCGGAATTGTGGATGTCCCCGGCCACGAAAGATTTATCAAAAATATGATAGCCGGAGTGGGCGCTATTGATGCAGTAATTTTTGTAATCGCGGCGGATGACGGCTGGATGCCTCAATCCCAGGAGCATCTGGATATTCTAAAACTTTTGAGAATCAAAAAGGGAGTGATGGCCTTGACTAAAGTTGATTTAGTCAAAGAAGATTGGCTTAAATTAATGGAAGATGATATCAAATTAAAAGTTAAAAATTCGTTTCTGGAGAACTCACCTATTATCAAAGTTTCTTCCACCAAGGGTCTTGGCTTAGTAGAGTTAAAGCAGGCTCTGATAGAGATGTTTTCTGAAATGGAGCCGCCTAAAGATATTGAGAAACCCCGTTTGTTTATTGACCGTGTATTCACTATGACAGGAAGAGGAACGATTGTGACCGGAACTTTGGCTTTGGGTAATTTAACCTTGGGGCAGGCCGTTGAAATTTTACCTCAAAAGATTACGGCCAGAATTCGCAATATTCAGACCCATAAGAAAGATTTGAAATCTGCCTCACCGGGAAGCAGGGTAGCTTTGAATTTATCCGGAATAGAAAAGGAAAAACTTTCCAGGGGAAATGTAATTTTGAATTCTAATTTCGGAAAAGTCAATACAATTTTTCAGGCACAAGTTGAAATGCTACCAGATTTGAAATTGCCCCTGAAACAGGGTAGCCAGGTTCAAATTCTTCTGGGAACTCAGGAGGTTTTGGGAAGAGTATATATTTTAGAAAGGGAAAAGTTGGAGCCGGAAGAAATGGGATTGGTGGAATTGAAAGTAAAAGAAGCAATGACGGCATTCGTAGGGGATAGATTTATTTTGAGATACCCGGGCCCGCAAATGACTATCGGGGGTGGAGCAGTTTTAGACCCTGCGCCTCTTCCCAATATCAAAAAAGAAGCTAAAATTCAATACCTGTCTAAGAGAATAAATTTACAGTTGCCAGATTTACTTCTGGGCGAGTTGGAGAAGGGAAATGTTATTGCGAATTCAGAACTTTTGAAAAATAGTCATTTCAGTAAGCTAGAGATTGACAGTGAATTGGAAAAACTTAGAAGCAAGCATCTCATCGTGAACGTGTCTGGTGGAGTTGCCTTGAGCCAAAAATGGAAAGAAATTTCAGACAGAGTTCAAAACGAATTGCAGACCGAGCACAGGCAGCATTCATACAAATTGGGTTTGACCTTGGCAGAACTGGGGAGTCGTCTGAAGATAGAAGAGAAATTTTTGCAAGAAATGATTAACTCTTTATTAAAAGATAAGCGGATTGTTCAGCGAGGAGCTTTTTTAGCTTTGGCAGATTTTCATCCACAACTGTCTTCCTCACAAAAGAAAGTGGAACAAATTATCCGGGATAAGTTTGACTCATCTCCCCTTATCCCTCCTACCAAGGAAGAATTGCTAAAACAAAATTCAGAGTTTGAAACCGTGCTTTATTTTTTGCTGCAACAAAATCAATTGGTTGAATTGACGGAAGGAATTTTGTTCAAGACCGAGGAGTTTGAGAAAATTAAAAGCAAAGTAATCGACCTGATTAAGCAAAAGGGAAAAGTGAGTGTGGGAGAAGTTAAAGAATATCTGGCAACAACCAGAAAATATGCCGTCCCTATTTTAGAAAAGTTAGACCAGCTGGAAATTACCAAACGAGTGGGAGATTATAGAATTTTAAACTCAGCAGGTTAGCAAAATTTCTATGAGGAGTCTGATTTTCTATAATGGCAACATTCACACTCTGGATAATAAACGACCCTATGCGGAAGCTATCGCAATACAGGGTAATAGAATTATGGCTCTTGATGAAGGCATCAAAAATTTAAACCAGAAGAGTTTTCAAAAAATTAATTTACGTGGGAAAACTGTTTTACCCGGTTTCATCGACTCCCACACCCATTTTGTGTCTTTTGCCAAAAGCTTAAATCTTCTGGATTTAGATGAGTGCCAATCTTTGGAGGAAACTCTGAAGAAGTTGCAAGTTTTTGCCAAGAAGAAAAACAAAACCGAATGGATTTTAGCCCGAAGATGGAATATGAATCTCTGGAAAAAACAAGTTCTGCCTGATAAAAAGATATTAGATAAAATTTCAGCTTCGAGTCCGATTGTAATTTTCAGCAAAGACGGTCACTCTTTATGGGTGAATTCAAAAGTTTTAGAGATAGCTAAAATAGATGAATCTACTCCAGCGCCTTCAGGCGGAAGAATTGAGAGGTATTCCAATTCCCATGAACCATCAGGAATTCTCAGAGAAAAAGCCTGCGATTTGGTTTATAAAATTATAAAAGAACCGGAAGAGCAAATTTTATCCCAGCTTTTAAAAGAGGCCTTTAAGCTTGCTCATCAAAGAGGAATCGTGGGGATACACGATATGGAAGATGAAAAAGCACTCGAACTTTTTGAATCCCTTCAACAAAAAGATGAACTGCCTCTGAGAGTGTTTATGATGATTCCCCAAAAAAATCTGGATGAAGCCATCAGTAATGGTTTTAAAACCGGCTTAGGAAATGAATATCTAAAAATCGGCGGAGTAAAAATTTTTGCAGACGGAGCTTTGGGTTCCAGAACCGCTTCGATGTTTAAACCTTACAATTTGGAGCCAAAAAATTTTGGAGTAGAAGTAAACAGTCCGAAAGATTTGCTAGAAACTGTCAAGCAAGCCTCCAAATCCGGTCTGTCCGTAGTCATCCATGCCATAGGGGATAAAGCCAATCATCAAGCTCTGAATGCCATTGAAAAGGGGAATCATAATAAAAATCTTCGACACAGAATTGAGCATGCCCAAGTTTTAGACCCGCCAGATATCAAAAGATTTGCCCAATTAGATATAATCGCTTCCATGCAGCCGATTCATGGTCCTTCAGACCGGGATATGGCGGAAAAATACTGGGGGAAAAGAAGCCAGTTGGCTTATGCTTTTAAAACCTTACTGAATAAAGGGACGAAGTTAGCTTTTGGCTCCGACTTACCTTTATATGACTTTGACCCATTGAAAGGGATATATTCAGCCGTAACTCGAAAGGGGGGAATCAAAGATAGCTCCTGGAATCCAAAAGAGAAAATATCAGTTACTCAAGCGGTAGATGCCTATACTAAAGGAGCAGCTTATGCCAGCTATGAAGAAAATCTCAAGGGTTCGCTTGAAACCGGAAAGCTGGCTGATATGGTAGTTTTATCAAAAGATATTTTCAAAATTGCTCCGGAGGAGTTGTTAAAAACCAAAGTTTTGGGTACGCTTTGGGACGGAAAAGTAGTCTATAATGACGGTTTTTTAGAGATATCTGATTAATCCATCTTGACTTTTCTTCTCCTGCATGACTTATTAAATAAGATAAAGGATTAAGTATGTTTAAAATCATCAAAAAAATCGGGATTTACAGCTTCTTTTTCACTCTGCTGCTTTCTAGTTTGCTATACACTGCTGAAGAAAGAAAGCATGTAAATATAATCACGATTGATGGAGTAATCGGGCCGGTCTCCAGCAGGATTATAGTAGACGCCATCAAAGCTTCGGTCAAAGACGGGGCTGAAGCCCTAATCATCGAATTGAACACCCCCGGCGGCTTAGATGAATCGATGAGAATCATCATCAAAGAGATTTTGAACTCGGATGTCCCCATAGTCGTGTATGTCTCTCCCAGCGGCTCCAGAGCTGCTTCAGCCGGAGTTTTCATCACTTTAGCGGCTCATATTGCCGCTATGGCACCGGGGACCAATATAGGGGCGGCTCACCCGGTTAGCTTGGGTGGGCAAATCGACTCTACGATGGTGGAAAAGATCACCAAGGATGCGGTGGCCTATGTTAAATCCATTGCCGCCAAAAGGGGCAGAAATATTCAGTGGGCCGAACAGTCGGTCAGAAAATCAGAATCGATTCCGGAATACGAGGCTCTGAAATTAAAAGTCATCGACTTGGTTGCTAAGAATATAGGAGAACTATTGGATAAGTGCGATGGAAAAAAAGTCAGCTTGCCGGTCGGGGAAAAGGTTTTGAATACCAAGGGTATTGAAATCCGAACCATTAAAATCAGCTGGAGAGATAAGCTTTTGGCCATTATCGCTAATCCAACTATTGCCTATGTTCTTTTGAACTTAGGGATGCTGGGAATTTTCTTTGAGCTTTCCAATCCGGGTTCGATTTTACCCGGGGTTGTGGGAGCAATCTGTTTAATTCTGGCTTTTTTCGCCTTTCAAAGCTTACCCATTAACTTAGCCGGCCTTCTACTTATTCTGCTGGCCTTGCTTTTGTTTATCCTGGAGGTCAAGGTACCCAGTCATGGGGCCTTGACTATCGGGGGAGTTATCTCTATGTTGATAGGGTCGTTTATGTTGATTAATTCTCCTTCACCTTATATGAAAATTTCAGTATTGGTAATCTTAGTCACAGTTCTGAGCGTGGCTTTATTTTTTATCTTTGCGGTGGGTCTGGGGCTGAAAGCCCAAAGAAGAAAACCAACTACCGGGGATAAAGGTCTATTGGGTGACATCGGTTTAGCCCGCTCACGGATTGACCCAGACGGATATGTTTTTATCCAGGGAGAACTGTGGAAGGCATATAGCGATACCCCTATTGAACAAGGCCAAAAGGTAAAAGTTGTAGCGGTGGAGAACTTGACTCTAAAAGTAGTCAAGGCTTAAAAATTATCGATGAACAGATTCATTAACCTAAAAGAGTAGGGCTTACTCAAGGAGGATTGATGCTTACACCGGCTTTTCTGACTGTCATAATCATCGGGTTGTTTATTTTAGCCAATGCTATTCGAATCTTGAGAGAGTATGAAAGAGGAATCATTTTCAGGTTGGGAAGATTAATCGGCGCCAAAGGTCCGGGCTTGATTTTACTGATTCCGGTGGTAGATAGAATGGTAAAGGTCAGCTTGCGGGTAGTTACCATGGACGTTCCGTCACAGGATGTAATTACCAAAGATAATGTCACGGTCAAGGTCAACGCGGTAATATATTTCAGAGTAATTGACGCTTCCAAAGCCATCGTGGCGGTAGAAGATTTTCTGTATGCCACCTCCATGATAGCACAGACCACCTTGAGGTCTGTTTTAGGTCAGGTGGAATTAGATGATTTGCTTTCCAACCGGGAAAAAATCAACCAGGAACTGCAGAAAATTATCGATGCTCAGACCGAGCCCTGGGGAATAAAAGTTTCGGTGGTAGAAGTTAAAAATGTGGACTTGCCCCAGGAGATGCAAAGAGCCATTGCCAAACAGGCCGAGGCCGAAAGAGAAAGAAGATCCAAAGTTATTCACGCCGAAGGGGAATTACAGGCTTCTCATAAATTAGCGGAAGCGGCCAAAGTGATTGGTACTCACCCCATGGCTTTACAGTTGAGATTTATGCAGACTTTAACTGAAGTAGCTACGGAAAAGAACTCAACTATTATTTTCCCGGTGCCGGTTGATTTATTAGCACCCTTTATGCAGAAGGCGGCTAAAGAGGCTCAGAAGTAGTTTTTTTCTGTTCCGTCAGATGGGAAGCTACTCCTACGGTAAAGACAAAATATTCCTCGAGTGGGTAGCCCAGTGGTTTCTACCGCTGGGCATTTTTTTTGCACCTCAGAACTTACTCTTATACAATATAATAATACGAGATTCTTCGCTTCGTTAATCCTGAGCTAGTCGAAGGGCTCAGAATGACATATCTCCATACTAGTGCAGTAAAAAAAGAGGGCGCCTTTAGC
>Ga0326597_10001809_pt1 | contig 33202 bp, 41 predicted proteins | sample RVTome_12_FD_203789 | JGI IMG/M metagenome (GOLD analysis project Ga0326597, IMG submission 203789) | Soil microbial communities from uranium-contaminated site in the Upper Colorado River Basin, Wyoming, United States - RVT100D185 | ecosystem: Environmental > Terrestrial > Soil > Contaminated >...
AACGTAGATTTTGCGCAAGTTTGTTTTACAAACTTCGCAATAATCTACTCAAGGCGTAGTTATACACAGGTATAATAACTACGCTTTACCTAATCGTAGATTTTGCGCAAGTTGCACAGCAACTTCGCAACAATCTACTCAAGGCGTAGTTTGTACACCAAAAACACTTAAAACAATGAATACGCCAGGCGTGTGGCGTATTCATTAAAAACATTAAAATATGGTGTAATAGCCGTTTGGACCCTAGTCCGGCCTAACTTTATCCAATGCTTCGCTTGCAGCGTCTTGTGTGGCCTCCTGGGCCTTATCAAATACGCCTTGTATTAAATCTCCAACTCGTTGATCTATCCAATTACCAAAAAATTCAAATGCTTGGGAAAGATAAGCTAAAGCGGATTCCCACATTTTTTGTATAAAAAATTTAAATTCGGGTCCAAAAGGAATTTTGGCCAATGTATCTGCCGGTATAAAAATCACAGCCACTGCCGCTATAACAAGTAGATTTAATGATATACGAATTAGGCGCACTATATTGACAAACATAGTTTTATGTGGCTTATTATTATAAAGATAGTATCCCTCTCCCCTATTTTGATAGCTTAATCTCTATAAGTTTATTCTACCATATTTGTTGCATACCTTGCATCTGTGTGGTACTATAATAGAAGTTCAGAATTGGGCAAAGGAGAATCTCAATGTCCGGCAAAAATAAAACAGACAAGGAAGCCAGAAAGTTGGCGCGCTCTCTGATTAAAGTTTTATCCGACTCTTCTTATAACAAAAAGAAACGGGCCTCGGTTTTTACCTCTGCATGTTCTTTTATGGGCATCTCTGATATAAAATTTACAGTTACCGATGAGGGTGATGTGACGGCTGTGGGAAGAGACCTTGATGCATATGATGTTTTTGCAAATGGTGTTTATGCAAACCGCATATTAAACAAACTGATAAAAAAACTCGAGCGCATACCACAAGAGTCAAAAAATCTCAGGATCGAAGTGGCTAAATATGCTCTATTGGAAATAAGATCCGAATTTGCTAAAAATCCACGTGACACAGCTTTTTAATAAAAATAAACGCATAGTTGATACTATGCGTTTTTATTATGGTAAGTAATTAAATGGATTTAGGGTTGCTCCAATAGGTAGTGTTCCGGAAATTGTGCTTGGCTTAACTGTGAATGTGTTTGGGGCATATACCATAAAATGTATGTGCGGACCTGTAGAATATCCTGTGGTATTCATATATCCTACCTGCTGTCCCCTACTCACTGTTTGTCCTACAGAAACAGGCCGTGCTGATGACATGTGTGTATATGCTGTAACCAAACCGTTGCTGTGTTCCACGGCCAGCCAATATCCGTAAGCATAAGGGGAACTTCCCATGGCTCGCACTACCCCATCGCCGGCTGCTCGTATTGGTGTACCAAGAGATGCAGCCACATCTACTCCGTTGTGAAACCCTCCCGTGCCCTCATCGCACAATGGATATGATTTACGGGCGAAGGTGGTTTTAATGCATCCGTACCCTTGGGTTAAGAGACCCTCGGCCGGCCACATAAACAATCCGGAAAAACTCCTGGGAACACTGCTGGGGTCCAAAGCTAACCGTAACTGTTCTTCTAACTCAAAAATTTCTCGATTAATTGCCTGCTCTTTTTCCTCTATACTTGCAATTAATTTTTGGTATTCGCTTTCTTGGTTTCTGGTCTGAGATAATAACTGCTGTTGAGTTATTTTTTGATTATCTAAAACTATTCTTTGCCCTCTTAAAGTGGACTGCTCCGCCCTTAAGCCGTCCTGATCTTCGGTAAGTTTAACTTGGGCTTTTTCTAAATCTTCTTTTAATTGTTTAAGTTCATCTAGTTTTAATTTAACAGCATCATTTAAAGATCTGCGCGCCTGCACTTGGTTATAAAAAGTTGAAAATGTATCATATTTAAACAACAATTCCACCGTACTCTCGTCATCGTTTTTATAAATTTCATTAAATAAACTTGCTATTTGTTCTTTATTTTTTTCTATATTGTTTTCTTGCTGCTGAATTTGGAGTTGTAATTTTTGAATAGCAAGTTGAAGTGTTAAAATCTCTTGATTTTTTACACTAATCTTACCTTCTAAATTTTTTATTTGGTTATTAAAATTATTTATCTGCGCCTGCAATGTCCCGGCATATTCTTGAGTTTCCTCTAATTTTTCTTGTTGTGCTTGGGCCTCTTCTCTTAGTTCTTGAAGTATCCGCTCCTGTTCTTCTATACGTTCTTGGATTTCTTGTATGTCGCTATCTGTTTGCGCGACAACCCCTCCCCCACCTTGGTGTGGAATTACAACAAGCATACCAACAAGTAATAATAGAATAATAAATTTTTTGTTTAGCATATTCATACTTTTTTATTATCCCCCGTTTATTAATTTTTTTATATTATTGTGCGCATTCTTAACTCTTTTTAATACGGGTTTTTTACCTAACAATTCGGCTATTTCAAAAGGTCCGGGAGAAGCTTTTTTACCGCAAAGCGCCACGCGTAAGGGCCAAAGCATCTTACCCCTATCCCCTACCATTTCAGCTTGGGGCATAATTATTTTTTCTAATTTTTCTTTATTCCAGTTTTTTTCCTCTATATTGTCTAGTATATCATACAAATTAAGCAGTATTTCACTCAATTCGGCAAGGGGCATATCTTTCCAAACTAGAAGTTCAGCGCTATATTCTGGCTCTTTAAAAAAGTAATCAACTGCTTCGGTTATGTCACTTAGTTTTTTTATTCTTTCTTGCTCCAGGGCGAGTATTTTTGTTAGGCGTTCTTTTGTTACTTGTCCTAATATTGGAGTTTGATAACCTGTATTTTTAGATTTTATAAAACCCGCTTCAACTAAGTACGGTAAACACAACCGGACAAACTCGTCTATTTTTTTATTTCGCAAATATACTCCATTCATCCAGTTTAATTTTTCTATGTCAAAAACAGCGCCAGATTGTTGAACGCCTTCTACATTAAACTCTTTTATAATCTCTTGTTCTATCATTATTTCTTTTTCATCGTCTTTTGGATGCCAGCCAAGTAAAGATAAAAAATTAAACAATGCTTCGGGCAGATAACCGAGCTTCTTGTATTCGGCAAGAGATGTTGCGCTGTGCCTTTTACTTAATTTGCTTTTATCCGGCCCCAAAAGTAATGGTATGTGAATAAACTTTGGCTGGTTAAATCCTAAAGCATTTTGTAACATAATTTGTTTTGGGGTATTGGGTATATGGTCCTCTCCGCGTATTATATGGCTGACTTTCATTTCGTAATCGTCTATAACCACAGCAAAATTGTACAGGGCGTTATTTAAATCTTTAGCGATAGAAAAGTCCCCTATAATTTTTGCGTCAAACACAACGTTTCCTCGAACATAATCGTAAAATTTTATAACACCATCGTTGTCATTTTTAAATCTAATTATAGATTTTTTTATTGTTGCCCCATCTTTCGTTTTTTTATTTCGGTATTCACAATTATGGCGCGGGGCTTCTTTGTTGCTCATCTGCTTTTGTTTTTCTGCCAAAAGCTCGTCTTTTGTGTGCCAACAATAAAATGCCTTACCCCCCTTTAACATTTGTTCTAAGTATTGTTTATATACTTTTTTTCGCTTACTTTGATACTCCGGCTTTCCGTCCCATTGAATACCCAACCAATCTAGACCTTCCAAAATATCTTTTTCCCATTTTTTTGCAGATCTTTCCACATCTGTATCTTCAACTCGCAAAATAAATTTTCCATTATAGTGTTTTGCAAACAAATAGTTAAAAAGCGCGGTGCGCGCAGTACCAACATGTAAAGCTCCCGTTGGCGAAGGCGCCATACGGACAACGATTTTTTCATCTTTGGATATTAATTTTGGGTCGGTGCTTTGTGTTATGTGTTTCATGTTATGTGTTATTTATCTCCGATAAAATAAGTTGTGCTATATCTTGCGCTGCATTTGGTTTTGAAAATCTTTTTGCCGCCTCGGCCATCATTTTTAATTTTATAGGATTACTCATAATGGATTCTATCGTATTGTAAAACATTTTAGGCGTTACCGAAAATGGATCCAAAACTATACATGCGCCCGCATCCTGATAAATTTGAGCGTTTTTAATTTGATGGTCTCCTGCAGAATGAGGTAATGGTATCAAAATACTGGGCTTGGAAAGAGCCGCCACCTCAAACATTCCCGAACCCGCTCTTGCTATAACCAAATCAGATACAGCATAGACAAGCTTCATCTGGGTTTCATTAAAAAATTTGTAGGGGTGGTAACTTTCGTTTTTTTCGCCTATCCTTTTTTGTATGGCAGAATAATTTTTTTCTCCTGTCTGATGAAGTATTTCATATTTTTTTGTTAAGGCGGTAAGATTTGTTATAACCAAATCATTAATTTGTTTAGCTCCCTGGCTGCCACCGGTTATAAATATAACCGGCTTGTTGCTTGCTATATTAAACTCCTTTTTTGCTTTATAAGGATCCCCTCCCGACAGATTTCTAATTGGTGTGCCCAGTATTGCTGTTTTTTCTTTTGGTAGGGAATCAACTTTTATTGGAAACGAAAAAATTGTTTTTTTGGCAAATTTGGATAAAATTTTATTTGTTGCTCCAATTACACTATCTGATTCGTGTAAAATAACAGGTATATTTAAGGCCTTGGCAACAATCACAGTTGGAAAACTACCATAACCCCCCTTGGAAAATATTAATTTGGGACGAAAGAGTATTAAATAAAAAAATGCCTGGAAAAATCCTATAATTATTTTAAAAAGGTCCAAAAAATTTAAAATAACACTCGAAACAGTTACATATCTTCGCCACTTTCCCGCTATTAAGGTTTTTTTTGTAATATTTTTCTCCAGGGCAATTTGTTCTGCACCGTCTTTTGGTCCTATATATATAAAATTAAAATTCAGACCCCGCCCATCTGCTTGCTGACTAAGTTCGCGAGATACAGCAATTAGAGGAATGGTGTGTCCTCCTGTACCTCCCCCCGCCAGCACAATTTTAGTTATTTTGTTTTTTGCAGTATCCATAAAACTGTAATTAACTCGAAGCTTTTAAGGATAAACCTTTTGACAACTGTAACATTAATCCTGCTGCCATTAAAGTTACAATCATAGATGAACTACCATAGCTTATAAACGGCAAGGTGACCCCGGTTATGGGGAATGAATCCATCATGGCCGCAATATTAATAGCTGCTTGTACAAAAAACCAAAAAGAAATCCCAACCAATATTAATCTGGCAAAATTATCTGTTACCAGTGTAGATAATTTTAGACCGCGCCAAATTAATGCAGAAAATAATATTATAAGTAGCAATCCCCCAACCAGGCCTGTCTCTTCGGCCCAAACAGAAAAAATAGAATCGCTCATTGCAATGGGTAAATATGCTTTGTGCGGCCCCTGTAAAATTCCTGCACCAAACCACCGCCCCGAACCAATGGATACCATGCTTTGGTTAATGTGGTATCTTATCCCCAAGGAATCCTCTGGGGCACGGCGTATAAACGCTAAAATTCTGCTCGATCTGTAAGGTGATAATTTAATAAACAAAAACGCCAGCGCACCACCACCTGCACCCAGCAGGGCTAAATGTTTTATTTCGGCACCGCCAATAAGATACATGGCTCCTGCGGTAAATACAATAACTCCAAATGTGCTTAAATCGGGTTGTAGTATTAAAAGAATTAACAGTACCCCCAAAAGAGTGGTAAATGCAATAAAATTTGTGTTTTTATTCATTTCTTTTGCACGATTTGAAAGCCACGCAGCCAAATATATTATAAAGGTTAGTTTTATAAATTCGGATGGTTGAAATGTAAAAAGCCTAAAATCCAACCAGCGTTGTGCCCCACGAGTTGATAATGATAAGTTTGGTACAAATACCAATAACATTAAAAATAGAGATAACAAAAACGCGGGCAAAGCCAATTTTTTAAGTTTTTGATATGGAAAGCGATACATTACATAACCTAAAATCCCACCCAGCAAAAATCCGTATAAAAGCTGATGCAAAAAGTATCCGTATATGTTTCCGTAATCCTTTTGGCTTTGCGGTATGGAAGCTGAAATAAGTGCAATAAAACCTATTGCCAGGAGAGATGCTATTATCCAAAACAATATCTTATCCGGATGTTTGTTTGTTTTTGTCTTTGGCATGTTGTTAACAAAAAATAAATTTAATATTTTTTATCTCTTATTATTTAAATTACGCTTTTTACAACTTTATTAAACTCCTTACCTCTTTCAAATTCATTTAAAAACATATTAAAACTGGCGGCTGCGGGTGAAAAAAGGATAACATCCGGCTTGCTATTTAAACATTTTTTTAAAGCTTCTTTTATATTTTCTACCCTTTTAATATTTGTTGTATTCGGATGCATTTGTAGATTAGGATTACTATACATTTTATCACTTGCCGACCCGGGCAACAACGCCACAAAATGTAGTTTTGATAATTTTTTAACTAACGTTGAGTAATCCAATCCCTTGTCCTCTCCCCCAACGATTAGTGCAATTTTTTTATCTCCAAAGCTCTCAATTGCGCGCAAAGCAGCATACGGATTTGTTGCTGTTGTATCATTATAAATTTTTATTCCGGCAAGCTCCCCCGCCAGCTCCAATCTGCCAGGCAATGGCTTAAAATTTTTTAATACTTCTATTATTTCTTTTTGGTTAATGTTTAAAATATTGGCCACACAAACCGCCGCATTTATGTTTTCTGGGTATGTTTTATTTGGTGTAGTGTTTTTCGCTGTTGTGTTTCCAAAATAAATAACATTCGAAGGTGCGTTTTTTGTTATGTTTTTTAAATTATTATTTATAATTAAATAATCTTTTTTTGTTTGGTATTTAAAAATATTTTTCTTTGCTTCGACATAATTTTTAAAGCTTTTATGCCTGTTTAGATGGTCCTGCTCTATATTTGTAATCACCGCTATGTGTGGACTTTTTTTACAATACGCCATATCCTCCAAATCCCAACTGGACAGTTCTAAAATCACCCATTTGGCTGTGAATTTATTTGACGTTTTGTTAAAAAGCGAAAGCGGGGATTTTCCCGGTATCCCCGCAATAGCGGATGAGGGATACTTAGTTTTTACAATTTCATAAATTAATTGCGCTGTTGTACTTTTACCTTTTGTGCCTGTTATGCCGATAATTTTTTTATTATCGAATAAATCAAAAAATATATTTGTGGATGTTGTTATGGGGATATTATTTTTTTGGGCTAAGCTTAAATATTTGGAACTTGGGGGCACTCCCGGATTTTTTATAACTAAATCCGTATTAATAAAGTCTTTTTCTTTGTGATTACCCAAAACCCACTTTATCTTGGGGCGCTTTGAGGATTCGATGGTGTGCAACGAATTGTTAATTTTTTGCACGGAGATGTCCAACTGTGTTTTGGTTTTTAAATCTGTAATAATTATTTTTTTAACTCCGCTTTTAATAAAAAACAGGGCGTCTTCGACGCCTCCTCCTTGTGTACCAAGTCCCATTAAGGTTACTGTTTTATTTTTAAATTCCATAAAAACTATTTACGTAGTAGTATTTGTCCGTTTTTATTTTTTAATGTACCGTTTTCCACAGCGACCTTACCGTTAACTAAAACCCAGCTTATGCCCACAGGATATCGGTATGGATTGTTTAAATCTGCTTTGTCCTCTATTTTTTTCGGATCGAAAATTACCATGTCGGCAAAATAACCCTTTTTTATTTTACCTCGTTTTTTTAGGCCTATTTTCTCTGCGGGTTTTGAGGTTATTTTGTGTATTGCTTTTTCCAAAGATAGAAGTTTTTCATCGAGGGCATATTTATTTAAAAATTTAGGCATAGCTCCAAAACTCCTTGGATGAACAAGCGCACCGTTTAATCTGTGTTTTTGGTTATACCCGGCGCTGGCGGAACTAATAATACTTTTTTCGCTTTTTATTGCCATCTCTACATTTTTTTCATCTATTGTTGGAGAAAATACAACCAATCTGTTGTCAGACGCTAAAATTAAATCCAAAAACACCTTCTCTGCTTCTGCATTTTGACTTTTTGCAATATCCCCTATTTTTTTTCCAAAATAAGTGTTGCTTATATTTCCCATTGCTACAACCATGTCCGCGTAGGAATAAGAATCACCCTTCATGTCATTTATTAATTTATCTTTTTTTTCTGTATCTTTTATTGCGGGTAACAGGGTGGAATTTCCGCCTTTGCTGGCCCAGTGTGGCAAAAATGTGTAGGCGACGCTGGCGGTAAAATTATACGGGTAAACATCAAAATCAATATTTTTGTTTTTTTCTATTAAATCAATTGCATCTTTAAATTGACCCCAGAATTTTTTTTCGACCACCTTTAAGTGCGAGAGCTGAATATTGGTTTTGGTTTCTTTTTCTAGGGCAACAATTTCGTTTATAGAGCTTAAAAATTCTTCTGCTTCGTTTCTGATATGGAACGAATACAGGCCATTATATTTTTTAACTAAACGCATGAGGGAACGCAGTTCTTTTGCATTTGCGTTTTTTCCATGGCTATAAGCAAGACCACTGGATACGCCAAAAGCACCCTCTCTCAAACCCGACTCGATCATATAATTCATTTGTTGTTCCTCCTGTTTTGTTAGGGTTTTTTCTTCATCTCCAACTAGCGCTCGTCGAACAGTTGAGTGTCCCACAAGTGTTGCTAAGTTAACGCCGAACTTGTGTTTGTTTAGTTCTCGTATGTATTCTTTTACTGAAAGCCAATTAACATTAATTTTGGACGTGTCACCCCATTTTTGAATAGAATTAATAAAAGCACCGTCCACCAAGGGGGCCAAAGACGAACCACAATTTCCCATTAGGATTGTCGTAATCCCCTGCTGTAGCAAACTTTCTTGTGCAGGATTTTCGAACAAAGTTATATAAGCGTCGGAGTGATTTAAAATATCAATAAAGCCGGGTGCAATATATAAACCCGAGACATCTAAAACCTCTTCATTATTTTTTGGAGACAAGCTTCCTATTTGGGTAATAGTCCCCTGTCCTATACGGATATCCGAACTAAACATTTTTTCACCGGACCCGTCTATAATTGTTCCATTTTTTATTAGCATTCTATTGTGTTGTTAATTAGACCCTAAGTAATTTTGACTTGTTTTTTAAGTGTAAATATCTTTTTATCATTATATCAAACTCTTTGGGTTTTGCTGTTGTGTAAAAAATTGTTTTTCCTCTGTGGTTGGTTTTGTAAAGATCTTTATTGTTTTTTAAAACCCTCTTTACGTGTCGAGAAACCGCATGGGCGGAATCTAATATTAATACATCTTTCCCTAGTATGTTTTGGATATTATCTGCAATTAAAGGAAAATGGGAACAGCCGAGTGCCAAAGTATCTATTTGTTTGTTTTTTAAAAAAGAAAGTGCCTTTTGTAGTTTTGGTAAACTATCTAAATTTTCCTCACTTTTATTTTCTATTAATTCCACTAATCCCGGACAACTGCGGACATAAACTTTTTTGTCGTTTGCAAAGCGTGCTATTAAATTTTTTTGGTACGCACTTTTTGTAGTTTTTGGGGTGGAAATTATGCCGATATTTCCATTTTTTGTTTGTTCGGCGCAGGTTTTTATAACAGGCACTATTCCCACAATCGGTATGTTTGGATAATTTTTACGCAAAGTATCTATTACCGCAACAGTGGCTGTGTTACATGCTAAAACAATCATTTTAGCATTAATTTTTTGTGCCCAATCCGTTATTTCAAAAACTCTATTTTGTATTACTTTTGTAGATTTTTCTCCATAAGGAAAGAATTTTTTGTCTGCAACATAAACATAATCCTCATTAGGAAGAAGCTCTCTAATTGGTTTATATATAGAAAAACCACCTATCCCAGAATCCAGTAGTACTATTGGCCGCATATATTTAGTATACACCTAAAACAAAGGCGTATAAATTAAGAGGATAATGTTGTTTGAGATCTCAATACCCCAGGATGTATATAATTATTCCAAATCCAGCCATTACAGCTGTAATTATCCAAAATCGCATAACAATTTTTGCCTCCGGCCATCCCAGTGCTTCAAAATGATGGTGTATGGGTGCGGAATGAAATAATTTTTTGCCTTTAAATTTTTTCCAAGTCATTTGTATCACTACCGACAAGGATTCGGCAACTAAGATAAAACCAACCAACGGAAGGAGTAAGGATGTGTCGGTGAGCATAGCTATAATGCCAAGAGTTACTCCCAAACTCATAGCGCCTGTATCTCCCATATAAAAACGGGCAGGTGGAATATTAAACCATAAATAAGCAAGCAGAGCCCCCATAACTACCGCTATAAAAGCTGCTAAATGAAAAAACCCCTGCAAAAATGCAAATATACCAAAAGAAGCATATGCAACCATAAGCACTCCCCCACTTAATCCATCTAAGCCGTCTGTTTCGTTTGTAGAAAATGCGGTTGCAACAATAATAAAAATAAAATATGGGATGTACCAAATACCAATGTTGAATTCTCCCCAAAATGGCACACTGAGCGTGGTCCAATCTAATCTAAAATAAAACCAAAGAGCCCCCAAGGCAGCAATTGCTGTGTATAATAGTAGTCGATCTTTCATTCGCAACCCGCCCCCTCGCGGTCCTATTTTTAGTACACCCAAAATATCATCGGCCATTCCCAACAGTGCAGCAATAATTAAAGCTGCGATAGGTAAATAAGTTTGCCCTCTATCTAAAAAATTAAATCTTGCCAAAGCGGAATCCTCAAATCCCACAGATATAAAATAAAATACAACCAATAAAAGTAATACCGTCCCCCAAATTAATATACCTCCCATCGTTGGTGTACCGCTTTTGTGTTTGTGATATTTATTAAATACAGGTGTAATTTGAGCAGGCTTAATTTGTTTGGAGAAATTATATTTGTATAAAAAGTGTGTAACGAATGGAGTAAAAAAAATTGCCACCACAAATGCAGTAGCTCCCAATGTTATTATTCTTACTAACTCTGTTGTTACCATGTCTTTATTTACTTATGCTTACAAGTAATACAAAAACCTATTCATCCCATATGTAAGCGCCTTTTGTCCATTCTATCAATTCTTTGGTTGCCTCTATCCTGTCTTGCGCGTCCAAAACAACCGTAACCATAAAGTTGTTTTGTATAGGAGAATTTGCAACCGCAGTCATAGATGGACCAGCTGCTGTTGTAAACCCTGTTTTTCCTAAAATTATATCTTCCTGATTACCCAACAAACTATTTAAGTTTACCCAAAAATGAGCAATGTCCCTATTTGATGATCTTACGGTGTAGCTTGCCTCAGACATAACTTGTCTTAGCAAGTCATTTTTGAAGGCAATGTATAAAAGTTGAGCTACCTCATAAGATGTGGACACATTATTATCATCAAGTCCAGAGGAATCTACAAAAAAAGTGCCATCCAATCCCATATCCAAAGCTCGCTGGTTCATTGCATCTGTAAAAATAGCTCCCGGATTTGTTTTTTCGTAATGTTCTAAAAATGCATACGCAGCGTCGTTGCTGGATTCTAACAATAGCGCGTAAAGTAATTGGTTAACTGTAAATTGTTCCCCCGCTACAAATCTAGCCGAATCCCCCTCTTGTCGTATTGCTTCTTGAGAAATTGTTATAACGTCTTGTGGGTCGAAATTGTCCAAAACAACCAGAGCCGTCATTAATTTTGTTAAGCTTGCAATAGAGCGTTGCTCAAAAACATTTTTACCATACAAAACTCTCTGATTGGGCATATAAACAACAAGCGCTGTTGTCGCATCTATGTCTTTAAATTGTACTTGCCAATTACGAACGGGTAAAAGCGCGCTGGTGGAATTGTTATTTATAAATCCGGATAAAGAAGAACTGGCTATATTTGCTTGAGGAAGAAAATTTAGAGACGATGCCTGATATTTTTCTAAAAAGCTTTCTCTATCGCTTCCCAACCCAACCTCAAAACCTCCTTCCGTTACACTTTTAACAACCCGAACGGTTGTGGTATCTGTTGTTTTGGAAGAATTATTTTGCCAGTTGGCCATCGTAACAATCATAGCCACCGCAGTTATTGCTAATATGGAATTTAATATAAATTTAAATCTTTCCTTTTTAGAAAAATCTTGTATTTTGTATTTAAATTTTCTAAAGTGTATTTTATTCATTTTATTTTTTAGGCTTAACGCGTTTTAGCCCCACTTCTTTTAATTGTTCCTCATCTACTTCGGTTGGGGCGTCCATCACAGATGTACGGCCGGCTCCTGTTGTGGGAAAGGCGAAAACTTCTCTAATACTCTTTTCTCCTAACATGGCCATTAGCCACCTGTCGGATGCTGCAATTCCGCCATGCGGAGGCACTCCGTAGGAAAATGCTTCCAAAAGATGTCCAAATTTTTCTTCTATCTCTTTTTTTGAATGTCCAAGCGAGTTAAATACTTTTTCTAAAATTTCGGGTTGGTGGGTTCTGATACTTCCTCCAAATATTTCGTAACCGTTTAGAGCTAAATCGTACTGCTTAGCTTTTATATTTAAAATTTCTTTTTTATTATCTAATTTTTCTAAATCCTCGTCCCGTATTGCGGTAAAAGGATGGTGTGTAGAACTTATAGATCCATCCTGCAGTTTTTCAAACATTGGAAAATCCCTAATCCACGCGTAAGCTAATATGTTTGGGTCTTTTTTGTCTTTTCTTAAATCAGGGCTGTCTGTACCAAATTTTTTCATCGATTCTTCGTAAGTAAGGCGCGGAAACGGAACCTCTTGTATTTTTTTACCAAACACCTTTTCTGAAATGTATATTACCAACTCTTCGGTCAAAGTCAACATATCTTCCTCGTTTACAAAGGATGCTTCTATGTCCAATTGTTCAAATTCTAATAATCTGTCCTGGCGCAAATCCTCGTCTCTAAAACAACGCGCAAATTGAAAATACTTTTCAGCACCGGCAACCATTAGGAGTTGTTTGTACTGCTGGGGTGATTGTGGCAGAGCATAAAATTTTCCTGGATAATGCCGAGACGGAACTAAAAAATCTCTTGCACCCTCGGGGGTGGATTTTGTTAATATCGGTGTATCAATATGTAAAAATCCCCTATCGCGCAAAAATGTGGAAACTTCGGCTTTGTATCTATCTTTTAATTTTAAAAACTCCGCCATTCTGGGCCTGCGCAAATCCAAATAGCGGTATTTTAATCGTAAATCTTCGGCAATATCGTAGCCGTCCGTATTTAGAGGAAAAGGCGGTGTCTGGGCTTTGTTTAAAATTGTTAGCTCCGAAACTGGTATCTCAAATGCACCGGTGTCTAAATCTTCGTTTTTCATATTACCCGGCCTTTCTTTAACCTCTCCCACAACACTCAGTATCCACTCGTCTCTTATTTCGGAGGCCTCTTGGTAAATTTCGGGGTTATTTTTTTGAGAAATAACTAATTGCGCAATACCTGTTCTGTCGCGCAAATCTAAAAAAATCAATTTACCATGGTCGCGCCTGGAATCGACCCATCCGGCAAGAGTAATTTTTTTTCCTACATTATCTTTAATTTTGTTTATCGGTATTTTGTCCATTGATAGTTATTTTACCATATAATTTTCAATATATCTAAACTCCGCGCTTCCATAATCTTACTTTATCTACGGCATAGCTTGCCCAATATAGCGGACTTGTAGTTAAATCCTGAGCATGTAAATAATCTTTTCTAAATCCGCCGAAACCTTTTTTAAATAGAGTTAACCCATACCATGGATGTTTTCTATCTTCCTCGTCCGCAGATATGCCCCAAAAATTATAATAACTTCTCCCCTCTTTTTTTGCGTCTTTTATTGCTTGCCATTGAATTAAATATGACGCGGGGATTTTTCTGTGTTCAAAAGAGCTCGCTCCGTGGTGATAATATGCGCTATTTCCATAAAAAACAATAACTGCTCCTGCTATGTATTGGTTTTTATATTTTGCTAAATACACATCTGCACTACAGTTTTCCTCCTGGTTGAATGCTTTAATTTCACTTTCTATGTAGCGTTCCGAAAACGGAACAAAAGAATGATTGCCAGCAGTTTCTTTATATAACTTCATAAATTTATCTATCGCATCAAAGTCAGAACTTTTTGTTACCTCTATACCTTCTTTTTTTGCTCTACGCACCAGATTGCGCGTATTTTTACGCATTCCATATAATAAATCCTCCTCACTTTTTGTAAGCTCAAGCATCCATGTGGTTTCGGCATGCATGTAAATTGGCGCGTCCCGAAACCCAAGCTCTTTAAATATTTTTTTGTTGTCGTCCAAATTTTCTAGTATAGGACTAATCCTAATAAACACACACTTTTCTTGATTGGCCAGATTTTTTAAATAATTTGTTAGTTCGTTTAGAATTTGAAATTTGGAGTTTGTGATTTGTCCCGCGAAGCGAGATCCCGAAGGAAGCGGCGATTTGTTTTTTGTTTCTTGGTTATTGGTTATTTTTTCGCTTTCAGCGAAAACGGGTCCATGCGGAACAAACAAAAAATTTCCCTTTTTGGCATGCACTTTAATTGTTAGCGCAACAGCAACCAATTTTTGATTATTGTATATTCCCAGTCGCCACACTTTATCACCCATACTTTTATTAAATTCTCCCCACGCCCAAGAATGCAAAAAACTATACTCCTCCTGCGAGGTTACAAAATCTTCCCATATTTGTTTTTCTGTTATTTCTTTAATTTTTATTGACATAATTAATACAGTATGTTAATGTTTACACAGCACAACAAGGAGGTGGAGAAATGAAGTGGTCAAAATTTTTGCTCATCTTTTTTTCCGCAATGTCCTTCCAGGTTGCAGTTGGTTTTGTAACGGGCAATACTCTCACTGGCTTTTTTATTTATCTGGGTGTGTCTTCTTTTTTGCTTGCGCTCAATCGTATTATTAACGAGGAGTAAATATCCAAATCCCTGCATCTGCGGGGATTATTTTTTATTTATAATTACAAATCCTGTTTCTCAAAACCCCTCTTCCAATTGTGCGCTTTAATAAAACTTGCTATTTCTTGTGCCTGCATACGATTGGTTCTGATATTTGTGGGCAAATTTAAAATTCTAAGTGCGGCATATTCGGCAGTTTTGTTTTTACCCATTGGATAATTTACGGCTTCCAAACTTGTTTCGGCCGGTGCCACAATCTCTTGGTACCAATCTCCCACAACATTGCCACGCATTTTTAATTCGTATTTTATTTCGCGCGCGTCATCGTGAAGTATGGGATAACGCAACCAAATGGCTCCTTTGTCGTAATTTTCTACATAAATAACATCTTCTCTATCTTTAAAATTTGCCTCATAAATGCGCGCCAATTCTCGTCTATGTGAATTTAGTGTGTCTAATTTTCTAAACTGATTTAGTGCAAGAGCAGACAATGGATCACTTAATTTTCTTGGAAAATAATTGGGCATTTTGGCATATCGTTCCCCGTGAGTTACTGCTTTAGATAATAATCTTAATTTTTGCGCGCCATATAACAAGTACTTTCCGCCAAAGTTGTAAGTTAAAAGTGCTGTATATGTAATTAGAGGATGCAACAACTGCTGGACAGTCCAAAAAATTGAAGATTGACGTACTTTTCTATACTCATTTATGAAACTTTTTTCCAATTGTAAGTTATTAAACAGAATTGCTCCACCGTACACAGAAGATATAACCTTATCTCTACCAAAGCTAAAAAACGCAACATCTCCAAAAGTTCCAACTTTCTGTCCATTATATGTAGCACCCAGTGCGTGCGCGCAATCCTCTATTACTAAAATATTGTTGGTTTTTGCAATTTCTAAAATTTTATCTATACGTGCTGGAATTCCAAATGTGTTTTGAATTATTATTGCTTTGGTATTTTCGTTTATACTATTCTTTAAGTTTTGCGTATCTATGTTAAATGTTTCGTCTATATCTGTATAAACCGGCTTGGCTCCTGCCCAAATAATTGGATTGGCCACCGCGTTGCATGTAAAAGATTGTATAATTATTTCATCTGTTTCTTTTAAATTTAAAGATTTTAAAAATACAAACAACGCACTTCTGCCACTATTAAACAAATATATATTTTGCGCGTTAAAATATTGAGCAAATTCTTTTTTTAATTTTTGTATATTTTTTCCCTTTCTCCATTCCCAAACAAAAAACAATCCGCGCAAAGCAGTTAAAGCATCGTCTTTTTGTAAATTTGGGGATAAAGAAATATGAATCATACTCTTTGATTTTAACTACTTATGCAACACAACTCCGTTTAACACCACATCGGGAACTCTGTTTTCCACCAAAATAACATCACCGCCGTCTATAATTTCCTGTGCTTTTCGTAAAGCATCTTGTGCGCGCACAAAACAAAACACTTTTTCTTTATCCATTCCGCTGTCTGTGGCTTCTTTAAACATAATCGGGTAATAATCGCGGTTAGTCATTATTAAATAATCACATATTTTGGCTATTTCACCTGCAATTTTTTTGTGCACTCTTTCTGCGCTATCCCCCAATTCTATAAGCGGTTGCATTATGCATATTTTTTTATTACCCTTTAGAGTTGCCAAAACGTTAAGTGCCGCCAAAACCCCATCTTCATTAGAGGCGTATGCGTCGTCTATAATTATAGAATCTTTTATTCCTTTTCTAAGTTGAAGTGTGTGGGCCGGTGTTTTAATTTTTAACAAAGCCCTTTTAATATCGTTATAGTTTACATTTAATTCTCGCGCCACCGTTACAGCCCCCAAAATGTTTGAGGCGTTATGTTTTCCCAAAAGAGGCGCCCTTAAGGTCGCTTTTTCTCCGTTTTCCTCATGCACTTTTATCTCCAAACCTTTTGGCGTATTTTTAATAGAATCTACAAGTAGTTTTTGATTTGCGGGGTCTTTTTGAGGATCTGTAGAGTATAATCTTTTGGGGTTTTTGCATTGGCGAAATAGGGCTCGGGCATCTTCGTTATCCCCATTAAAGACAGCTAAACCTTTTTCGGGCAGAGATTCGATAAGCTCGTATTTTGCTTTTTGAATGTTTTGTAAACTACCAAATAAAGAAACGTGTTGAGGGTTTATTCCTGTCAAAATTCCAATTTGAGGTTTTACAATAGAAGCCGATTTTTTTATTTCTCCTCTTTTGTATGCGCCCATCTCGGCAATAAAAACACTAGTTTTTTCTGTTACATTTTTTAACAACACTTTGGCTATTCCTATATCAACATTTATATTTTGAGGGGTTTTTACTGTATTAAAATTATTTTTTAGTATGCTGTATAATATTTCTTTTACACTGGTTTTCCCATAACTTCCACTAACCCCCACAACCAAAAGATCGCTTAATTTCTCTCTTTTTCGGGTTGCTTTTTTTATTATTTTATTTTTTAACCAAACCGACATAGGATAGGAAGACCCCACAAGAGCAGAAACAAATAAAGGCACCAAAATATCCCCAAGTAAAAACCAGGCGAGCATGCCCCTGTTTATGAGCGTAAAGATTATAATAGAAAGAGAAAAATACAGTACTACCGCCAAAAAGGTAACCAACAACGCCCTAACCGTAAAACGAGGCATTTTAAGTGCTCCCTCTCTGTATTGCGCGGCTGTACGAAAAGTAAAAACTAAATAAAACAGTAAAACCAAAACAGCAATAAATACTTGCACAAAACCAAAAGGTAAAAAGGTTGCCAAAAACAGGACGAGAATCCATATATTTTTTTTGTTTACCAGCAAGCTTTTACTTGTTGGTAATTCAAAGTGTACCCGCATTCTATCCATTCGATATTCTTTAATTTGCCACAAATGTACCCAAAATAAGATATTTTTAAATATTACCGCAAACCAGAATATAAAAATAAGTGGAATTAAAAATGTCATATAGTTAATTTATTCACTTGAATTATCGGGCTTTAAGAATTTAATAATTAAGTTAGATAGTTGTTTTGGAATTGCAAAGTTTAGCGCGTGGGGCTGGTCGCCAAAAATATGCAAGTAACTGGTAGGTATTTCCTCGTTTAATATTTTGGCGTCGATTACGGGGGTCATTGTATCATTTTCTCCCCACAAAATAAGAGTAGGCATTGTAATCCGTGGTAAAAACGCACGCAGGTTTTCGTTTAAAATATTTTTCATCACACCCTGCATTCTGTCGCTGGATTGTTTATAGTCGGTTGCTCCAACCAGTTTGTGGGCAGCTCGCCGTACAAGTGGTTTTAATTTACTTAATATCGGCGTAGAAAATATAAAATTTCCTATTTTTGATAAAGCTAAAAAAGTGTTCGTTTTTGTTTTTCCATGCCTAACCACACCCGCAGCCGAAACTAAAACTAATCTGTTCAATTGTTCCGGATATCTTACCGCGTAATCAATACTAATTCTGCCACCAAAAGAGTGGCCTATTAAAGCAAATTTCTCCAAGTTAATTTTTTTGGTAAATTCGTTTACAAATCTCGAATATTCGGTTATTCCCCAATCAAAAGGTGGTTCTTCCGATTGCCCAAAACCGGGTAGATCCGGCATAACTACACGAAAACCAGCATCAGTAAGATGCTGTTGCACCTTTAACCAATTATCCGACCTGGAACCCCAGCCGTGTAAAATAAGTATATTTTTATCAGAAATCCCCTCGTCTCTATAAAATATTTGTGTTTCTCCTATCTTTAATTTGTGTCCACTCATAATTTACCCGCGCTTCTAAAGCGTATTTTAATCCGAGTCCTGCTCCCTTGTATTTTAGCGCAAAACGACCAAAGCGCAAGCTTCCTACTAAATACGCCAATCGCCTGGCGTATTTAGCAAAAAACAAATAAACCAAACAAATTACTGTAGTTTCGTAATTACCTTACCAATTATATCTTTTTTTTGCACCACTCCAAAATTTCTACTATCTGTGCTTTTATTTAAATTATCCCCTATTAAAAAATACCCTAAATGGGTTGATTTTTTGATTCTTTTTATCATTTTCTTCCTGCGGTCTTTGGGATGATATACCACCACAACATCTCCTTCTTTTGGTCTTATAAAAAAATAGGCAAATCTATTTACAACGACCTTATCATCCTCTCGCAAGGTCGGCTCCATACTTTTTCCTTTTATCGTGTATTTAAAAATTGGACTATATTTTGAGGCCATGGTTTTATTCGGCTTCGCCTCACAATCTAATCACCAAGATACAAGATACAATATCCAAACAAATTCCAAATTACAATAATCAATCATCAAACCACCTTAGTTATTTGTTCATTGGTTATTGATGTTTGTTTGGTGTTTGTTCCTTGGTTATTGGTTATTTTCGCAAAGCGAGCTTACTCGATGTTTTTAAGCACAGCATCATAGCTGTACCCCTCTTTTGTTTGCTCAAATATTTTTCCTATTGTGTCTATTAAATCTATAAGATTTTGGGCGTCGGCAATCTTTACCGATTTTTTTGCTTCCCCGGCTGCTTTTGTTGCTTGCCAAAATAAATCGTGTAAGTCGTTAAATTTTTTTAGGTGTTCGGGTTTAAAGTAATCTGTCCACAAAACCGACAAATGATGTTTTACCAGTTCCGCACGCTCTTCTTTAATTAAAATAGCGCGCTGGCGAAAGACTTCGTCTGCAGAATCGAGATATAATTTTACCGCATTATAAACCGACTGTGCTTCTATGCGGGCCTGCGCCGGATCGTAAACTCCGCACATTAGGTCACAATGCGCCAAAACTTCACCGTCATTTATAATTTTATCTAAAAAATTCATAATTTTAACTAAATACTGCATACTATATACTCTATACTACATAAAGTAAGCTTACTTTATATTTAATTTCTCCTGCAACCACTCCTTATCAAAACCTAAAACCGTATCGTCTCCAACCTGAATAACTGGTACCCCCAAACTTCCTGTTTTTTCTACCATTTCTTTTCTTGCCTCCATGTCTTTGGAGACATCCTTTTCTTCGTACTTAATTTTGTTTTCATCAAAAAACTCTTTTGCCATGTGGCAATAATGACATGTTGATGTTGTGTAAATTAATACATCCATATTTTTTGTTTCGCTAATGCTCACAAAACAATAACCAAGATACAAGATACAATAACCAAACAAATTTCAAATCACAATAATCAAACATCAAACTTTTTTGTTATTTGGTGATTGGTTATTGATTATTTTTTGATGTTTGTTTCTTGATTTTTGGTTATTGCGAACGAAGTGAGCGAAGCGAACTATTAATTATTATTTTAATTATACTATATCAAAAACTCTTGAAATATATATTATTTTTATGATACCATATAATAGTTAAGTTAAAAAACCTAAACCCCCGCAGGGGTTTTATCTTTTAATTACACTATTATGATTATGAAAAAAAACCTAATTACACAAGAGGGATATGATAAGCTAACAAAAGAGCTTAAAGAATTGGAGCAAACCCAAAGACCTCATGTTGCAAATCTACTAAAAGAAGCTATAGAGCAGGGCGATTTAAGCGAAAACGACGCGTACACTCAGGCAAAAGATATGCAGGCAAGAATGGAAATGAGAATAAGGGAATTGCAAACAATTTTAAAAAACTCACAAATAGTTACAAAAACAGCTGGCGATAAAGTTCAAGTAGGCTCCACTATAAAAGTAAAAAATCCCGAAGGAAAAACTCAGGATTTTATGATTGTTTCGGCAGAAACAGCCGATCCGTCCAACGGTAAAATTTCTTATGAATCCCCTCTTGGTAAGGCATTTTTGGGCAACAAAAAAGGAGACAAAGTTAAAGTAGAATTCCCTGCAGGTAAAAAGGAGTTCACTATTTTAGATGTAGCTTAGTTTAGATGTGCTGGTTATTTAAAAATCCCAAATTTGAATTTGGGATTTTTATGTGCCTAATATTTTTCTTGCTTCATTTATAATTTCTATCGGAACAGGATCTCTTTGGGGGCTTTTGCCCGGGTAACGCCACGCTGTAATAACTTTTATTTGTGATTGTTGTTTTTTAACTTCGTTTTTGGGGTTTGTTATAACATACATTGCCCAAATTTCTGAATATTTTTTTGAATTGGCCGGCTTCATGCATGCTATCGCGTTTTCTATTATCCCCTCCTCTATTCTTGTCGGATAACGAATAACGCGTTTAATCAAACTCTCGCTTAGCCGATAATGCTGCATTTTATACTTAGAATGATTTGTCCAAATGTATTTCGACACAAACTATTTATCTTTTAAAGCCTCCTTCCATTTGGCCAACTGCGAGCGAAGCGCATAAACTTCCAAACCCTTAAGTTCTATGTACTTTATTTCCTCTTCCAGTCTTTCGATTTCTTCTTTAATTTCGCTCAAATTACCCCTACGCAATATTTCCTCTTGCTTAGGTGTTAGGGGTGTTGGTTCGGGCAAATTTTCTTTTCTCATTGTTTTAAATATACTATTTTTAATGATATATGGCAAGTACTATTTACTTTTTTATTTTTTTGGTTTATAATATCTTTAGTAGTTAATAAAAAAGGAGAGATTTTTGTGTTAGATATAACTACAGATAAAATTATAGATAGAAAACACGACAGATACGCCCGATGCCTGCTGGGTGGTTGTACGCACGGTTTGGCACCTACTGTTTTGTTGTCAGAACTTCTGCTTGAAGATGGCCCAGATGCCATTTTTGCAAAAAACTATGCTCCGGATATTTTACCCGACCCAGATGAACTTTCTTCAAATCATAGCCTCGTCTCACGGGGCTATTTTATTTGAATAAAATTCATTTTTTTAATACCCCACACCAAAATATATGCCATACAAATTCCCAAAATTGCTCCTCCCAGTATGTCGCTAGGCCAATGTACTCCCGCAAATATTCTGGCTATTCCTACCAGAGCTGCTCCCGTAAAAAAAATCCATCCAAATTTTTTGTTATACAAAAATATAACTAAAGCGACGGCGAAAAAAAATAACATATGCCCCGACGGAAAGGATGCCACACTATCGTATTTTATTAAATTATTTATACCGCTCAAAACTATTGGCGGGCGAGGTCGTTCATAAAAAAATGCAATGAATGGTTTAATCAAAAATCTGGCAACAAACCCCGAAATAACAGCAAATCCCAGCATCAGGCGCAAATGTCCACTAATTTTTTTTGTGGGCAACAAAATAAGTAAAAAAACCAAAGCGACAAGCGCATAAGGTAAATATTTGGCTAATAAAATAACCGCCGAACCAAGGGGCGCATATTTATTTGCAAGAGTGTTTAGAAACAAAATTAAAAAGGAGTCCATTTGTGCAATTTGTGTTATTTAATGGCAAAGTTTTGATAATTTTTTATTTCCCCCTCTTCCACTTCTACATTCTTAACATTTGCCGGGGCGAACTCCTCCTGAGCCCATGTTATAAGTTTATTTATAGCATCGTCTCTGCCTTCTGCCTCCATATAAACCGATCCATCGCGTTCGTTGCGCACAAAGCCTTTAATGCCAAGTTCTCTGGCCTTTTTTTCACTGGCCATCCTAAATCCAACCCTTTGCACATTACCTGTAATTTTTATATTATAGTGAACCATTTTGGTTATTTAGTTATTTGGTAATTTAGTTATTTAGTTACATTGCGAGCTATAGCCATATTATTTCCGTTTTATTTTTAGCGTGACTATCTATATGTATTTGTTTAAATTCATCAAATGTATCAAACACCGTAACAGAAGATTTGTCACTTCTCCAATTTATTACTGTTTTTCCGTCTTTAAAGATAACGCCATCCAAAACCCTACCCTTTCCACTTACGCCACTTTCGTCTTTTTTACGGATTATAGTAAAAACCCGCGGTTTATCATTTTGGTATTCTACGTGGGAAATAAATTTATTAAATTTTTTGCCAAATTGCATAATAGGATTAAATTTTTAATTTATCAATTTTAGACGCCAATATAAAATCGTTTTCATGCAAACCGCCTATGGCATGAGTCCAAAGCTCTACCACCGCTTTGCCCCAGTAAATACAAATATTTGGATGATGACCTTCTTGCTCTGCAATTTTTGCTACCTCGTTTACAAATTTCATCGTTTCAACAAAATCTTTAAATTTAAATTCCCGACTTATTTTGGTGTTATCAAGCACTTTCCATCCATCGTTAACCTGTTTTTTATACTCCTTAATTTCCTTCAGTTTCAGGGGTGGTATTCCCCCTTCGCAAGGCACACATTTTTTTGAAGTTAAATCCAATACAAAAGGTTTCCCGTGTCTTGGGCAATTGGTAGTTTGGCATGTTTTTGTCGGATGTTTTTCGTATTCTTCTTTTGTTAATTTTGCTCCACATCCTCCGGTACAAATATAGTATTTTTTCATGTTATGTGTTCTATGTTATGTGTTATGTGGTTATTAAATGGTACACCACCACAGCAAACGCAATAGCAACATTTAATGATTTTTTCTTACCAAACATTGGAATTTCCAAAATTTTATCCACTCTTTTTAAACTTCCCGCAGATACGCCCTTCAACTCGTGCCCCAAAACTAAAACTATTTTTTTATTTTTTGGCACAGAAATTTTAAAATACGGTATGGAATTTTTGCCTTGTTCTATTGCAAAAATTTTATAACCTCTCTTTTTTAGTTTGTCCAAAACCCTATATGTCTGCCCCACCCTTTCCCAAGACACACTGTCTTCTGCTCCTAAAGATATTTTTGTCATCTGTTGGCGCTTTCTTCCGAATTCATCCAAGGGTGATGGTGTGATTCCACAAAGATAAATTTTTTTTATTCCAACAGCGTCTGCTGTTCTAAAAATTGTTCCTACATTTTGTAAACTTCGGACATTATCCAATACCAATATCATATATAAAATTCAATTTGTAAAAATATAATGTTTCTTTTATTTTAACATAAAAATACGGCCAATTCATTCGAATTTGGCCGTAACATGTTACCACAATTGTTTATTTAAAAAATCTACCCTTAACTTACCCGCCCATGGCAAATGGGTGTACGCCAATACCCCGCAATTAGGTGATTCTTTTTCGTATTCCTGCATAAAAATTGCATTGGTATCGTTCCATTCCTCCAAAACAGAGCGAATGGCAACGTTGGTTCCATGGTGCCCCACAATGAGCACTTTTTTGCCTGCATATCTTTCTAAATACACACCCATGGCGCTTTCTACCCTTTGTATTAAATCGGGAAAATTTTCTCCTCTGGGAAACCTGTAAAAATATCTGGAAGCATCCCAAAGCTCTTTATCCTGCGGATTAAGAGCTAAAAATACCTCGTATGTCATATAAATATTTGAAATATTCGTTTCCGCTTCGCGAAAGGCATCATCGTAAATTACTTCTGCCGTATTTAAATCGAACCAGCCACATTTTAGATATTCCAATGTGTGCCTTGCGCGTTTATACGAGGAGCAGATTATAACATCTGGCGCTTCCATAAGTTTTTCCAGCTCCATCCCCGTTGTTATTGCCTGTGCTCTACCTTCGGGAGATAAAGGAATGGCGGCATCGGGCGGTAGTTTGCCTACAAATTTTCTGTTGAGGCGATTTGCCAGCCGTTGCGTCGAGGCCGAATGTGGATTTTTTCGGAATTTTTTCAAAAAACGCTGATATTGCTTATCTTGTTCAATATCTGAAAGAAACTTGTTCAAAACAGATAATCCATGTCGAATTACAACAATTTGTTGCGGATATCTTTGTATTTTCATTTCCTACCTTTGTATCGAGAACTACCCAAAAGTGTAACATTTTTTCTTAAATTACACAATATAAGTTATGTTTGTAATAAATATAGTCCACCCCCGAAGGAATGGACTATATATTTAACGGAAGTCCGAAGTGCTGGCCACAGGCTTTGCCCAAGGGCTAAACCACAGCATCCAAACCAGAAATCCTACCCAAATCCCATTACCCACAATAACTGCAGGCAAGGTATCCAGGAAATTTCCAACGCCGTGCAAAACGTTGATTGTCCCCACAAGCAGGAGAATCTGGACAAAAATCTTTGCACTTCTGGACTGGTGGACATATCCACCGGATGTTTTGAGGTGAAGGCCAAAGCCCACCCCAAACAGCACAAGTGCTATAACAAAGTTGAACATCTTTCTTCTCTCTACTGGACTACTTCCCGCATTATACCATAACTTAAAAAAATTTGCAAATATTTTCACACTACAGGGGTGCTTCGCACCCCTGTAGTGGCGGGTTAAACTAAAAAACCGCCCACTTGGGCGATTTTTTAATACTTTTGTGCTTATCCTTTAAACTTTGCCGCATCGTCTTTGGAAAGAAACTTAAACATGTTTCCTCCACAAACCGTACACTGCCCTTTTGCTGAAAAACGGCCGTTTTTCTCCTCTACCTTTACATTTTTCATTACTCTCATCTGCGGCTTGTTATTTTCTCTGCATTTCATACAGAGACCTTGTAGTTCTGCCATAATATTGTTTGTGCTATATACACATATAAATAAATTAACGTGATAATAGCCAATTAATTATAATATTTATGCTAATTATAGTATAACACTGATTTTATACAAATCCATAGCCTAGGACTCAAGTGGCGCAAACCAAACCGGTATTTCCAAGGCATCGTCGTTTTCGGGGAGACCGCTTGGATTATCTTTTTGAAAAATTATTGCACCTCGTTTGCTAAAATCCGCATCCCAGCTTGGATCTTCAAACTCAATTACACCCTCAAACGGTACAAAATCCTCCGTCATCCAGGTTGATTCGGGGTCATTTGGGTCCAAAACTGCGGTTGCATAAGATTCGGCTATTATTCTACCATCCCAATCCACAAGTACAAGGGGGAAACTAGCCTCAAAAAACCAATAACCACGGGCCTCTCCCCTAACCGTAAGGGGTGAAGTGACTACTGTAAGGGGTTTTGGGTCGCTTACAACAATAAGGTCACTTTTGGATTCTATGTGCGCACGAATATCGTCTGGTATGGCTGGAGGTTCTTCCTCTGTGGTCCCATTCTCATCAACCACCGCCGATTCCCTAAGATCTCGTATATACCCAAATGTAAATACAATAACTCCAACCAAAAATAATCCAAAAACTGTTAGAAGTGCTTTATTTAAAATTTTCATGTTTATTTTTATAAATATGTCCCGCCTAGCGGGACATATTTAGCCATTTTTATTATTTTAGCTTATAAGCCACACTTCGGCCAACTTCTCCAACTTGTTTAACTTTACCCTCTTTTTCAAGTTCGTCCATATAACGCACTGTGGTTCTGTCCGATACATTAAGCTGTTTACGAACATCTGTGTTACTTAATTCGCCATTATTTTGCAAAATTTCCAAAATTTTATTTTTATTTAACTCTTTTTTGGTCGAGCTTTCAAAAGCTACCTCACAAATACCAATACCCCGTCCTATCGCCTCTTTTGTTTTTTGGCGAGCCTGTTTTGGAAGTAAAGAAAGTAAAAATAACGAAAGCAAACCCAAAGCTATTTTTGGGTATAAAAGCAAAGTAAATATCACTAAGCCAAGATATACAATTAAAATTCTAAGTACTGCCATAACTTACATTTTAACACAAAATAATTAATTAATTGCCACACTATTGCCTATTCCTCCCCTTTTCTAAACTACGAACTCTTTCCTCAGTCACATGTGCCTTATATTTTTCAAAACCCTGCATAAACGCACTCCCATTCTCAACCATTTGTAATAGGTCGTATGCCCCGGGATTCTTCGGAGTTGCTTTTACATGCTCTCTTAATATTTGAGCAATTTCTTCGAATGCCCCATTCTGTATATCCGTTTTTATTTCGTGTTTCTCCGCCGGATCAAAATCGGGCAACTTATCAACATATTGATTTAAACTCTTTTGAACGGATGCTAAAACCTCCTCAAACTCTTTGGGGTTAAAGGGTTTTTGAATTCTTTCCTTGCCCATTTCTTTAAGTTGCTCTTTACTTGGTGTCCCAAAAGCATCCTCCATGTACTTGGCGTCCAAAGAATCTTTTAAATTTTTAAGATATACATTTAAAGGGAGCCCTTTTCCGTCTTCAATATCCTTCTTATCTTTCTCTTGGGCCTTGCGAATTTTTGCAAGTTCTTGCTCACTCCAATTTGGTTTTTTATTTTCCATAGTTTTTTAAAAAGAGAATTACGAATTAAGAGTTATGAATTATCAATAGCTTCTTGGTTATTTATTTATTTAGTAACGTAGTTATTAGTTTGTATACTGAAACAAAAACTCAATAGAACATTCACCCACCTGTGAGTTTCGTCCCTCTATCAATTTAAGATCTGGGCATTGCTGATTATACATTGGAATTGCCTCATTTATATATTGAGAAAAATCCGCAATAACCTGCGGCCTATTGCTACATCTCCCCTCTCCTGCATACCATAAAATATATTTATCTCCCACAAATGATAAATCTGGAGAAATTGTTCCTGTTGCCCAATCAATAGATTGTTTTGTTGCCTCAAGGCATGCATCTTTGTTTGTCTTCTTGCATCCTTCACACAAATCATTTGTATTTCGCCATTCATATCCAGGAAGACATTGACACGATTGATTGGCAGAAGGAGATGTTGCCCCAAAAGAACACCATCCACGCAATGGATCGTGTTCAGACCACAGTCCAGTTGCTGGGTTACATGTAAGATCCTCCTCTTGGCTAGGCGGGTCTGTTCCCACTGGACCCTCTTCCGAATCTCCTGTATTTCCAACCTCTCCCTCTTCTCCAAGAAAACAATAGTTTTCCGTAAGCACCTTGTCAACGCGATAAGTAATATCACCATTCTCTATTTCTTCCAAAAATAACGGTGACATAAATGTTTCAGATAAGTTATCACACCCAGTTGTTATGGAATCCTCCATACGCCCAAGTGCATAAGAGCTTTTTCGCAATTTTTCCTCGGCTAAGGCCTTAGCTTCTTCATCACTCATTCCTATTTTTGTAAGAGCATCCACAAGCTTTCCAACTGCCTGGCCTGCAGCTTTTATAATTACCCCGGTTACTCCACCAAAAAGAAATGATGATGATAAGCGTACACCCCCAATTACAATATCTTTTGCAAAAAACTGCTTTGGAGAATAATCCATTGCATTTATAGTTAAATCAAAATCTTGTTCGCATCCACAAATTTCGTGTTGATATATTTGTTTTGGCCCAAATGTTTTTGTTTCATTATCTCCTATGGTTACTGCCTCTATAGTAACGCCCGTCTCTGTTTCGTGTTCGGGGTTTATGGGTTCAACTTTATAGTCAAATAACGCATCGGCCTTAATAAAATCGAAAAAATTTTGGTCGTCAACAACACTTAACCCAGTTATAGAAATTGTAACCTCATAAATATCTTCTTCAGCTCCATCTTCACTAACAAGATGGGCAGATGCTACGGGTGGTAAAACAAAACCGAACAACAAGCCAAGAATTATTATTTTTTTCGATATTTTCATATTTTTTTATTTAAAAATACGTTTTATTATTATAAGTTGATTATACTATTAATATTTAGTGTAATAATAAGCTACATATCCACAAATTTGGTACTATGTCCATTGTAATAAAAATAGAAAGTGAGATGATGTGTTGTCGCGCGGTGTTTTAATACACATAGCTTTAGTTTTTAAGATGAAGCATTAACATCTCTTCGCTTAAACACAACAGCACCTGCCACCAACCCCACAATAACAACTGCGGTAAAGACACCGATAGAAACTACAGACAACGACGAGTCAATAATCGCCTCTGCCGGATCGTAGTAGTGAAAAAATGAAAGATATTTAAAATTATTCAAATTTTCTTTAAATGCGGAAATTATATCAATTACAAACATAAACACGAGAATACCTCCGGTAAGCAAATAAATACGACCTCTTTCAGAAAACATAACACTAAAAAAACAGGCAATTGCAACGACAGCAGCTCCAAATAAAAATCCAATAGGCAAAATATACATATAATTAGAGAATGTATAATCTATACCATGTAAAGTTACCAAAGGAAATATTGCAAACACAGAAATTATATTAAATAAAAAAATTGCCAGTAACGCGGTAACAGCACGCCCTGCAAATATCTTAAGTCGTGATATCGGACGGCTTAACACAAAATCCATTGTGCCTCGCTCAAAGTCGCGCACAATTGTACCCGCAAAAGATATAGATATAAATATTATCAAAAGTGGCCAAAGAAAATTAAAATATTCAAACGTTAGAAAACTTTCCAGGGTTGAAAAATCTAACTGTTCAATGCCAAGAGCTTTACCAAACCCTTCATTTTGCCCAAATATTTCTTGTATTTGTTCGGACTGCGCCCGTATGGTAGGAAAAAGTGCAACGTACATCCACAAAAGTAGAATCCCCGCCAGCCCATAGGAAAACATCACCCATTTTTTATCTTTAATTGTTCTAAGTATTATATAAAACATATTATTCTTGATAAAATTCTAAAAATATTTCCTCCAAAGACGCAAGGCTAATGTTTAGATTGTGTACCTTATAATGTGAAATAACTTTAACAAAAACGTTTATATCCCCTTTAATTTTTAATATATAACCATTATCCATAGGTTGAATTTCCAAAGCCCCCACCTTTTCAAGTTCGTGTTGCGTGGGTTTTTCTCCTTCAAAAAACACTCTTACGGTATACATACGCTTTCCTTGCAAACTTTTTATTTCATCTACTGCTACAATTTTCCCTTTTTTAATAATTGCAACACGGTCACATACACGCTCTACCTCGGGCAGATTGTGCGAAGACATAAATACTGTTGTGCCTCTTTGCGAAGCTTCTTCCAATAAATCATACACTTGATTTTGCAAAAGCGGATCTAGTGCAAGAGTTGGCTCATCTAAAATTAAAACTTCGGGGTCAAACATTAGAGCAAGTACCAATCCAAGTTTTTGCCTATTACCAGAAGAGAGCTCTTTGGTTTTTTTAGTAAGGTCTAATGTAAGACGCTGGGCAAGTTGGTCGGCATTGTCTTTTCTTTCTGTAAAACGGCGAGCAAAATTTATATGTTCATACCCTGTCCACTTATCATAAAGTTTAACCGCACCCGGCAGGTATCCAATTTTATCCTTAAGTAAAACCGAATCTTGCCTGCTGTCTTTGCCCCCAATACGAATAGAGCCACTATCGGCTCGCAAAAAATCCATCATACATCGTATTGTAGTTGTTTTACCAGCTCCGTTGGGCCCTAAAAAGCCAAAAATCTCTCCCCTTTCCACCATAAAAGATACACCGTCTACCGCCTTTACGTTGCCAAAATATTTTTTAAGATTATCTATATGAATAACTGCATCGCCAAAAACATGCGATATTTGATCGCGCGCCCAACCGGCCTCATGCAAAGCCCTTTTAATGTGGCTATCGGTAAATCCAGCCCCATGCATCTGTTCTATATAATTTTGTAATTGAATATCCACCATGGTAGTTTAGCATTTTGGTTAAAAAACTAAAAGTAAAGCAGTCAAAAAATATAGGACCCCCGCGGGGTCCTATAGAAGTTAATGGCCATATTTTGTTAATTTTTTATTTTTGAGGAATAATAAAAAGCGAAATTATATATGCTATAACACCAGGAAATAATCCTGTTATTAAAATAAAAAAAACCGCAACAATACGCAACAATGTCGGGTCCATTTCAAAATATTCTCCCAACCCGCCGATTATTCCTCCAAACATTTTATTTTCTTTACTTCTGTATAATTTTTTCATACTTCTATTTTACCATAAAAACCGCCTAAAACTATGGCGGTTTTTTGTGGTTACAGATCATTGATTTTTGGTCCCGTTTTCTACCTCCCTTATTCTATTGTGCTCTTTCCATGTAACTGTTATACACCGATGCTTCTACCTGTATCGTTGCATGCTCTACCTCCACCACAGTCCCAAAGCCGCATGCTTGAGGTGCCGGGTCTGTGATACTCCCTCCTTCAAGGGCGTACACAGGGCCTCCGAAGGCGGAATGATAGTGTTCGGATTCGCAGGCGTCGGGCAAAGCGGCAGTAAACTGCTCGGCCGGATAATGCAGGCCTCCTATAATAAGTACCGTTACCTCAACATCCTTTTCGTCTTCTTCGCTTGTTTCTTCCTCTTGTTCTTCTTCGGTAGGTTCATCGCCTATTACTACATGCTTAGAAATATCTACATTTCCGTAGTGAGTACGCGGAGGAACACCGCGTATTGCATGAATAAAATTCTGGAACAGAGTTGCCTCTACCTCATTTCGTTTTACTCCGTCTATTGTTTCGGTGTGAGGAGACCATGTTCCCCTGTCAGCATCAATAGCGTGCCAAAGCTCATGCAAAAGCGCTGTACAAAAATCCTTGTGCTTTAATGACTCTATCCGTTCTACATATTCTTCCAGCTTTTCTTTATCCACTCTGGTTACAGTGCCTGAGCCCGCACCGCCCTCTGCTTCATCATAATTATTAGTTGTATTATTCCAATCGGGAGAATTTATGATTTTGTGCTCATGCTCTGAATTTTCCAGCTCTCTTATTACATCGCCCACTACGCCCTCGGCATTTCTGTAGGTATTAAAACAGTTGTTCACCTCATCCATAAATTCTCTGTCGCCTTCCACTACAATGCTTGCATCTGCCTGTGGGCTCCACAAAACAAAAGCGACAATCACCAAAACTGCCGGAATAAGCAAGGATAATATATTATATTTTGCTGTGTTTTGGTTATACATAAATTATTATTGAGTAACCGCGAATGTTATATTTGCTGTATTTGTTGGCCCCCCAAAAACTCTCCTACAATCGGAGGATTTTGGCCCAAGATATTCATAAGAAATTTCAAGCGAGTATTCTCCCGGTTCCTCTACATTATAAAAAGTAACTATACCTGTGTCGGTATCTTTCTCAAGCGTTGTTGTAGTAAGAGCACGAGCTCCAAGACCTGGGTCATTCTCGCTAGATAGCATAATGCTCAGCTCCTCCCCAGGGTCTATAGGTTCTAAACTTATCTCTAGCAACTTGGAGAAAGATTCAATATAATTAGCGGGCACCGAGCGCGTTCCAACCGGCTCGCCATCGCGGGTAAAAGATGTAAACTTTATGCTTCCAGAGCCCAAATCGCTGAGGCATGTCTCAACTTTTCCCAAATTGTTTAAGCTTATACTAAGATTAATTTCCTCATCTGTTGTATATGATTGTTTATCCGAAGAAGCATCTAAGTCCACTATGGCGCGGACACGAGGTTGAAATACAAAAAACACAACCGCTCCCAAAACCAAGACGGCCACTACTATATATAAGATTTGTTTTTGACTCAATCCAAACATATATTAACTCTATAAAATTAGTATACGGCAAAATATCAAAAAAATAAATATTATTTATCCCCTGCTTTGGCAAGGTCTGTCCTCGCCATCGGCGTAAACGAAAAGCCCTCAGCACGAATGCATTGGGCAATTCGTTTTGCTGAGGGCGAACAACTTAGTAAAAAAGTAGTTTTTGGCGAGAAACACGAAGAATCTCGTCTGTATCTACAAAAACTTCGTTTGCAATTGGGGTTATGACGTTGTCTTCCACAAAAGCGCACGCGGTCTCATAGCCGCTATTTATCTCTATGGCGCCTGTTAGGGCCTCGACAACCTCCGACACATAACGCATGATGTGTTTGGTGGGGTATCCGATGGCACTCTCAAAAAAATACTCCCACTGCTTAATGGACATTCGGATGACATCATGTATCCCCATGGCGACGCCTACATAAAAAAGAGCTTGTGCGCTTACAAAATCAGTCGTGCCAAGAGGGCGCTCATTCTTGGGCTTTTGCTTTTGTGCAATTCTGTACTTACCAGCTACATTTTCAAGTATCTTATCCCCTCTTCTTGCAAGCTTAGGAATGCGGGATTTCGTGCCCTCGGGGGTATAACTGCCATACGTTACAGCGACCAGAAACTTAGATCCTGCCGCATCTTTAATCTCATCCATACTCCACACGCAAACATCAACTCCTTTCTCACCAACTAGTTTTACGCATTATACCATGTTTTTATAAAAATTGCAAGAAAAATCTCACAAAATACCAAATAAAAAAAGCGCCTAGCGACGTTCTTTGTTGATAATTAGTATTTAAAAATTAAGGGGTTTGGGGTGGGAGCCATGGACTCCCACCCCAGGAGTTACACTGCTATTAGGTCAATGTGACCGCTTAGGTTCTCTTCGAACCCTCGCTTTTCGCTCGCAAGAGCTTATCCCACTAAATCACATTCTATCAAATTTTAAATATTTTGTCAAGTTTTTTGTCAAGAAATGCTCCTAAAATTTTATAGGAGCCCGCGGG
>Ga0326597_10001810_pt1 | contig 33187 bp, 21 predicted proteins | sample RVTome_12_FD_203789 | JGI IMG/M metagenome (GOLD analysis project Ga0326597, IMG submission 203789) | Soil microbial communities from uranium-contaminated site in the Upper Colorado River Basin, Wyoming, United States - RVT100D185 | ecosystem: Environmental > Terrestrial > Soil > Contaminated >...
GTTCTTCGTGATCGTCGCGGTGAGCGCGCAGCTTTCCATCTTCAACACCTATATCGCCTCGGGCTCGCGAGGCTTCTTCGCGCTCGCGGAGGACAACCTCGCGCCGAGAAGTCTCGTCAAGTGCAGCAAGAAGCACGGGGTGCCCTACGTCGCGGTCTTGTCGCTCGGCATCTTCAGCCTGATCGCCTGCATGTTCCCATTCGGCGTGATCGTGGTCGTCGACATGATGCTGCTGATGTCCGCCTACGCGTTGATCTTCATCTCGGGCTGCATCCTGCGCGTCAAACAGGCCGGTCTGGCGCGGCCGTTTCGCGTGCCGTTCGGAACCCGGGGCTTCATCGCGATGTGCACCCCGCCACTGCTGATCGCATTCGGGGCCCTCTTCATCAACGGAACCGATTACTTCGTCGGCGGGATGATCGCGATCGTGACCGGCCCGGTCGCGTATTGCATCTTCAAGAAGAGCTACGGCGGGCTCTCGAAGACCCAGCCCGCAAACCATCCCGTCAACCCCAGAACCGGCCTCGCAGTCGGCGACGTGAAGCGGATGACTTGGATGTTCGCGGGCCTGACGGCGATCGGCGTGATCGCCTCCCTCTTCCTGCCCTGGTATGACGAACCCGAGTACTACCGGATCGCGTACGGAATCGACGGCCTATTCGAATTCATGATCCAATCCATCCGCTGGATCTCGCTGGCGTCCGCCCTCTTGACACTCCTACTCGCCCTCCTTGCCCGCCGATTGGAGTCCCATCACCCGACTGCCGCGAGACGCTGAGTTTGCGGCGGCGATCGGGCTGCAACGAAACTCGAACTAACCCGACCTTCGATGCCGGCGCGCGACCGCGTAGAAAATTACGCCGAGCGCGATCCAGAGGATCACGATGAGCCACTCCTGGGGCCAGGCGAGGGCTGCCGGGCTACCCGGCAGATAAAGCGCCGCAAGGCCGACGGATACCAGCAGGGCGAGGGTGCCCACGGTCTTTCCGAAGCGCACCCGATACGGGCGCGCGAGTTCGGGTTCTTTCTTTCTCAACACGAGGAACGAGAGCGCGACCATTCCATACGCGACCACGATTCCGAGCCCGCCCGCGTCGACCAGCCAAACCAGTGCGGGCCGTCCAAATAGAGGGGCGATCGAAGACAATCCACCGATCAACAGGATCGCGTTGGTTGGCGTTTTGTAGCGTGGGTGAATTCGCGCGAGAAACGCCGGCAGCAGGCCCGCCTCCGCGAGCGCATAGATGGCTCGACTGCCTCCGACGAGAAACGCATTCCAGCTCGTGATGATCCCGGCCAGCCCCGCGATGATCAGCAGATTTCCGCCGAGTTTGCCATAGATCAGCGCGTTGGCTTCGGCGGTCGCGATTTCTACGTCCCGCATCGCGGCATCGCCCAGCATCAAACCGACCCCAGCGATGATCAGGCTGTACCACGCGATCGCCATCAATACCGAAACCATCAGCACCTTGCCGATGTCTTCGAACGCCAGATCGATCTCTTCCGCCGCCTGCGGGATGACGTCGAAGCCGACGAACATGAACGGAACCATGACGAGCACGAGCGCGATTCCCGAAGGGCCTTCCCTGAAGAGCGGCTCGAAGTTGGCCGGGTCGCCGTTTACGAGCGCGCCGCCGACGAAGAGAGCGCCGACGGCCAGGATCACGAGTACGACGATTGACTGAACGACCGCCGCCATCCGAATGCCGAGTGCGTTGATGAGGGTCATGACGATCGCGCCAGACACACCGACGAGAACCCACGGAAGATGAACATCCCATCCCGCGATCTGCCAGAGCAAGACGCGATCGAGGCCGGGCACCAGAGAACTCGCAACCGCGGGCAGGGCCACCGCCTCGAAGGCGACTACCGACACGTAGCCGAGAATGATCGCCCAGGTGCAGACGAACGACGCACCCGTGCCGAGCGCCCGCTCGCTGTAGACGTGTTCACCGCCGACGAATGGCAGCGCCGAGGCGAGTTCCGCGTAGGTCGAGCCGATCAGCGCGATGCCGGCGCCGCCCACGAGAAACGCCGCGATGGAACCCATGACACCAGCGGACGAGATCCAGGTGCCGGTGAGCACCACCCAACTCCATCCGATCATCGCACCGAAGGCGAGCGCCAATACCTCCCGCCGACCGAGAATCTTGAGAAAACGCCCCGCCTGCCGTTGCTCTGTCATGAATGCGGCGTTTAGTATAGACGCGTCGACGTGCGGAGCGTCAGTCTTGCACGATGTTCAAGACACCCGCTTCGATCAGCTCGGCGGCCGCTTTGTAGATGCGCGCGTCGCTGCTGGCGAGCATGTCGAGCATCGCGCTGAGCGGAAAGCCCATGCGCGCGTGCTCGGCGACCTCGCGGCCGATTTCGTCGAGCGTCGAAGCGACGGCTTCGAGTCGCTCCTCGTCGATGGTGAAGTTCTGATTCGGATCGAAGCCGCCCACATCCATGTAGGCGAGTTCGTCGCGCGCCACGACGGCCGCGAGGACGGCTGGAGCGAGTGGCAGGCGCCCGCGAACCCCATCCATTGGCTCCACTTCGGGTCGGAATTCGAACTGCGCGTCGCTCCAGGTGAAGAGGCGATCGAGTGCTTTGGTGCCCGAAAGCAGACCGATCGTCACATAGAGGATTTCGCCATTCTGGTAGGCGATCTTGCCGCGTTCATCGCCGCGGGTCAGACGCAGCGTTCCCGATTCGGAAACGCTCGCAAAGGTTTCGAGCACGCTTTCGAGTGGCGTGTCTGCGAGCGAGCCCGAGACGGTCGCGAGCTTGCGCGCGTGATGAAAACTGCGCAGATCATCGACGAATCGCGCGATCTCGTCGATGCGATCGAATTCGTAGTCGAACTGCAGTCCCAATACCATCACGCCGTCGTCACAGCGCGTCTGGTTCGCAATTCGGCAATCGAGTTCGATCCTCTCACCGCTGCCGGGGTGCTCGATCGCCACGCGAAGTTCCGCAACATCGGCGAGGTCGACCGCCGGAAGCAGTGCGAGCATGCCGTTGTAACTCACGTCTCCCATCTCGGCCGAGAGCCGGCGGCCCCGGATCTCGAGAAGTACCGGTGCCTGTGCGGGATAGCGCGGCTCGGCGCGCGGAAACCGGGTGTTGGGTGGCGGGGCGGCGCCGAGTCGGATTTGACTCGCGCGCTCGATGCGGTCGCGCAGTTCGGCAGGCGGCTCGAGGAACTGGACCGAGACGCCAGGAGCCACCCCCGCACCCGCGATCGGTGCGGGCAGCGAAGCGACGACCTCACCGTCGAGTTCGAAGCGCGTCTTGCAGAAGAGCAGGTCGAACGCCACGCGAACCCGCTGTCCGGCCGGCAGACGATCGACGGTGAGAACGAAAACGGCTCCACCGAAGAGTTCCCGAGCAAAGGCCTGCTCGAATTCTTCTCTCGTCAGATAATTGACGGAAAGGTTTACGACCCCTCCGGGATCCGCTCCGGACCCGCGAGAAACTTCCCCGCCACTCTCGCGACGTTGCGGCACCAACTGTACGCCCCCTCCGAGCATCAGGTGCCCGCCTTTACCCCCATCGGCCGAACAGCCCCGCGGATATAGGCGGAGAAGTGGACAAGAAGCTCACGAATATGCAACCGCAGCGGGGCGCAGGGCGGGCGGCGGGGGCTCGGTAAACGTTCACCCCCGGCGGGCCAGGGGTCAGGCGCGGACTCAGTCGCCTGGACCCAGCATCGTCAAGTGGATGGCGGCCTCGCGTTGGCCGTCCAGGTCGAGGAGGCGGTTCAAGTCGTCGTCGAGGAAGGCGGCTAGGTTGCGCGCCGAGAGGCTTGCGGACTCGGCGGCGAGATAGATGCGTTGGCCGATTGCGCCGGATTCGATCAGCATGTCGCGGTAGTGGCGCGTGCTCGCCAGCGCGCGGCCCTCTCCCAACCGGGCGACCATCAACACGCCCACCGCGGCGCTGCCGGCCTTTCGCTGTCCGAGACACGCGCGCGTGAAGTCGCCGACCAGCGATCCGGTTCGATGCGCGATCAAACGCTGATGGTCGCGGTCGTAACGGTAGAGCCCCCGGTCGAGCCCCTCGACGCGGTGGACGACGAGGTAGACCTCGACATTTCCGCTTCGCGCCAGCGCGGCGTGGCCGTGGGCCATCTCGAGGACGTAGGCGAGATCTGCGAGCGCGAGTGTTCTCGCTTCGAAACGCGCCGTCGATCGCCGGATCCGGATGGCGTCTTCGAGTTTCACAGCGGGCGCCGTCGCGCGCGCGGGCAGCGGGAGATTCGGCTCGAGGGCGCGCGGCGGGAGGGCTCCCGGCATTTCGAACCGCGCGTCCGCCTCGCCCGCTGGAACGAGCTTCGTGGCTGCGTGGTAGCGCTCGGTGATCGGTCCACGCGCGGCGAACCCCGGCGTGCGCTGCGCTTCGATCCAAGCCCGCGGCGGCCCTGCCAACGCCTGCGCGGGCATTGCTTTCGCGTCGCGCGCCGGGCCCGGCAGCCCAACCGCGTGAACCGAGCAGACCGCCTCTTCGACGCCGTCGATCGCGAGCAACTCGTTCACGAGATCGTCGCGAAATGCGACGAAGTCGCGCTGCGCGAGCCCGGCCGATGCCGCGGCCAGGCGCAGGTTCTCGCCGATGTGGCCGCTGTCGATCAACGCGTAGCGGTAGCCGCGATTCGCGTAACGCCACGAGTAGCGGCCGAACACGTTGGTGAGCAGGATCGCCGCGGCCGGGGCTTCGATGGACGCAGGCCGACCGGTCGCGTCGGCGAGAACCGCCGATTCAAACTCCCCTGAGACTTCGACGAGGCGGTGCTGGGCGACCTCGTAGTAATAGATGCCCGGCGCGAGGCCCTGCACGCGCGCGGCAGCGATGTAGACCTCGCCCGAGTACAGCGCGCCCGCCGACGGCGCGGCGCGCCGGGCCGGCCCGTCCGTGCCGGCTGGAGCGGGCAGTGTGATGCCGTTGGCGAAGTAGAGCAGCCGCCCGAGCTGCGCGAGCGAAATCGCGGCGCCACCCGCAATCTCTGCCGGCGCCCACTGCCGCACGATCTGCGCGAGTGTGCGTGCGGGCTCGTCGACCGGCGCGGGCAGCGCAACGCGCCGCTTGCCGGGATAGGGTTTGTGGTCGGGCGGCGGGCCGCTCAGTCTCGGCCGACGCGCGCCGAGCGCACCGAGTCGCGTGTTGCGGGTCGCCTCGTGGATGTCGAATGGCTCGGGTGAAGATCTCGCGACGGAAACCTTCCCACTGAGCAGCGCAGCGGCGCCGGCAAGCAAGCGAAAGAAACTGCGCCGATCGGTTCGCATCGTTTCGTCCAAACTCCGCGTCGGGCTGTGCGCAAGGATAGCGAGCGGCGGGCCCGACGGCTTCGCTGGCGACCTAACCCTGCGATTGGCAGATCTGGCTGCCGAGCCAGCGATGAGCGAGCGCGCCGATGCCGAGGTTCGAGAGCGCGCTGGCCCCGAACAGACCCGGCAGGCCAAAGAACAGGTGTCCGAGAAATGCCAGTGGCAGGAAGACGATCGCGACGCGCATCGATGAGATCAAGACTCCCGGCAACGGGCGGCCGATCCCGTTGAATGCGGCGTTGACGGACATCACCAAGCCGTAGGCGCCGTAGCTCAGCGAAACCAACCAGATGTATTCGACCGCCACCTCCCGGATCTCGACCGAGTGCGTAAACAGGGCCACCAGCGGCTGGGCGATCAGGCACAACGCGGCGGCGAGCAGGAGTCCGAAGCTCAGGCAGAATCGGCTGATCACCCGGCGCGCTTCCACCAGGCGTTCGAATCTTCCGGCGGCGATGTTCTGGCCGAAGAACGGGCTGGACACCGCCGAGAGCGCGTAGAACGGAATCAGCGCGACGGGTTCGATCCGCATCGCAATGCCGAAGCCCGCGACCGCGCTGACACCGTGGGTCGCGACGATCGCCATCACGATGCCGTTCGCGATCGGAATGATCGCGTTGGTCAGCATCGCAGGGCCTCCGATCAACATCAGCTTCCGCCACGACTCGAAGATCTCGCCGAGCGACACGAACGGATTGGCAAACACCCGCAGCCGCGTGGCCAGGTGGATCAGCGTGAACGAGAGCATGATCAGATTGGCGGTCAGCGAGGCCAGCGCCGCGCCCGCGATTTCGAGCCGCGGAAACCCCAGCCAGCCGAAGATGAAGATCGGGTCGAGGATCGCGTTCAAGGCAGCGGCTGCGGCGATGACCTTGCCCTCCAGCGCGGTATTGCCGCGCGCGCGCATCGCCGCGAGGCAGGTCCACATCACCGCCGACGCGGGCTCCATCCAGTACCAGATACTCATGTAGTCGATGATCAGCGGCATGAGCTCTTCGGTCGCACCGAGCGCCGAAAAGACCGGATCGATCGTCATCAATCCAATTGCGCAGAGAATGAGCGTGGCCAGGCCCGCGAGCAACGCCGCGTCGGTGGTCAGGCGCGCGCTGCGCCGGGCGTTGCCTTCGCCCGCGGCGCGCGACACACACGACGCGGCGCCCGCCTCGTAGCCGATCGCGATGGAACCCAGAAACCAGATCACCGGAAACGTGAAGCTGATCGCCGCGAGCGGCGCATCGCCGAGGCGCGAGACGAAGAACAGATCGACGACGTCGAATGAAATGATCGCGAGCAACCCATACGCCATCGGCGTCGCTTGAACGCGCAGGTGCCGCGAAACCGAGCCGGTGGTCAGATCAGTCGTCATCGATCCAGAGCGAAGAACGGGGATGAAGAACGCAAAGAGCGAAATAACGGAGACGCTGCTGAGGGTTCACCCCTCGAACCGGCTCAGCTTCGATTCGCAGACGAGAACCGGGGCGCTGGTGAATGGTTGAATGATCAACTACGCCTCCGTCACCCGACACGGCGATGGGGATTATTCAACCATTCACCAGCGCCCCGCCAGCGTTCCCTGCCCCGCCTATGCGGAGCCGCGTTCGGCGAGGTAGCGCGCTGCGAAGCCTCGCAGGATGATGTCCTCCCGCGGATGGATGCCGCGGTCGAAACCGCGCGATTGGACGCCTTGCTGGACTTTTTCGCAGACCGCCCAGTCCTCGACGCTCACCTGGTCGAGAAACTTCACCATGTCGCTGCAATCGAAACCGTCGGCCGCAATCACCTCGGGCCGGAAGAGATACTCGGACACGACCCGCGTGTGGTCGGCAGCGCGCGGGTACAGCGTGTAGGTCATCACACCGGTCGACAGCAGGTTGATCAGCACGTTTGGAAACGTCGAGTAGCCGTAGTAACTGCGGCGGTCGACCTCCGACAGCCCGGGAAGCTCGGGCAGCGCAGACCGCCCGCTCTCGGTGAAGGTGTTCATGCCCTCGCCGAGCGTGACGCCGCCGTCCAGGCGTTCGCGATCGATCACCTGGCCCGTGCGATAGATCGGAACGACTCTCGAGAGTCCGGGATGCACCGACGGGCAATGCAGACACTCGTTGAAATTGTCGTGAATGATCTTCCAGTTTGCCCGCACCTCGTAGCCGATCTGGTGTCCGACGCGAAGTTCGCCAATCCGATAGCGCCCCCACGCGAGCGGTTCTCCCGCCTCGATCTTCAGTTGATCGAGCAGCGGGCGCGGATTTTCAGCCAGGTTGACGAAGATCATGCCGTCCCAGCTGTCGATCGCGACCGACTTCAAACCGTACTTCTCGCGCTCGATGCTGTTTTCGTCGCGCACGTTCGGCATCTTCAAGAGCCGGCCGTCGAGTCCGTACGACCACGCGTGATACGGGCAGACGAACTGCCGACTGACGTGGCCAGATCGCCGCTCGCAGATCTTCGTGCCGCGGTGCGAGCAGACGTTGTAGAAGCCGCGGAGTTCGCCTTCGCGCGTGCGGACCGCGATCAGGCTCTCTCCGGCGACTTCTTCGGTCAGGTAATCACCCGCGTTCGGAAGCTGCTCTTCGCGGCCAATGCAGAACCAATTTCGGAAGAAGATGCGCTCTCTTTCGAGTTCGAAGATCTCGGGCGCGTAGTAATCGCGCCCAGGCAGGCCGGGAGAGGCGCTGGATTGGATTTTCGCATCGACGGTTTTCTCGGACATCGGCTCAACTCCTTCGGTCCAACAGCATAGCGTGAATGCAGACCGCGGGAAAAAAGCGTGGGCGGCGACAGGAAGTCGGTGCGTTTTCGAACAATCGACTCGGCTCCCGGTTGCGGCGTGCCGGCCCGATCACTCGCAGGAAGTCGGTTTTTCAACAACGCCCCCGCGTCGACCATCGATGTCGGCTCCCATTTGCGACTTGCCGGCTCCGACCGCTCGCAGGAAGTCAGTTTTTCAACAACGCTCCCACTTCGACCATCGATGTCGGCTCCCATTTGCGACTTGCCGGCTCCGACCGCTCGCAGGAAGTCATTTTTCAACAACGCACACGCTTCGATTCGAGGAGTTCCCGGCGCTTGCGGTCTGCGTCTAGAATACCGGGTATTGCGGTGTGACGGCCCGGGCCTCCGACTGGAGGACAGACGAACGTGCGCACATTCTTGGCTCGAACCTTCCTCTCTTTCACCGGCTGGGAGGCCGTTGGGACGAGCATCGCCGACAATAAAGTCGTCGTCGCCGTCGCACCCCACACGAGCAACTGCGACCTCTTCTACGGGCTCGCGGTCGCGAGGATCCTGGGCACCAAGGTGTCCTGGTTGGCCAAGCACACGATTTTCTGGTGGCCGCTCGGGCCGATCCTGCGCGCGCTCGGTGGCATACCGGTTCGCCGCGACCAATCCGAAGAACTCGTCGAACAGATGGTGCGCGCGTTCGACGCGGCGGAGACCCTGACTCTCGCGATTACGCCGGAAGGCACCCGCAGCTACACGCCGTACTGGAAATCGGGCTTCTATCGCATCGCCAAGGCGGCAGGCGTTCCGATCCAACTGGGTTTCGTCGATTACGCGCGACGCCAGGGGGGCTACGGCCCCGCGATCACGCCGACCGACGACGTGCGCGCCGACATGGACAAGATCCGCGCGTTCTTCGCCGACAAGGTCGGCCGCTACCCGGGAAAAGTCGGAGAGATCCGACTCCACGAAGAAGAGGAATAGATCGCCAGCCGCCGATCAGATCGGGGAGTCGGGGGGAAGGGCTGCGAGCGACATGGGGTCGGAGCGAGTAGCCCTGCCCCCCGGCTCCCCAGCCACGGACCCCGCACCGACGAGCGGACCCCCAAGCGCGGCGATTGCCAATCAGACGTAGATGCCGCCCTTGAATTCCCGCTCCTGCTTGATCATCACGTTGACACACGCGGGTAGACCTGACTGCGCGGCGCGCTCGAGTGCCGGGCGCAATTCTTCTGGGCGCTCGACGAGTTCGCCGTAGCCGCCGAGCGCCTCGACGACCTTGTCGTAGCGGGTGCGCGAGAGCAACGTGCCGTCGAGCCGATCCCAACCCATCAGCGCGCCTTGCGGGCGCATCATCTGGCCCCAGGCCGCATCGTTTCCGACGATTCCGATCACCGGCAACCCGAAACGCACCGCCGTATCGAACTCGAAGCCGTTGAGGCCGAAGGATCCGTCGCCGTAGATGATCACCACGCGGCGATCGGGGTGGGCGAGCTGCGCGGCGATGCCAAACGGCATGCCGACACCGAGGGTTCCGAGCGGGCCGGGGTCCATCCAGGCTCCCTCCCGTTGCACGGGCAGGATCTTGGATGCGATCGCAACGATGTCGCCGCCGTCGCCGATCACGATCGGATCGTCGAGCGTGGCGAGCCAATCCCGGACCTCGCGCAACATCCGCTGCGGGTCGAGCGGCGACTCATCGCTGTCGAGATTCGCGAGCACCTCGACGGCGGCGGCGTCCTCGATCTCGCGCAGTTGGTCGCGCCAGCTCGAGAAGTCGAGTTTTGCGCCGCGGTTCTTCATCTCCTCGCAGAGCAGCTCGAACGAACAGCCGAGGTTGCCCACCAGCGCGACGTCGGCCTGGCGGTTCTGGCCAATCAACGTCGCATCCAGCTCGAGTTGAATGATCTTTGCGTCGGCGGGAATGCTCGCGCCAAATCGCATCCGGAAATCGAGCAGGGTTCCCGCAAGCACGATGCAATCGATCTGCTGCATCGCGTCGCGCCGCGAGCGATTCAGGAATTCGGGCGAATCCACGGGGACGCTGCCGCGCGCCATTCCGTTCGTGTAGGTGGGGATGTGGGTCTCGACGATGAACTCGTTCATCGCGGCCGCGCCGCGCGACCACTTCACGCTGGTGCCGGCCATCAACATCGGGCGCTCCGCGCTCTCGAGCAAAGCGATCGCGTTGCGAACCTCTTCGCGGTCTGGCGACAGCCGCAGCGGCTCGGTGCGGATCCGCGGCAGGTAGACGTCTTCCCACTCGAACCGGCCGCCCCAGACATCCATCGGGACTTCGAGGTACGCGGGGCCCGGAATGCCCGAAACCGCGTGGCGCACCGCGAGTTCGATGAACTCCGGAATGCGCTCGGTCTGGTAGACGGCGTCGCAGAACTTGGTGATCGGGCGAACCACGCCGAGGTGATCCATCTCTTGCAGCGATCCCTTTCGCAGTTGGGCAAACGGGCCCTGACCACCAAAGACGAGAATCGGCGAGTTCGCGCGCCACGCGTTGGCAATGCCCGTCACGCCGTCGGTCACGCCCGGGCCCGCCGTGATCGCGGCGACGCCAATCTGTCCGGGGTTGCAGCGCGCCCAGGCATCGGCGGCATGGGTTGCGGCCTGCTCGTGGCGAACGCCGATGATCCGAATGCCCTCGTCGAGGCAGCCGTCGTAGAGCGGCATGATGTGGCCGCCCGGCAAGGTGAAGATCACCTCGACGCCGGCCTGCTTGAGAGCGCGCGCCGCGAGTTTTCCGCCGTGAACGGGCATGGGCTGTTCCGCCTCGTTGCAGTTCGAATCCGCCCAAGGATACGCGAACGCGAGGCCAAATACGCGTTCAGCGTCGGACGGCGCCCGGCCGCCTCGACCGCAGCCGGACGCGCAGGTCTCGCGCGAACTCGTCGGGCAACGTCTCCGCAATCTCGAGCGCGGCCTCGACGAGTGCCTCCGGGCGCTTGTGCTTCGGCAGGACCTCGGCGATGCGGCTCAGCGCTCCCCAGGCCGCCGCGGGTCGATCGGCGGCAACCGCCGCGCGGGCGCGCAGCAGCGCGTCGGGTGGCGACCAGTTCCGCGCGAGCAGCGTTTCCGCGATGGCCTGCGCCTCGGCGGCCGCTGCGGGGTCATTCGCGGCGAGCCGCCACTGGGCGCGCAGGCGAGACGCCTCTTCGAAGAGCGCCTCGCCCGGAGTAATGCGGCCGAGCTCTGCGTCGAGAGTGGCGACCGCGCTCCATTCGCGCGCCGCGGCGTGCCGGCGGGCGGCCAGAAAGGTCATGAGCCGCGCGTCGAGATCCCGCTCCGAAATCCCCGCGACCGATCTCCCGTCGCCAAAGCCGCGCGGTCGACTCGCCACCAATCCCGCCTTCGCATCGCTCGAGTCGGGCGCGAGGCTCAGCGCGCGTATGAAGTGCCGGGCCGCGCGCTCGGACCGCCCGACTGCGAGCTCGACCCAGCCGAGCCCCGTCTCCTCTTCGGCTTCGTCCTCGGAAAACGTCAAGTCGGTCGCGCGCTCGATGAATTGCGTGGCGGCGAGCCTTCGAATCAGTGCGGGTCGGTCGAGTCCAGCCATCTCAGTGCGGAGCGGATCGTGCGCCTTCCAAAGCATGCGAAAAGAGTCGCTGTCGAGCGCAGTTTTTCCGAGCCGCGACGAGCGCGAGGCGAGCAGGTTGTGATCGTCCGTGTTCAGCGCTGCAGCTTCCGACAAGGCCCGCGCGCCGCGTTCGTCGAGCACGCGCACGGCGGCGAAGTCTTCGATGCGGTGGAGTCCAAAACGAGCGAAGCCTTCCGGGGCGGAGCGCAGCGCCCGGGCGGCGCTCTCGAGGCTGGCGAACGGCTCTGGAGAAGCTGCAAACAGCACGCCCGTGGCGGCACCCGGCTCGTAGACTTCCACGTGCCCGAAAACAGCGACGAGCGTCGCGGTGAGGGACCGCAGCAGCGCCTCGTCGACGAATCGAAGCCCGATCCACTGCACGAACACGCCATCGGGCTCGAGGCGAGAGCGCACGAGGCTGAAGAATTCCCGCGTATAGAGATGGGAGGCGCCTGCGGTCCAAGGGTGCGACGGTTGCGAGACGATCGCGTCGTAACGCTTCTGGGTCAGCTGCATCGCGCCGCGCGCGTCGGCGATGTGCACCCGGACGCGCGCGTCCGCGAGCGGATCGGTGGCGCGCATACCGGACATCTGCCGGTTGGCGTTCAACACCTCCGGCTCGAGTTCGATCACGTCGATCGACTCGACGCCCGGTGGGACGAACTCGAGCGCGCTGCCACCTCCGAGTCCGACGACGAGCAGATCGCGCGTCTCGGCGCGCAACAGCGAGGGAAGCATCGCCAACCAGTTGACGACCGACGGCAGGGGCAGCATTCCAGGGCGATCGATCATCGCCTCGGGCAGGCCGTTCGTGGTGAGACGGAAATTGGCCCCGTGTTCGAACAGCAAGACGGTGCTCGATCGCCCGACGGCGGCGTACACGATTTCCCCGGAGCTCGAAGAATTCGTCATTGGAGACAACCGCAGCAGGGACCACGGCGTGCTTGGCGGCAGTGCGATCAGCAATGCGCCCGCGACCGCGGCGGCTACGGCGAGTGGCGAGCGCCTCGGGCGCACCGAGAGCGCCGCAATTGCGGCGAGCCCGAGATTCGCCGCAACGCCGGCGCACACGGTTCCCGCAAAGCCCAGCCGCGGTAGCAGTACGAAGCCAGCGCCCAGCGCGCCGACGATCGCGCCCACGGTGTTCCACGCGTACGCGCGCGCCGTCGCCCCGGCGGCCTGCTCGGGTGACTGCGCGAGCAGGCGGACCGCGAACGGGAACGTCGCCCCGATGCAGAGCGTGATCGGCAACAACGCGGCGGCCGCGACCGCCGCACTCGCGAGAGGCGCGCCGGGCCCGGCCCCGAGCCAGCGAGAAAGTTCCGGCAGCCGGTCGGCGAGCGCGAACGCCCCATACGAGGTGAGCGCGATGCCGAGTTGGGCCGCGCCGAAGCCGAGGGCCGCGCGTTCGCGGCTCGTCGCCAGGCGCGCCGCAAACGCGCTGCCGAGCGCGATGCCGAGCAAAAAGCTCGCGAGCATGGTCGCAAACGCGTCGAGGCTCGCGCCGAGCAGGTGCCCGAGCAGCCGGGTCCAGAGCACTTCATAGGCAAACGAGACGACCCCCGAGAGCGCGATCGCGGGGAGGATCCACGCGGCGGCGAGCGGCGAGCCCACGCGCCGCGGTGGGGCGCCCGGCGGAATTGCCGCGCGCCGCGCGAGCAGCGCGGCGAGTGCGAACACGAGCCCATTGATCGCCGCACCCGCCCACACCGTGCGCCGCAGTCCGAGTTCGGGTATCAGCCAGAACGCCGCGCACAGGGTGCCCGCGATCGCACCCGCGGTATTTACCGCGTAGAGCACGCCCACCCGTGAGCCAATTTCCGCCTCGCTGCGCACGGCGTGGCGCGTCAACAGCGGCAGCGTGGCGCCCATGAACGCGGTCGGTGGCAGCAGCACCGCGAACGCGGCCCCGAGCTGAAACAGCGTGGCTGCCGCAGCACCTCCTTCGAGCAGCTCACTGCCGCCACCCAGCAGGCCGACGTAGACCGAACTGATCCACCGGATGCCGGCGGGCACCGACAGCGCGCAGAGCGCGATCGCGAGTTCGAGCACGCCGTAGGCGAGCACCGGCCGGCGCAGCCGCATCGCGAAGCGCGCGGCCGCCGCAGCGCCCAGCGCGAGCCCTCCCATGTAGGCCGCGAGGACGGCCGCCACCGCGAGCTCGGACGTCCCGAACACGAAGCTCAGCTCGCGCGTCCAGGCGGTCTGATAGAGCAGCGCCGCAAATCCCGACAGGAAGAAGCAGGCGAGCAGCAGCGCGAATCGGGCGTCCATCAGGTCTCGGGCTCCGTGCTCGTTGCGTCCAGCGCTCACTGTATCGGGGAGGACCGCGCCGGCCCAACGATCGGCCAACCGCGTCGTCGGGCGTTCCCGAATTTTGGAGACCGCGCACGCGCTCGGTTATGCTCGCCTCATCGTGAAGAAGCTGCTGCGCGCGACATTCGGCACGGCTCTGGTGGCAATCGGAATCGGCGCTTGCGACCCGCAAACGCGCCGGACAGCCAGCCTCCTCCCGCCCGACGGATCCGAAGAGATCGCTGCGGACGAAACCCTCACGGACGTGGTCCGCAATGCCCTCGCCGACGTGCTCCGAGACCCGGACGCGTTTTCGAGGGCGCGAAGGCTCGGGACCCTGCTTCCGACGCTGGGAGCTGAGCAGGTCGCGGCGGTCGAGCAGACACTCGAGGACACGACGCTCGACATGGGAGCCACCGAGCTCGAGCTGCTGCTGCGGGTCTGGGCCACCCACCAACCCGAGGACGCCTCGCGCTGGTCGGTGGAGGAATCGCCGCCGGGCTATCGCCTCGCCGCGATCGTCTCCTCGATGACGCTGTGGGCCACCACCGACCCGCAGGCGGCTGCGCGCGCAGCCCTGCAGTGGACCGCGGAGCGCCCCGACGTCGGCGATGCGGTTCAGCTCGGGCTGGTGCGCGGCTGGTTCGCCGTGGACCCCGACGCGGTCGCGCAGTTCATCCGCGAACTCGGCATCGGCTTCCCGCGCCAGCGCGCGCTCTCCATCTACCTGCGCGCCATGATCCAGACCCAGGGGATCGACGCTGCGGCGCGCTGGGCGGAGTCGGTCGCCGACGACGACGAGCCCTACAAGCTGGCCGTTTACCGGCAGGTGGCCGCCGCGCTACCGCTGTTCGACCCGGCGGCCGCTCTCCGTTGGTGCGATATCCACTGCGAGAGCCGCTTCGGCAAGAACCTGCGCAGCATCCTCGCCACGCGCTGGGTGCAGCGCGGTGACGGAGCGGGCGCCCTCGAGTGGCTGTCGAGCGCGCCCGACAACTACGACAACCGCCTCGCGGTGCGGACCAATTTCGCGCTCTGGGGGACGACCGATCGCGAGGCGGCGCTGGACTGGATGGCGGCGCAGACGATCGGCGAGCCGGATCCGTGGCTCCAGCCGGCCTTCCCGATCTACGCGCGACTCCTCGCCGAGGATTCGCCCGCCGACGCGATCGAGTGGGCGGAGCGAATCGAAGCCGACGACGAACGCGAGATCGTGCTCACCGAGGTAGCGCGCGCCTGGCGCCAAATCGACGAGGCCGCAGCCGACGCCTGGCTGCTCGAATCGCCGCTGCCCGAGGAGGCGCGGGAGAAGGTGCGTGTCGGCCAGGGATCGCGCTGACCGACCCGATAGGCGACACGCGCCTCAGCGACCGCGCCACACGATCTCATCCCCGACCGCGTAGAGCACACACTCGGACTGCAGCCGGCGCTTTCCGCGCCGCCTCTGGCACTCGAGGAGCGCCTCGGTCTCGGCCTGACCCCGCGTATCGAAGCCACCGGAGGCCCCGGTCACCCAGTCGTCCCGTCGGGGATCTCCGGAAATCGCGAGCGCGCGTTCCGCGGGCAGCTCGAGATAATCGTGCCAGGTGCGCGCGAGATCGGGGTGCGGCAACGGGCCAGCGGGCGCACAGGCCAGCTCCAGCACCGCCGCCCAAGCAAGGATGACGGGTCGTCCGACTCGCGCGGCGAACCAAAAAGAGGCCGGGACGGATCGACGCGAATCGATCCGCCCCGGCTCAGGACGAAAGAGAATTGGCCTTACCGCGCTACGCTGGAGAAGCGCCGCACCGCGTAGCCGAAGGTCGCGAGCAGCAACAGCGCCGCGACGATGCCCATCGACGGCGACAGCGCCGGCACCTCGGGCTGGGCGGTCAGAACCAGCTGAACCCAGCCGCGGTTCGCGTTGGGACCAGTCAGGGTTCGCTGGCTCAGCGACCCCGAGACCAACTGGATGGTCCCCGCACCGCCCGCCGTTCGGCTGTCCTTGCCCGTGAGCATGAAGAGTTCACCGCCCCCGGCGGCGCCGGGCGCGTTGAGTGTGATCATGCCCGTCGTCCACGGGTAGCCAACGCTCGACGCCATGTTGGTGAAGCCCATCATGGTCATGGCGGGCGTGAACGTGAAGAAACTGACGGTTCCGGCGGGTCCGCCGGGTTTGAGCGGGCCGGGGCCGAACGCGCCGATACCCACCCCGGGGACGGGACCGCCGACAGCGGTGGCCATCGTCGTTCCGCCGGGCGTACTCACGATCCCACCCGCCGGCGCGCCGGGGGCGGCCAGCCCTGTGGGCAGCGCCTGGGCGAGCGCGGCGACACACGCGGCGTTTCCAGTAACGGGGAAGGGAGTCGGCGTGAGGGCCGTGTGCACGCAGGGGGGATTCCCGGCTCCCTTGATGGCGATTGCGAAGAGTGTCACCGCCACCGCGGGCATTTGACCCGCCGGCGCGCCCGGGGAGATGGCGAACTGGGCCGGCCCGCCGAACTTCGACGCGAGCGGATTCGAGTAGCGGATGGTGCTACCGCCCGTGGCAAATTGCGTCGTCTTGGCTCCGGTCCGAGCGCCCGTCGAAAACACCGCGGGTGCAGCGGGCCATACCCACTTGAGGTTGGTCGCGACCGCGTACAGATTCGGGTTCTGGGCGAACTGACCGAGCGTGTTCTGGGCGGCGGCCTTCGATAGCACGCTCGCCGGGATGCTGAGCTTCTGCTGCGCAGCCATCGCGGTGGTTCCGTTGATGGTCACACCGGTCTTCGCGGGAATCCGAAGCACCGGGAATACGGTCCCCGTCGCCGTCGGGTTCGTGAGCTGGATCGGCAGCGGGAGTCCGCCTCCGATCTGGATCTGTCCGCCTCCGCCGGTCAGCGAGTAGGTCTTCGAGTGGGCGGTGGCCGCCCAGCCGATGCCGAGCCCGATGCCGAGCCCGATGGCGAGCAGTAAGCAGGTGGTGACTGACACTAAGCGGTGGAGAGACATCAGGTAGGCCTCCTCGTCCCTGGGGTGGGCGGAATCCTCGACGCTGGCGCGCCATTCTGGTGCAGCCGTAGCGGCTGCAATCCTTACGCCAACCCCTGTTTCCTTCACCCTATACGCTGTTGTTGGAAAAGTGAAGAATAAAATCAGGAGTTTGCGGCCCGGCCGCTCGACCCGGGTGGGGCGCGTCGGCCAGCCAAAGAGAAATCATCTTCCACTTCTAGCGAAATCTTTTCCCTAGATCTGCCGCGCACTTGCAGCTCCACGCTGCGGAGTCGCGATCGCAGCTCGCGAGAGATGTTTGGGCACTCCCGGCTGGCGGGCGGTGGCACCGCTACTCGCCCTCGGAAGCCGGTTCATCGCGGAGGGCTTGCGCGCGCTCCGCCGCGCGCGCGGCGGGCTCAGGCTCGTCGCGCGCCGCGTAGACCCGGCTGAGCAGCTCGAACGCCTCAGGCCCGCCGCCGCCAAAGCGCACTGCCCGTCGCGCCCGGTCGAGCGTGCGCGGTGTCGCGAGTTCCCGCGCGAGGTCGAGCCGAGCGCGCTCCGCTGCTGCCGCGGCCACGAAGGGGTGCTCCAACAGCAGCGCGTCGAGGCGCTGCTCGGCCTCGACAGGCTTTTCGCTGGCGAGAAGGGCTCTCGCCGCCTGGAATTTCGGGTCGGGGTCGGAAGGGTCGGCGACCGCCGCGCGATCGAAGAAGGCGAGCGCCGCCTCGGGATCGTCGGCGAGGGTGAGTCGTCCCAGCGCTGCCAGCGCGAGCGCACTGCGGGGCTCGAGTTCCAGCGCCCGCGCGTAGGCCGCGCGCACGGCTTCGACGGACGCTCCCGAAAGCTCGAGATCGAGGCCGCGGATTTCCTGGAACGCGCCGGAATCGGGGCGTTTCGCGAGCGCCGTCTCGAGCGCGGCGCGCGCCGCGGCAGCTTCACCGGCCTGATGCGAAAATCGCACAAACGCGCGCAGGGCCGCCGCGTAGCGCGGATCGCCAAAATCGACCCCGGGTGCGGTTGCGAGCATGCCCAGCGCCACCGAGGGGCCTTCCCGCTCAGCCAGGCCTTCGGCTGCCTCGGCGAGCGCCCGGCCGGCCCACGCGGGATGGGCCCGCTCGATCTGCGCGAGCGATTCGGCCACCGAGGCGCTGTGGCCGAGACGGGCCGACAAATGCATGAACAGCAGCTGCCCCTCGATCTCCAGCTGCTCGGGCCGCTGCCCGGTGACGAGCATCTGAAACGCGAAGTTCGGTTGCCCCTGGGCGAGCAAGAGCTCCGCGCCGCGCGTCCGCGCATCCGTCGCGGCCGGCGAGATGCGGACCGCGTATCGGTACTCTGCGAGCGCCCGCTCGAAGTCACCGAGTTCCTCGGCCGCAAGTGCCGCGTAGTAGCGGGCCCAGGGGTTGTCGGGCCAGAGTCGCAGCGCCTCGTCGAACGCCTCGAGCGCCCGCGCGGGATCGCGCCGCTCCTGCGCGACGCGCGCGCGGATCAGCTGGCGTTGAGCGGGCACGGCGAGGTCTTCCGCAACCTCCAGTGCGCGCGGGAGTCGACCGGCCAGCACCAGGGCATCCGCATATCCGAACAGCAGCTCCGAGGTCGGTGAACCCGCCTCGCTGGCGAGTTCGAGGGCCCGCTCCATCGCATCCGCGGCGGCGCCGTGCTCGCCGAGGGCCTGGCGGAGCGCGCCGAGATCCATCCACGCAGCAGCGGCGAGCTCGGGATTCTCGGAATGCGTCGCATCCCGGAGCACGGCCTCGGCCTCGGCGGCGTCTCCCGTCAGACGCAGCCGCTGGGCGAGCGCGACCCGCAGCGTCCTGGAATCCGGAGCGCGCGCGACCGCCGCCCGCAGCACTTCGACCGCCCGCAGCGGCTCTCCCTGCTCGTCGTAGAACTGCATCGCACTCGACAGCACTTCGAGGTCGGCCGGGTACGCTTCGAGACACGCGATCCAGGTCTCGCGCGTCTGCTCGAGGTCTCCGCCTTCCTGTTCGAAGGCCGCGGTGGTCGAGCAGTGCCAGGCGAGAACCCGCCCGCTGGCCTCGAGTTCGACCAGCCGGCGACCCGCCTCCGCGAGCGACTCGCTGGCGTCGTCGAACCGATCGAGGTCGAGCAGTGCGAGGATGCGCGGCTCGTAGGCCTCGAGCTTGTCGGGATCGAGTTCGAGCACGCGATTCGCGTCGGCCAGCGCGAGTTCGGGGTCCTTCTTCCAGTGAGCGTATGCGTTGGCCCGCATCAGCAGCGCCGACACATTCTCGGGTTCCTGCTCCAGGATGCGCCCGGTGATCTCGACGACTTCGTTGAAGTCGCGGGCGTCGAGCGCCAGGAAGGCGAGCTGTAATCCGGCCGGTACGAGCCACTCGGGATCGTTCATCGCCTTGCGCAGCGACCACAACGCGAGGTTGGACTGCCCGGTGGCCGCGAGCGCCTGCCCGTAGAGGAACGTCACTTCCGCGTCGTCCGGGCGCGCCTTCACCAGCTTCTGCAGCGGCTCGACGGATCCCGCGAAGTCCCCAACCGCGTGTTGCTGGCGGACGGCCTGGAGGGGGTCGACATCGTTGCAGCCTGCGAGCGCGACGCCGGCGATCAGTCCTACCGCGAGCGCACAGCCGCGGAGGATTCGATGCGGATACGACTGGGCGATGGGAAGCACCGCGCGAACATAGACGATGAGGCCGAGCCCGACCCGGTTTCGCTGCGCTAGGTTGCGGGGCGTGCAGAAGCGACTGCTCGAGCAGCGGTGGCCCTGGCTCGTCGCCGCGGGCCTCAGCGCGGTCGCCTTCGTTTCGATGTTCGTCGAGATCCGGCTGCCAGGTGACTGGGAGCGCCGCCCGCGCGGCTCCGTCGAGGAGATCGCGGGGCTCCGGGACCGCGGCGACCTGAACGTGCTGTTCATCCTGGTCGACACGCTTCGCGCCGAGCGCCTCGGCAGCTACGGCTACGAGCGCGACACCAGTCCGACGCTCGACCGACTCGCGCGCTCGGGGGTGCGGTTCGGGCACCAACTCGCCCAGTCGTCGTGGACCAAGTCTTCGATGGCCTCGCTCTGGACCGGGCTCTACCCCGCCCGGACGGGGATCACGCGCTTCGACGACGTGATTCCGGAGGCCGCGCGGATGGCCACGGAGGTTCTGCGCGAGGCGGGCTTCCAGACCGTTGGGCTCTATCGCAACGGCTGGGTGGCCCCGACCTTCGGCTTCGACCAGGGCTTCGACGTCTACCAGCGGCCGGTCCCGAAACCCCTGCCACCGCAGGTTCGGCGCGAAAACCCGACGCTCAGCGAGAAGGGCACCGACGAAGGCGTCATCGAGGCCGCCGTCGAGTTCGTGCGCGTCAACGGCGCGCAGCGCTGGTTGCTCTATCTGCACCTGATGGATCTCCACGAGTACCTCTACGACGAAACCTCCGCGCTCTTCGGCGTCACCTACTCGGACACCTACGACAACTCGATCCGCTGGACCGACGGCACGATCGCGATCCTGCTCGAGGACCTCGCCGAGTTGGGCGCACTCGAGAACACGCTGATCGCCGTCGCCTCGGACCACGGCGAGGCCTTCCTCGAGCGGGGCTTTGAGGGACACGCGCGCCGGGTCTACCGGGAGTCGACGGAGGTTCCGTTCCTGCTGTCGTTCCCGTTTCGCCTCGAACCCGGCATCGTCGTGGAGGCGCGCACCCAAAACGTCGACATCTGGCCGACGATTCTCGACCTGCTAGGCCTCGCGCCGCCACCGGCAATCGACGGCCGCTCCCGGGTCCCCGAAATCCTGGCGAGCGCGTCGGGGCGGATCCCCGACGACGAGCGGCAGATCGCGATCGCCGACCTCGACCAGAACTGGGGGAAACGGGGCAGCGACCCCTTGCCGACGATTGCGGTCGCGGAGGGCCCGTTTCGCTACGTGCGCGTGAAACAGGCCGGGGATCGCCACAGCGAGGAGCTCTTCGACGCGCGGGATGACCCGCGCGAACTTCGCGATCGCCGTGCCGAAGAGCCCGAGACCTTCGAGCGGCTGAGAACGGCGGCGGACGCGTACTACGCGACCCAGCCCGACTGGGGCGAGGCGCCGACGCGGGAAATCGGCGAACTCGAACTCAACCTGCTGCGCGCTCTGGGTTATCAGATCCCCTGACGCCTCGCCGCGCTCGCCGACACACGAGCGCGATCCCCGACGAGATCACCGGTTCAGAAGTGAACGGTCAGGGTGCCGCCGTAGGTTCGCGGATCGCCCACGAAGTAGATGCTCGTGTTGTTGAACGTGCTGCCGTCGAACGCGAAGGTCTTGTACGACTCGTTCGCGAGGTTGCGCACCCAGCCGGCGAGTTCGATCCGACTGTTGGGCGTCCGGTAGGTGACCGTCAGGTTGTGCAACCAGAATTCGGGCTGCGCGATGGTGTTCTTGGGAAGGAACTGGACGTTCTGCACGTTCGGGATTCCGCGGCCCTGCGTCGCATCGTAGTAGGTCGTATCGGTCCAGGCCCCGTCGTAGCGCGCGGTGACGGAGCCCCAGGCACCGATTTCGAGCGTCTGCTCGGCGGTGATGCTGAAGGTGAAACGGGGAACGTTGAGCAGGTTATTGCCCGTGTTCTGGAGTTCCCGGTTGACGGTGACTTGTTGGTTTCCCAACGTCACGCGCTCCTGTTGGAGCTGCACGAAGTCGAGGAACTGGCTCTCGATCCAACCGAAGCGGGCGGTCAAGAATGCGCCGATCCACGGTTCGAGCACGGCGGAGACCTCGGCGCCGTACACCTCGGCATCGTCGGCATTCAGGATCACGAACTCGGGCTGGCCGCCCTCGAACTGCTGCGCGGTGAAGATCTGGTAGTCGGAGTACGCGTAGTAGAAGAGCGCGGCTTCGAGGTCCAGGCGCCCGTCGAACCAGCTCCCGCGCAGGCCGGTCTCGAAGGAGTCGATCGTCTCGGGCGTCGCGGTCGAGACATCGGCGAGCGCAACGCCAGTGAAGAAATCCCTCGACAGGGCACTGGTGGCGTTGAAGGTCCCCGGCTTCCAGCCGCGCGTGTACTTCCAGAAGACGTGGGTGTCATCGCGGAAGCGGTAGGTCAGACGCACGGTGCCCGTCGGGGCGTCCCAGCTTTCGTTCAATTTCTCGAGGAACGGCTGCGAGAACGCTGCGAACGTGAGGGAAAAGTCGAGCTTCTTCTGCTCCCAGTTGTAGCGGAAGCCGCCGTCCAGCGTGAAGTCGTAGCCGAGATCGAAAGCCAGGCTCGCGTAGCCCGCCGCGCTCCAGACGTCCTGGGTGTAGTCCCGCTGCCCGACCCCGAAAATCGAATTCCGGCCCAGGTCGTTCGTAACCACGACGTCGAGGTGCTCGCGCAGCAACCAGCCGCCAACGTCCCAGCGCAGCGAGACCTCGTCGCCGAGCGTCCCCTGAAGCCGGAGATCCTGCGTGGCCTGCCAGCCGTCGTCGTCGGTCTCGATCTGAAACAAGGTCTGGGGCGAGAAGTCGAGGTCGGTGTCGATGAATCGGTCGTAGCTGTCGAAGCCGCTGGTCGAGGTGAGCCGCAGTTCCCAGGGCAGCTCGATGTCGCCCTTGAGGTAGAGCCCCCAGGTGTCGTTGATCGTCTTTCCGGCATTTTTCTTACACTGAACGCCCGGACGCAGCGGATTGGCGTCCTGTTCCCTGCTGCAGATGTTGAAGTCACCCTCCCACGGCCTCGCGTCGAGATCCTCGGCGAGTTCCTTCGCCACCGTGAGCTTCGCCGCGTTGAGCAATGCGAGGTTTTCCGCCTGCTGAGGCCCGGAATCGCACGTCCCATTCGGAAAACCGGGAATGCCCTTCAAGCACGGGGCCAGCTGCTGCAGGCGCGCCCGGACCTCCCGCGTCTGATAGGTTTCGGTACCGAGGCCCTGTGTTCCTCCCAGGACATCGTCGATCCGCGAGCCGTTCGGAAACAGCAGGCCGCAGTTCTCGATGTCGCCGTTCGCGCAGAAGAACCCATTCGTTCCGTAGGCCTGGCCGAGGCGGCTCAACTCGTCGCGGCGCGAGCCGTGTGCGTTGAACAGCCAGCTCATCGTCGGGGTGGGCTCGAAGAGCAGGGTTCCGCGCGCGCCCCAGTTGTCGATGTCGTTGACCCTCGACGGCAAACCCACCGGGATGTCGGAGAAGACCGGGTTTGCTGGGCTCCTGAAGACCACCGGCTCGCCGCAGATCGACCAGGGGGCGTCGTTGAACGTGAGTCCCAGTGCCCTGCGCGTGGCCAAATTCGGGACCGCTACGCGATCTTCGAGCGCCGGAGCGTCGCCACAGCGGTTCTTCATGGTGCCGTCTCGCTCTCTGAGGCGGAAGGCGAAGCGCGCCGAAAGCATGTCGTCGAGCATCGGGGTATCGACGGCACCCTCGAAGTCGCGGTAGTCGAAGTTGCCGAGTTCGGAGCGCACGAAGACGCCGAAATCGCCCGTCGGCTTGCGCGAGTAGATCTTGATCGCCCCGGCGGACGCATTGCGCGCCAGCCCGGTCCCCTGCGGCCCGCGCAGGATGTTGACCGCCTCGATGTCGTAGAGCGTCGAGAGCTGAAGCGCCGGGGCGTTGATCGGCACGTCGTCGTAATAGATCGCGACGGCACCCGTGGAGTTGGCGTTGAAGTCGTTGAGACCGACGCCGCGGATGAAGAAGGTCGGCGTCGTCGCGCCGGATGTGACGATTTCCAGGTTGGGGGTGAAGCTCGAGAGGTCGGCGATGTCCTGGACGCCCAGCGCGGCGAGGTCCTCGGTGCCGAAGCTGGTCACCGAATCGGAGGCCGACAAATCGCCCGTGGCATCCGATTCCGATCCCAGCACGAGGATCTCTTCGATGTCCGAACCGATCGGAGGCTCCCAGTCCTCAGGCAGTTCCGGCTCCGCGGGAGAATCGACTTCGGCGGAAAGATCGGGTTCTACCGGAGGGTCGGATCCGACGGGGGAATCAGCATCGGCACCGGGATCGGGTTCGGCGGGAGGATCAGATCCGATCGCTTGCAGCTCGGATTCTCCCGCCGCAGTCGCTGGCTCCGGTTCCTCTGCTGTTGCCAGTGCTGCGGCGAGAATCGCGGCAGCGAGGCTGAGCCCGATCAGGGGGGCGAGCCGGTCTTGCATGGTGTTGCGCTCGGTCGGGAGCGGCCTCGCCGCCTCTTCCGTGAACCGATTCTTCATCCCGTCCTTCTGACCATCCACTCCCGGCCATTGGCTGCTTCGCTAATCCACCAATTCAATTCACGATTTCACTAATTGAATTTGCGAATTCACGAGCTGCCGGTCACCCCATTGGCCATTCCATCCAGTAATCAAACCAAGTAATCGAACCGAGTCATCAAACCGAATCATCAAACCGGCGGATCTGAATGCTCCTCTGACGAGGGGCGAAAACACACCGAGCCCTCCAAGTGTGATAATACTATGAAGCCGTGCGAAAAGGCGTAAATGTTTTCGGGGCAATTGGCGCAGTCTTCGCGCTCGGGGCGCTGTCTCCGCTCGTCTCGATCGCGAACGACGCCGACGAACCAGAGCAGCGCGCCGTGCAGGCGGGAGAGGACCGCTGGGTTCCCTCGCTGGCGATCACCGGCGGAATCACCATCCAGGATCAGCAGGGCTCCGCAGATTCCTTCCTGGACGACATGATGTCCACGCCGCTTCGCGGTTGGGTCCAAGGTGACGACCACGCCGTCTCGCCGTTCGTCGGCGGCTCGCTGGAATTGATGGCGCCGGCGCTCCCGATCCCGACGCGACCGAGGCCGTTCGTGAGCGGCGAGATCCTGCCCACGTTTGCATCCAACCGCGACCTCGCGGTAGAGGGGAATCCAAGCTGCGTCCGCGGTCCGGAACCCAACGCGCCGTGCGCGAGGAGCCCGGGCGGTTTGAGCGGGGCGCTATTCGATGCAAATACCGCCAACGGCCAGGGAACCAGCTTGATTGCGCAGGTCGACACCCTCGTGTTTGGCGCGAATCTGGGTGTGGCGTTTCCGTTCGAGGTCAGGGATCGCCAGCTCCGGATCAAGCCGTCCTTCGGATGGATCAACTACGAAGTCGACGCCGACGCATTCGTGGTCGATGCGACCTGCGGGAACCCCAATAGCGTCCCGCCGTCGGTCAACTGTAATGTCTTCCTGCGCGAGATGGTTCTCGCGGCCAGCGAATCCCAGCGATTCAACGGAATCGGCCCGGGGCTCGACATCGAAATGGATGCCGCAAAAATCGGTCCGATCGGCGTTTCGCTGTTCCTCGGTGGGCGCGCCTACGCGATCGTGGGCGATCGCACGATGTCCTTCAGCACCAGCAAGGCCTTCGACGACCAGCTCGGGATGGGTGTCGCCATCGGCCAGTTCGAGGTCGAAGTCGACCCGTGGATGTATAGAGCGCACGTGGGAATCCGCTTCCAGTTCCTGGGAAACTCCGACTGAGCCGCACGCCAACCATTTCGCGGCCGAAGAGACTGGCCGGCGCGCTGTAGACGCGATCGAGTCCGGCGCGACCCCCCCCCGCGGCGCGTTCCAGACGCGGTCGGAATGTCGTCGAACAGAGCCTCGCTGCGTTCGGGATGCGAACACAGCGAGGCCCGAACAGTCCGTCGCCGCTTTCGGAGCCGTGATGCGCTCAGCGCGGGGGAACGCGACCGTCCATATCGTCGATCACGTAGCTCGGGTCGATCCGGCACGGCCCGGGCACGGGTACACCCGCACCTCCCGCCGCGAGGAACTGACACGTCCCCTGGACGCTCGCAGCGGTCGGCTGCGGTTGGCCAGCCACCCAGCCCCGCAGCGATTCCCAGCCCGACACGACCTCGGCATCCGTGAACCCGCAGTGGCTCGGAGCGCCCTCGACGACGATCGCGGTCGTGAGATTCGACGCGGGAACGACTTCCGCATAATCGCTCTCGTTTTCGACGATCACGAGACCGTCCTGGTCGGTGTGCAGCGAGACGATCTTCACGTTTCCGACAGCACCCGAGGGTGTGTAATTCCTGCCGAGGCGATTGGCGGCGCCCGGATTGGTGGCGACGCGCTCGATGCTGGCGTCGATGGCCGGGATGTCGTACGTGACGCCGATGTTGCCCATGCCCTGCTTTCCGTCGAGCTTCGCGCGATTCCAGATCAGATCCGAGAGACCAAAGAGCGCAAAGCCCATGTCGGTGAGGATGAACGAACCCGGAAGGTCCGTCTCCGTCAAGAACGCAACCAGGTTCGCCTGCTGCTGGGGGGTCCGGAAATCCGGTGGAGTCAGAATTCCCATGCACGCGTTGATCTTGAGAGCCATGGTCACTTCGTTGTCGAGCGGCGAGCTGCCCGGCGGAATGACATAGGTTGGGAAGCCCGGTGCGGGCAGACCCGTCCCTCCTCCGTCGATGAACGCGGCCGGCGTGTTCGCACAAATCGCGTCGTAGACCAACCGGATGTCGATCCCCGCGTCCCAGTTGCGGCTGCCCGCCAGCGCGCCGCAGATTGGGTAGGCGCCGACGACGTTGCCGATGTGGGCATTCTCGATGAGCTGTGCGGTGACGATGCCCCCGAGCGATGCGCCGTTCAGGAAGACCTGATTGGGCTCGCCGAAGTTCGCCTTGAAAACACTGTACATGTTCTGCATGTCGTTCTTGGTCTTGAAGAGCGCCCAGCCGAATTGCTGGTAGCTCGACGCCGCGACCGCGTAGCCCTCGGAGAGTTGCAGCGCGGCGAGCGGACCGAGATCCGAGACGGGTCCGATCGGGGAAAGGCTGAAGCCGTGGTTCCAGATCACGAGGTCGCCGTTCCAGGCGTCCGGTACGACGATCCTGAAGAAGGCGCCGCCGTCGGTGTTTCCGGTCATTTCCGTGACTGCGTGTGCGCTGCTGGCAATCAATGCGAGCGACACTGTCGACAACAGTGACGCGATGCTGCTCCGCTTCATCGAATTCCTCCTCGACGGGTGGAGGCCGAACGGTCGATGCACAGAACTGCTCAGAAGCTTGCCTGGTCTATGCCGCTGCCGGACTCCCCCGACTCCCAGTGGCCTGATCGTCAGGTCACAGGCCATTCTATGCGGAATGCGCCGGGAAATTCACGGAAAAATCGACTCGTCGTCGAAACGCCAGAGGCCCGTCTCGTCGCGAACCAACCTGCGGGGACCCGCCAGCTCCTGGACCCTCGCGCGCGCGTAGGCGGCGCGCTCCAGCAGAACGTTGCGCTCGTAGTAGGAGAGCAGGTCGACCCAGACCCGCGGATCGTCTGGGGTGAGTTCTGCGGCGCGCTCGAGCTGCGACATGGCTTGCTCGTGGGCGGTCATCAGCAGCAGCAGCCGACCGTAGTTGGAACGGGGAACGGCGTCGTCGGGGTCGGCCTCGACGGCCGCCGCAAAAAGGCCCAGCGCCTGCTCGATCTCTCCGTGCTTCCAGGCCTCGAGGGCGCGCGCGTCGAGGGCGCGCGCAGAATCGGTGTGCGGTCCCGGCGCGGTCTCGCGCGGCGCGGGCTGCGGGAGCACGCGCTCCGGAAGTTCCTCCATCGCGAGCTCCCGCTTCGAGATCGTCCAGACTTCGGGTTTTCCCTCGCTGCCGGGCAGCACGCGCTGGCTGGTTTCCCCGATCGCAACCGGCACTTCGCCCGTCGGAAGCGCAGAATCTCGATTATGCCAGAACACCACACCACCGATGATGAGCAGCGCCGGAACGATCCAGAGCGCCAGCCGCCTCACGATTGCTCCCGACGCGAGCGCCGCAGCGCGGCGAGCGCGAGCATTTCCGCGACACCCGCTGCGAGGGCGATCGAGCCACCGGGTTCGGGGATGAATTCCAGATCGATCGGCCCGTCGAGACCCCCCCTGCCGCTCGCGACGAAGACCTCCACGAAGGAGCCGTCGGCGCCGTCGTAGCGCCGGATCGCATCGTCGTCGTAGCTCGTCACGAAGAGATCGCCACCGGGACCGATCACCAGCGCCGTCGGGCCCGCCAGCCCACCCGAACCGCTCGTCACGAAGGTCTGCACGAACGTTCCCGTCGTCGCGTCGAATTCCCGCACCTCGCTCGGAAAGCGCGAGGCCACGTAGAGTCTGCCACCGCGGACCGCGAGCCCCCAGGGATCGACGGCTCCTCCGCCGTTCCCGCCGGCGTCGATGAAGACGCCGACGAATGCGCCGCTGCTGCCAGCGTATTCCAGGATCTCACCCGTGAAGCCGCTCGCGACGAGAAGGTTGCCCCCCGGAGCAAACACGAGACCGCGCGGATTGCTGAGACCACCCGAGCCCCCGGGTACGAAGAAGCCGAGCGGATTCCGCGTGACGCCATCGAAGCGGAAGATCCCGTGCGACGCCGGGCACGAGACGTAGAGGTTGCCGTCCGTGCCGACGACCTGGTCGAACGGCGCCGCGAGCGATGTCGGGCACGCGTCGAAAAAGCTGCCGACGGCCGCGCCGGTCACGCCATCGTATTCCACGATGTCGTTGTCGAAGAGACTGCCGACGAGCAGATTTCCCGACGGCGTCAGCGCCATGCCGCTGTCGGATGGCGCCGAGCGTCCGCGCGCGGTCGTTCCCGTCGGGTTGCCCGACGCGTCGAAGTAGACCACCGCGTTGCTGAGCGGACTCACCGCCAACAAAGTCGCGCCGTCCCACGCGAGGTCCATCGGATTGCCGAGCCCGCCCGCGCCGGCAGCGACCAGCGGGAAAACCGCGAGGCTCGTCAAATCCAGCGACACCACGTCGTTGGAAAACGAGCCCGAGACGCTCAACGTTCCGTCGGGCGACAGCGCGAGACCGAAGGGGCCGTTGATGCCGCTGCTCGGCGCGAGCACTTCGCGCTGAAACGACCACGAAGAGCCATCGAACGCGTATTCGACCACCCGGTCCGCCCCCGTTTCAGCCACCAGCATCACCGTCGCGGCGAGAAACAGGATTGCGCCCGGAGCATTCAGACCGGAGACGACCGTCGTTCCGCCACCGCCGCCACCACCACCAACGGGAAAGCGCAGGACGACTCCGTTGAGCGAATCGCTCGCGTAGACGTCGGATCCGTTCACCGCAAGCGCGGAGAAATTCGCCAGAGCGTCGCTGGCCAGGATCGAGACGTTGCCCGACGAGACCGCGAGCGTCATGAGTGCATCGGTTCCGGTGCTCAGCAAAGTCTCCGCTGCAAGGAAGTAGAGCGTGTCACCCGACGCGTCGAAGACTGCGGACCTGGGCGCGATCAGGCCGCTCGCCGCGGGCGGTGTGCGTACGGCACCCGTCGCAGTCGTGTAGCGCCAGATCTCACCCGTTCCGGTGCTCGTCACGTAGAGTTCGCCCGCCGCCACCCGAAGCGCCATCCCCCCCGGATTCGAAAAACCTTCAGTGATCGTCTGGACGAAGGTTTCGAGGAAGGATCCGTCGCCGCCGTCGAAGCGGAGGACCTTTGCGCCGGACTGGCTCACCGCGAAGAGATCCTGGGCGAAGCCCACCGCCGGGCAGGCGAGCACCAACGCTACCGCGGCGAGGCCTGTTGCGCGGACGGCCGAGCCGAAGAGTTCCTGTCTGCGCGCGAATCGGGGGGGCATATCCAACTCCAGCTCGAACAGGAACTGCTGGTTCGACCCTGCTCTGCAATTTCCGTATCCAGCGACAGCAGGAACCGCTGCTCCGAGCGTACTCCGCAAATTCCAAATCCAGCGACAGCAGGAACCACTGCTTCGAGGGTGCTCCGCAATCGCCAAATCCAGCGACAGCAGGAACTGCCACGCCGAGCGTACTACGCAGTGCGGAAGAAATGCACGGTCGATTCTGTTGAGGCGGCCCACTGGTGGGCTCGGACATCGATCTGGCTGGATCCCCCGGGGCTGCGCGCGGGTATGCGCGCAGCCCCGGGGCGGCTGATCTCGCAGCGGCGTCGGACCTACTTCGCCTGCGTGCGCGCGTACGACGGCCGGCCCGTGCAGCGGCTCATCCAGCGCGCCACGTTCTCGAAGTTCGAGACGTCGAAATTTGCGAAATGCGCGGTCGCGAGCACGCCTGCAACGTTCAGGTCGGCGATCGTGAAATCGCCGCCGAGCAGGTATTCCCGATCCGAGACCTGATCGTCGAGCACGCCTAGCGGCCTTTCAACCGCGGCCTCGGCGTTCGCGACCACCGCGGGGTCTCGCTGATCCTTGGGCAGGAAGACCTTGTGCATCAGCATCGGAATCAGGTGCGGTTCGAGTTCGGCCAGGCCCCAGATCGTCCACTGGATCGCGCGCGCTTGATCGTGGGGATCGCTCGGATAGAGCTTGCCACCGTAGGTCTTGGCGAGATAGAGATTGATCGCCATCGACTCGAAGAGCACCAGATCGCCGTCCACGAGCGCCGGAATCCGGCCGTTGGGATTGATCGCGAGGTACTCGGGCGTCTTGCTCTCCTCCAGGTACGAGGTCGATACCAACTCGTAGTCGACGCCGACTTCTTCGGCGGCCCAGATCGAGCGAACGGCTCGTGACGCCGGGACTCCGTAAAGCTTCATCGCTGGCACCTCCATGCGCGACCGGGCCCGGGGGTGGGTCGGCCGGGACGCAGAGCATAGGTCGATCCGCGGGTCTCCGCGAAGTGTCGATCGTCAGAGCAGCCACTTGATCAGTTCGTCGGCGAGTTCCTCACCGGCGTCTTCCTGAATGAAGTGACCGGCATTGCGGATGATCTTGTGGGGCTGGCCGGCTGCACCAGGGATCTTTGCCCGCAGGATCTCGTCGGCTCCGGCCATGATCGGGTCGCCGTCCGCAAATAGCGTCAGAAACGGTCGCTCGTATTGCGCGAGCACCTTCCAGGCGGCCTGGTTGTTCAGCGCTTCTTCGACCGTCGACTCGGTGGGCACCAGAAGCGGGAAGACCCTCGCGCCAGCTTTGTAGGATTCGTCCGGAAATGGCGCGTCGTAGGCTGCGAGCACTTCATCGGGCACGGGCCGGACACAACCCATGCCGATGATCTTTCCCACCGGCAGCTCGGGAACGCGCTGAGAGAACTCGAGCCAGCGCATCCAGGCTTCGGGCATTTCGATCTGACCAGCGGGCAGGAATGTGTTCGCGGCGCAGACCGAGGCGAATCGCTGCGGCTGATCGGCGAGCAAACGAAGGCCGAGCAGGCCGCCCCAGTCTTGACCGAACAGATGGATGCCGTCGAGTTCCAATTGATCGAGCAGCGATCGCAGCCACGCCAGGTGTCTCGCATACGCGTAGTCGCCCTGCTCGACAGGCTTGTCGGACCGACCGAAGCCGATCAGATCTGGCGCGATGCACCGCATGCCAGCTGCCGCCAGCGGCGGGATCATCTTCCGGTAGAGGTAACTCCAGCTCGGTTCACCGTGGAGCAACAGCATCACCGGTCCGCCGCGCGGGCCGCAATCGACGAAGTGCATCCGCACGGAGCCCTGGTCGGCGTCTCCGACATCCAGATAGTCGCCCGCAAACGGGTAGCCCGGCAAACCTTGGGTGTCTGCTTCCGGCGTCCGAAGCAACGTCATCGTCACGGCGCGATCATAGCTCCACGCCGGTAGGCCCGCGATTGCCGAGATCGCGCGCCCGGTCGCGATTCCCGGGATCCAGATCGCAGCACGCGGAGCCTTCGTCGCGAGACCAGCTGACGCCCAATATGTGTATGCCCGCTTGACCCGACGCCAACCGGATTCATATCCAATTGCGAGCGACGGCCGTGCCGGTGTGAATCATTTGATGAATCCATTCTTGATCGAACCGCGTGCGAGTGCTGTACGCCTGCCACCACAGAGCCGGCTAAATTTCCATCTGGTTGCGACCGGGTCGACCGGGCAGATATCCTCGATTTTTCGGGTTTTGAGACAATGCAGACATCCGAGCAGCTCACCGAAGTTCGCGAGGCGCATCGCTTCGATCAAGCGGCGCTCGATCGGTATCTCGCGGAGTACCTCGAGGGCTACAGCGGCCCGCTGCGGGTGCGGCAGTTCGAGGGCGGGCAGTCGAATCCAACCTTCCTGCTGAGCGCGGGCAGCGGCGATTACGTCTTGCGCAAGAAGCCGCCCGGCGTGTTGTTGCCGCGCGCGCACATGATCGAGCGCGAGCATCGAATCCTCGAGGCACTCGCCGCGACCGACGTTCCCGTACCGAAAGTGCACCTGCTCTGCGACGCACCCGACCCGATCGGTACGCCCTTTTTCGTGATGGATTACGTGCGCGGGCGGCTGCTGCGCGATCCGACACTGCCCGACATGAAACCCGCGGAGCGCCGGGCGATCTACGAGGAGATCCTGCGCGTGCTCGCGAGCCTGCACGCGGTCGACCATCGGGCAATCGGCCTCAGCGACTACGGAAGACCCGGCAATTACTTCGCACGTCAGATCCGACGCTGGAGTCAGCAGTACGAGGCGTCGAAGACGCGAGGGATCGCGAGCATGGATCGCCTGATGAGATGGCTGCCCGAGAACACCCCCGAAGACGATACGAGCTGCATCGTCCACGGCGATTACCGGCTCGACAATCTCGTGCTCGCCGCCGACGAAGCGCGCGTGAGTGCGGTGCTCGACTGGGAACTCTCGACTCTCGGCCATCCGCTCGCAGATCTCGCACACGGCTGCGCGCAGTACTACGTCTCGATCGCGAACCAGCCCTTGCTCGGCTCCACCGAAGGCGGAGCTGCCGACGGGAACAACAGGAACGCCGGAGTCGGAGGCAGAGGCGGCTCTGATGATTCCACCGGGGCCGCCAGCGGAATCCCAACCGAGCGAGAATACGTCGAAACCTACTGCCGCTTCACGGAGCGCTCCGGCGTTCCGCACTGGAACTTCTACCTCGCGTTCGTGATTTTCCGCTACGCGGGCATCGCCCAGGGCGTCTACAAGCGGGGCCTCCAGGGCAACGCGAGTTCGCAGGAAGCGGTGAGCCTTGGAGATATCGTCGAGATCGCCAGCGACAAGGCGTGGGAAATCTCACAAAGGCCGGAGATCGATTCGTGATTTCGGCCGGACGATCCCGAACCGCCCATCGAACGGAGAGTAATCCGATGTTGTAAGCTATCGCGCCGCAGCAGCACTTCGAGCAGCGCGACGAGCCGATCGCCGCGAAGTGCGACCCGATGGCTTCTCGGATGCTGATCTAGACGAGTCCGTTGGTCTTCGAGCCGAGGCTCGGCTTTCGTTTCAAAGACGGGAGAGATTTCGATGAACTTCGAATACAACGAAAAAACGCAGTACACGCTGGCGCGGATTCGGGAGTTCATGGATCAGCACGTTTATCCGAACGAGGAGACGCATTTCCGCCAGCTCGAAGCGTTCGGAAGCAATCGATGGCAGATACCGCCGATCATCGAAGAGCTCAAGGAGAAGGCGCGCAAGGCTGGCCTCTGGAACCTCTTTCTACCCGATAGCGCGCGCGGCGGCGGCTTTACGAATCTCGAGTACGC
>Ga0326597_10001811_pt1 | contig 33176 bp, 23 predicted proteins | sample RVTome_12_FD_203789 | JGI IMG/M metagenome (GOLD analysis project Ga0326597, IMG submission 203789) | Soil microbial communities from uranium-contaminated site in the Upper Colorado River Basin, Wyoming, United States - RVT100D185 | ecosystem: Environmental > Terrestrial > Soil > Contaminated >...
GTTCGCTGCGACTTGCCGCGCAGCCGCGGCATGGGTCTTGGCGGCGTGGCTCGTGGCGAAACCCACGAGTCATGTCGCTGCGAACCTCTCGCCGTGAGCGCGCCGCCAGCGGTCGGCAAGACTTCGAGGGGGTGGGCGCAGACGGATTCGGCCGGGCAACGGCGGCCGGTCTTCCACCGCTCGCTCCGGGGTTTTTCGCTTGCCCTCGTCCTGCCGCCTCTCTCCTGGCCCCTTTTTTCTTGCTCCGTCTTCCCGTGCCCGCGACCGTTCCCTTGACCCGTGGCCTGCGTTGCCAGACGCGATGCGCGCAGAGATGTCCCGTCATCGTCAAAGGGGTTCTTTCCCTGCCCCTTGACCCCCGTGGCTGACAAGGGCGACGTTGTCTTGCCTCATCACAGCGGCTTGTCTCTTCCCCTGACCCCTCCTCTGCGGCGGGGGCAGAGAAACGTCGCTTGGCCCGATCTCCTGTCGCTTGTCCCCGACCCCAACTCTTTCCCCGTCCCCGCCCTTACCCCGAGATGGCCGACAGCCCCGTGATGTTCTCGCCCACGATCAGGGTGTGGATATCGTGGGTTCCCTCGTAGGTGATCACGCTCTCGAGATTGCACATGTGGCGGCCGCACTGGTAGTCGTGGCAGATGCCCGCCGCGCCCAGGATGTCGCGCGCGACGCGGGCGGTCTGGAGCGCCATGTGGACGTTGTTGCGCTTGGCGAGCGACACGTGGTAGTGCTTGAGCGTCCCCTTGTCCTTCATGCGGCCCAGGCGCAGGCAGAGGAGCTGGGCGTTGGTGATCTCGCTGAGCATGTGCACGAGCTTTTGCTGCACGAGCTGGAAGCCGGCAATGGGGCGGTCGAACTGGATCCTCGTCTTGCCGTAGCGCAGCGCCTCGTCGTAGCACGCCATGGCCGCCCCGATGGCCCCCCAGGCGATGCCGTAGCGGGCCTGGTTCAGGCACATGAGCGCCGCCTTGATTCCGATCTCGGAGCCGGGCATGAGGTTCTCCGCGGGGATCTTGACCTGGTCGAAGACGAGCTCGGAAGTGACCGAGGCGCGGAGCGAGAACTTCTTGTGGATCTCGGGGGCGCTGTAGCCGGGCGTTCCCTTCTCGACCAGGAAGCCGCGGACCTCTCCGTCGAGCTTGGCCCACACCACCGCCACGTCGGCAATGGTGCCGTTGGTGATCCACATCTTGGAGCCGTTGAGGACGAACGAGTCGCCCTCGCGGCGGGCGGTGGTGATGAGCCCTCCCGGGTTGGAGCCGAAGTCGGCCTCGGTAAGACCGAAGCAGCCGATCTTGCGTCCTTTGGCCAGCTCGGGAAGCCACCTGTCCTTCTGCTCGTCGCTCCCGAACGTGAGAATGGGGTACATGACGAGGCCCGACTGCACGGAGACGAAGCTGCGGAGGCCGCTGTCGCCCCGCTCCAGTTCCTGGTTGAGGAGGCCGTAGCCCACCCCCCCCAGGTTCGTGCAGCCGTAGCCGTCGAGGTTGGCCCCGAAGAGCCCCAGCTCGCCCATCTTGCCCACGATCTCCAGGGGAAACGTCCCCGCGTCGAAGTGGTCACCGATGGTAGGGAGGACCTCTTCGTCCACGAACTCGCGCACCATCTCCTGGACCGCGCGCTCCTCGTCGGTCAGCTCATCGATCAGGCCCAGATAATCGACTCCGGCGAATCTGCTCATGGTGGGCTCCTCATCCGAGGCTCTGGCCGCCGTCCACCCGGATCACCTCACCGGTGACGTAACGGGCCGCCTGCGAGCAAAGAAACAGGATGACATCCGCGACGTCCTCGGGCCTTCCCAGGCGTCCGAGGGCGGTTGCGGTGAGAGATCTCTCGAGGACCTCCGCGGGAAGGTCGCCGGTCATGGGAGTCTCGATCATTCCCGGGGCCACCGCATTCACGTTGACCCCGAAGGCTCCCAGCTCCCGGGCCAGGGTCTTGACCAGCCCCACCAGCCCGGCCTTGGAAGCGGCGTAGTTGGCCTGGCCGAACTTGCCCCGGAGGCCATTGATCGAGGAGACGGCCACCACCCGGCCTGCGCCTTGCTTGCGGAAGGTCGGGGTGAGGTGGCGCACGAGACCGAAGAGCGCGGTGAGGTTCACCTCGAGGACATCGTCCCACTGGGAGTCGGTCATCTTCCACGACACCGCGTCCCGGCAGATTCCCGCCGAGTGGACGAGGATGTCGGCTCTTTCCTCCCGGGCCAGGATCGTGTCGAGGCAGCCGCCGATCTCCTCCCTCCGCGAGAGGTCGATCTCCACCCAGCTCGCTCCCTCGATCTTGTCGCGCGGAAGCTGCCGGTCGAGCCCCACCGCGCGTGCCCCGGCGGCGACGAGCGATCGCATCGTCGCGAGCCCGATGCCGCTCGCGGCACCGGTCACCAGAGCCACCTTGCCCTCGAGACCTGCGGTCATGGGCAGGGCTCCTTCCGGGTCGCGGCGAGGCGCGCGTGGCGGAACGCGCCCCAGAGGGCGGCGCCGATGGCTCCGGCGAAGACGGCCTGCGGATGGGTCACGACCTCGATGGAGGCCTTGGACTTCTCGAGGAGGCGGGTGAAGGTCCGGGCCAGCCCGGCATCCTGGCCCATGCCTCCCGTGAGCACGGACTCCCCCTCGAGCTTGATGGCGTTGACGAGCTTGACGAGGCGGCTCGCGATGGAGAGGTGGATCCCCTCCAGGATGTTGGGGGCCGAGATGCCGCGCGAGACCATGTTGATGACGTCGGTCTCGGAGAGGACGGCGCAGATGCTGCTCACCATCTCGGGGTTGTCCGCCTGCTTGCTCAGCTCTCCCACCTCGTCCAGCGAGACGCCGAGATACCGGACGATGTTCTCCACGAACTGTCCCGATCCCGAGGCGCACTGGCTCGTCATCTGGTACTGGAGGACCTTGCCGCGCTCGTCCATCTTGATGGCCCGGGTGTGGAGGGCCCCCAGGTCGATGGCGCCGCGGGCGGTGGGATGGAGGAAGAGGGCACCCCGGGCGTGAGCGGTCATGCTGTAGAAGTGACCGGTGCGGAAGTCGACCTCGTCGGCCTCGCCGGTGGTGGCCACGTAGTCGAGCTCGTGGGGCTTGACGTTGGCCAGCCCGAGGCAGCGGTCGTAGCACTCGTGGATGACCGCGCGCAGGTCTCGCCTTCGGATCCTCTCGGTGTCGCAGGAGAGGATCCGGGTCTCGTCTTCCTCGACCGACAGGACGGCGCACTTCACCGCGCTCGTCCCCACGTCCACGCCAGAGGTGAGCGTCATGAGGTCATCTCCACGGGTTGCAGAGAATTCTTCGATTCCCGGGCGAACAGGGCGGCCCCCAGTGCCCCGGTGTAAATGGAGTCGGGGTGGATGTTGATGGTGACCTCCCCGTAGTTCTCGTGGATCAGCTCTTTCAGCGCCTTCACCGCGGCCGGGTTCTTGGCCACGCCGCCGGTGAAGGTGAACTCGTCGCGGATGCCTCCCGACCGGGCCAGGAGCGACATCGCCCTCAGGATGATGGCGCGGTGGAGGCCGCCCAGGATGTCCTCGCGCCTCTGTCCCACCGCCAGCCGTTCGCGGATCTCGGCCCCGGCAAACACGGTGCAGGTCGAGTTGATGCGCACCGGCGTCTTCGCCTCGAGAGCCATGGGCCCGAGCTCGTGGAGCCCCATGTTCATCTCGTCGGCGATGTAGCCCAGGTAACGGCCGCAGCCCGCGGCGCAGCGATCGTTCATCTGGAAGTTCGTGACGAGGCCATTGGGGTCGACCTGGATGGCTTTCGTGTCCTGGCCCCCGATGTCCAGCACGGTGGCCGTTCCGGGGAAGAGGGCATTGGCGCCGAGGCCGTGGCAGAGGATCTCGGACCGGATGCACTCCTTGGAGAAGGGGAGGGTCTGGCGGCCGTATCCGGTTCCCACGAGGGCGTCTTCCTCCAGCTCGGTCCTGGTCACCTTCTCCACGATGGGGGCCAGCGCGAGGGCGAGATCCCTTCCCTCGGCGCTCTCGGCCAGGAGCTCGAGGGCCCGTCCGATCATGGTCTCGAAGAGGCTCTCCTTGGCGCTCGCCTCCACGATGAGGATGGCCCGATCCCAGATCGACATGAGCGACTCGAACGACACCCCCTCGCGGCGGGCGATGGTCTCCGCCAGCTCCAGGTACTGGCTGCCGGCGATGTCCCGGAAGAAGTCCGACCGCTGCCGCGTCTCGTCGAGGAAGAGACCGCGCGCTCCCTCCAGGAGCCCGGCGCAGATCTCGTCGACCGCCTTCTCCACCACGGGACGCATGGCTCGCACTCCGTAGCCCCGGGCGAGCTCCCGACTGAGGCCGGTCAGGTGCTCGAGCTGGTCGAGATACGTGGCGAGCTCGAAGTGGCTGGCCAGCCGGATCAGGGTGTGGCGGCCCGCGTCGTTCTCGAGGAGCCCCGCCGTTTTTGCCTCCTCCTCCAGGAACGAGAAGCGGGCGTTTTTCATCGCCTGCTCCTTGGCCACCCGGCAAGCCACGTCGTAGTTGCTGCGGCTGTTGGTGATGCCGAGCCCCACGATCTCGCGCCGCGCGTTGAGGATCACCGCCTTGGTGGTGGTGGAGCCGAGGTCGATGCCCAGGTAGATCTTCATCCGGACATCTCCTTGCTGCGCTTGAGCTCGATCATCTGGAAGTAGGACTCGAGCCGGTTCTTCACGTTGGCGGCCGAGAAGTAGCGGGGATCGACGAGGTCGGTCTCGATGAAGCCGCCCGGCTTTCCGGTCCGCTTCTCGAGCTCGCGCAGGATGAGGAGCTGTCCCGCGGAGAAGGAGTTGCAGCTCTTGACGGAGTTGATGAGGAACCCGTCGGCGTGATAATCCCGGATGTAGGTCTCGAGCATGGCCACGCGAGACGGGAAGTTGAGGTTCGTGTAGCAGCCGAGGCAGTACTCGGCCAGCGACTCGAGAGGCCGGCTGGGGTCGTGGCGGAACCCGAAGTCGTAGACCCCTCCCACCTTGGTGTAGGTGGAGGCCACCACCACCGCGCTCTCCTCGGAGAACATCTTCCAGAACTCGCGAAAGCTCGTCCAGTTGGGAGGGCCCTCGACCACGAGGCGGAACCTTTCCTCGGTCAGCTGCCCGTCCGGTGTGATCGGTCCCAGCCCCTGCTTGATCCTCTCCTCTACCTCGGATCGAAGCAGCTTGTAGAAGTCGACCGCATCCTGGGTGCCGCGAAAGGCGGTGAAGATGGGGCTGATGTAGAAGACTCCCCCGAAGTAGGCGTCGATGGGGGAGGGGATGTTCCTGGCCGACTCGAGCACCGCCACGAAGTCGTCCTCGGCCTGTCGGGAGAGAGCGAGGCGCTCCCGCAGCCGGTCCACGTCGAACTTCTGGCCGCTGACCTTCTCCAGCGCCGGAATCACCTCCGTCTGGAGCTGCTTGACCACGTAGCTGCGCATGTTGTCGGTGATGGTGCCGTCACCCTGGTAGGGGACATGCAGCATGACGGTGGGGCAGTGGTACTCCTCGCGCAGCAGCTCGAACCACTTCATGAACGTGAAGCAGCCGGTGTAGGAAAGGAGAAGAAGATCGGGATCGGGCATCTTCTCCCCGGTGGGACCGATGGCCCCCGAGCGCATGTTCCCGATGTCGCACTTGACGTAGGTGCAGACGTCCTCGGAGTGCCCGAGCTTCTCGGCGGCGCTGATGTACTCGCCCGACTTCTTGCGCATGCCTGCCTGGAGGGCGTTGATCTCGGGTAGCCCTGGAATCATGTCGAAGCAGTCGATGAGCTCGACGAGGTTGCCCGGCACGAAGGTGTGGACGAGCTTCTTGCCCTCCCTCGGTGCCCGGGCGATCCGGCCGTAGTAGTCGGCGATGAGCTCCTTCTGGCGGACCATGGAGGGCTCTTTCTGGACGGTGGTGCTCATGTTTTCCCCCAGAGCTTGACGGAATCGGAAAAGGTCCCCGCCTGCTCGCGGATGACCTGGAACTGTCCGGTGTTCTCGGAGTACTTGAAGGCGGTGTAGGGGACGTGGCTTCTCTCCAGAGCCGACACGAGCATCGGCTGGTCGAGGAGGGCGGGATCGCAAAAGCTCGGGGCGCAGAAGACGACACCGTCGGCGTGGTTCTCCTCCACCGAGCGGACGAGCTGCTGGCCCTTCTCGCCCCGGGAGTCGTAGACGGTGGCGTTGTCCACGCTGCCCTGGAGGAAGGCGGTGCAGAGAGAAAGGAGCGGATCGCCCCCGGTGGAGACGTCCTTTCCGTGCCAGCGGGACAGGAGAAGGAGATCGTCGTCCACGATGTAGCAGCCGGCGCGCTCGAGGGTGCGCAGGAGCCCGACCGGGGGCTGCTCGCAGAAGGATCCCGAGAGGACGATGCGACTGTTGTCGAGAGGCTTCCGGTCGTCGCACCGCTCGACCGCTTCGAGGTACTCCTCGAGCATCCGGGAGTGATCTTCCACGGGAAGCACGAACCCCGCCCGGACGAGGAGGTAGCACTCCGAGGTGGGAACGAGCCAGGGCGATTTCGACCGCAGGGCGTAGAGACTCCGCACCAGACGACGGTTCTCGTTGTAGTCCGCGATGGCCGTCCGGAGGTCGTCGTCGGTGATCGGGGCTCCCCCCCTCAGAGCCTCGAGATCGGTCCGGATGGTCTGGAGCTCGTGCTGGAAGAACTGTCCTCCGAGCTCGCCCATGTGGTTTTGCGGGACGTCCACGTACTTGACGTAGCGATCGGGGAACAGCATCTTCCACATCCCGGAGAGGTTCCGGATCACGTCGCAGGTGCTGGGAAAGAGAAAACCGTCGAGGCAGTCGAGACTCCCGTTGAGGCCGAGCTCGATCACGCTCCTCGGAAGGTGGCAGATGTAGGACTGGAAGTAGGAATCGCCCTTGATGATCTCGAGCCGGTCACCGCCTCCGAGGACGCCGACGGGCAGCATGCCCGCGGCGTGAATGAGCTCCCGGGGGGCGTAGACCGGGAGGTAGCCGATGGCTTTCGCCGGGGCGTGCTCGGCCTTCCAGCCGAGGACGCTCTGGTGGGCGAGATCTTCGAGCAGCTCCTCGCACCGGGTGATGATGGTCTCGACGCTCATCGAGCGGTCCTCCTCAGCGGTCTTGCCAGACCGGATTCCTCTTGTCGAGAAAGGCCTGGATGCCCTCGTTTGCGTCCTGCGTCTCCATCAGCTCCTCGACGTACAGCCTCTCGAGCTCGGTCAGGCGCGAGCGGAAGTCGCGCAGCAGATCGTGCCGCGACGCGCGGCAGGCGATGCGCAGCGAGCGCGCACTCTTTCCCACGAGGTACTCCCGGACGAAGGCGTCACACGCTTCTTCGGGGGCCGGGGACACCTCGTGCACGAGGCCGATGTCCTTTGCCTCCTTTGCGCTCACGCTCCTTCCCGTGAGCACGAGATCGTCGGCTCGGCCCTGTCCGATGCGAAGGGGAAGGAGCAGGCAGGCCACGGGGGGAAACACCCCGAGCGTGATCTCGGGCTGGCCGAACGTGGCCGATTCGTCGGCGAAGACGAAGTGGCAGAAGGAGACGAGCTCGAGCGCGCCTCCCAGGCAGGCGCCCCGCACCACGGCGCAGAGCGGCACCGACGCCTCGACCAGGGTGTGGAAGAGCTCCGAGAAGGTCGTGAGCATGGAGGCCGCCTCCGCCTTCCGGTGCTCTTGCACGCTGGCCCCGAAGGAGAAGTGCTTGCCCTCGGCCTGCAGGATCAGGGCTCGCAGCTCGGGGCGTCGCGCAGCCGCCCGCACGGCCTCCGAGATCTCCTCCATCATCTGGCGATCGAGGACGTTGCCCCCGGGAGAGGCGAGGACGATTTGCTCCACCCTGCCGTCGTGGCGACTGACGGTCTGGATTCTTTTCGTTTCGGTCATCGGGCGGCCTTCTCCCCGCGGGCGGGAAGGATCTCGTCGATGAGCTCGTCGCCCCAGCTCCGCCCCTCGGCGAGGCTCCGGCGGAGCTTCACGAAGTCGACCTCCCGGTTGTCCCGCGGCCCCTCGTTGAAGGCACGGAATCCCGCCTTTCCCTCGGTCATCATGTTGAGGGCGAGCCAGGCGCGATTGGACTCGCGGTTGCGGTCCCAGTGGACGAGCTTGTGCTTGCGCAGCGACTCGATGGTCTTGGTGAGGCAGCCGGGAACGGTCATGAGGAGCTTGGTGCAGAGCGCATCCACGGCCCGGTCGAGTGGAGCGAGATCGATGGTGCCCTTCTCGAGGAGGGCCTTGGCCTCGGACTTCCTGTCCCCGGCGACGGGCTCGCCATAGACGATGTGGCCCGATTCGTCGACCCAGCGGTCGGTGACCACGAGGGGGTTGGGGACGAACCGGTCGCCGACCCGCAGCACCGGCACCACCTCGGTGAGAAGCCCCAGGCGATACGCCTTGTGGGCGCTCCACGGCTCGCAGACGGTGCAGCTCTGCATGGCGTTCTCGATGCCGATGAAGAGGGGCAGGAAGTCGGTGGAGCCGCCGTCGGGCGCCGACCCGTGCTTGGGGCCTGCCTGGCCGAACCGGGCCAGGTCGCTGGCCACGGTGAAGTCGCAGGCCATGCCGATCTCCTGCCCGCCTCCGATCCGCATGCCGTTGGCCCGGCAGATGACCGGCTTGTCGCAGTGGAGGATGGCCGTGACCATGTCGTTGAAGAGCCGCATGTACTGGCGGTACTCCTCGGGACGGCCGGCATAGTACTCGGCGTACTCCCGGGTGTTGCCTCCGGTGCAGAAGGCCTTGTCACCGGCGCCGGTGAACACCACCGCCACCACGTCCCGGGCGTTGGAGGCCTGACGGAAGGCCAGGATCACGTCCTTGACGATGTCGGTGGTGTAGCTGTTGAGCTGCCCCGGGTTGTCGAGGATGATCCATGCATTGTGCAGCCCCTCGGCGGGGGTGCCGGAAGGAGTGAGACAGGGCCTCAGCTCGTAGCGGACCCCCGCACGCTCCAGCCGTTCGACGAGATCGTGGTTCTTCAGGCGATCCATGGGCGTCTCCGTGCTATGGGTGTCGCGAATCAATCGAAGTCGGGAACGAGCACCGGACGTCGGTCCAGCTCTCCACGGTGGAATCTCTCGAAGACCTCGCCGATGCTGCTCATGGGAAACCTCTCCACGTAGGGAGCGATCTTGACCGCGCCGCTGAGGACGAGGTCGAGGGCTACCGGGTAGAGCTCGGGGAGGCAGCCCCAGTTGCCGATGGCGCGGGCGTCGTAGGCCATGAGGTTGGAGAGGCGCACGCTGACAGGAAGGGTGGCATAACCGACCACGCAGAGGGTGGCGCCGAAGGTAAGGAGCGAGAAGGCAAGCTCCTGACCCTTCGGCTTGCCCGAGGTCTCGAAGATCTTCCAGCCCGTCCGCGGCAGGTCTTCCTTCTTCACCAGCTCCTGGATCGCCTTCTTGATCGTGCGGGGGTCTTCCTGCGAAGGATCGAGAACGAGAGAAGCGCCGTGCTCGGCCGCCAGGGCCCGTCTTCGCGGGTTCACCTCGAGCGCGACCACGGTCGCGCCGCGGGCCCGGGCGATCTGGACGCCGAAGCCGCCGATTCCTCCCGCGCCCACGAAGATGGCGAGATCGCCCCGCGCCAGGCCCGAGTTCTCGATCGCCTGGAGCGGAGTCGTCACCGCGTCGGCGATCACCGACAGATCGGGAAGGCCGACGCCGGAGTCGCCCAGGGTCTCTCCCTCACCCTGCGGCACCGGGCAGAGGAACCTTCCCGGTACCACGACGTGGCTCGCGAAGCCGCCGTCCATGTGGTTCCCGGGCATCTTCTGGGCACGGCAGATCCGTCCCTGACCCGAAAGGCACAGCTCGCATGTGCCGCAGGGGAGCACGGCGGGCACGATGACGGCCTGTCCCCTCTTCAGGGCCACTCCCTCCCCGACCGCCTCCACCACACCTGCGACCTCGTGACCCAGCACCAGGGGCGCCTTCTTCACCGTGGGGACGCCCTCGTAGAAGAACGCCAGGTCCGTGTGGCAGACCCCGCAGCCCACGACTCTCACCAGGACCTCGCCCGGCGGGAGGGGATTATTTTGTAACGTTTGTACTAGCATGGCTTTGCGAGGTTCTGTCATCACCCACTGGCGGATTCTGGTCATCTCTGGTGTTCCTCTTCAGAAAGAGGTATTATCGTACCGAATTACTACAATACGAGTGGAAGTGCAGCCTGGCAAGAGCATGGATGCCCCTCATTGACGTGGCTCAAGTCCGGCCATTCGCCCATCGGGTGGGTTCGATCCCTGGAGGTTTCCCATGAAGGTGCGTGATGACGACGAGGAGCTCGTCGCGGGCGAGCTCGACACCGACCGGATTCCCGTGCGTTCCCTTCTTCCCTCCGACCTCGCCACCGTGGTGGCCATTGACCGGGCATCCACCGGCGAGAGCCGCGTGGACTTCTACCGGACCAAGATCCAGCGAGCCATCGACGACTCGAGCGTCCAGCTCTCCCTGGCGGCCGAGCTGGATGACCACGTGGTGGGTTTCCTCATCGTGTCCTTTTATTACGGCGAGTTCGGCGTGCCCGAGAAGGTGGCGGTGGTGGAAGCGGTGGGAGTCCATCCCGACTACCGGGGCCAGAAGGTGGGCAAGGCCCTCCTACGCCAGCTCGAAATCAACCTCCGGGGCCTGGGGGTCGAGAAGATCCGGACCCAGGTGAACTGGGAGCAGCAGGAGCTCATCGGCTTCCTCGCGCGAGCCGGGTACAGGCCCGAGCCGCGGCTGTCTCTCGAGAAGTCCGTGAGCTGGGGACTCGCCATCTTGCTGGTGCTGCTGCCTTCGTTGCTCGCCGCCTGCTCGGGAAGTGGCAGCGGCTCCTCCGTGGCCGTACGCTCCGCGCCGCGCACCTTCGAGGAGGCGGGCGGACAGTGCATCTCGTGCCACCTCTTGATCGAGGATGCTCACCCCAAGAAGCTCCTCTACTGCACCGACTGCCACGGGGGAGACGACGCCACCCGCGACATCCACCGGGCCCATGTCCAGCCCCGGCAGGAGCTGCCCCTCAACCCGATCATTCTCCCCGTCGACTATCCCGACAAGGAGTACCTCCGCTTCCTCAACCCCTCCAACCTCCGGGTCATCACCCAGACCTGCGGGCGGTCCGACGCCCTCCACGGAACGGGCTGCCATCCGAGCGAAGCCGACACCATCCTGAAGTCGATGATGGCCACCACCACCGGCCACCTGGCCGGGGGTGCCTACCAGAACCAGCACCTTCCGGACCGCACCGCCATCTGGGGCAACATGGAGGTGGCCGATGACGACGGAGACGTTCCCGCGCATCGCGGGGGCCTCGCCATGCTGACCCAGCTTCCTCCCGAGGACACGCGCCTCCCCTTTGACTCCATCGAGCGTCACTACTCGGATGCGGCACGCAAGATCTGCATCCGCTGCCACCTGTGGTCGGCGGGCAAGGCGGTGAGGGGAGTCCCGGGGCAGGAGGGCAACTACCGGGCCGAGGGTTGTGCGGCTTGCCACATGCCCTACGAGAACGACGCCCTGAGCCAGAGCGGCGACTTTGCCATCGACAAGTTCGAGGTGGGCCACCCCAGGCTGCACCAGATCACCCGGCAGATCCCCAGCGAGCAGTGCGCCCACTGCCACACCCGTGGGGCTCGGATCGGGCTCTCGTTCCAGGGGCTGTCCCAGCTTCCCCCGGGGACGCCTACCGGTGACGACTACCCGGGCCTCACCCCGAAGAAGATCTACGGGGCCTATCACGTGCAGGACCCCTCCGTGAACCCGCCCGACATCCATCACGAGCGGGGCATGCACTGCATCGACTGCCACACCAAGAACGAGATCATGGGAGACGGGAACATCTACGGTCACATGGACCAGGCCACCGAAATCGAGTGCGAGGACTGCCACGGATCGGTCGATGGTCCGGGCGATCTCGTGACCGTTCGGGGCACCCCCTTCACCCACGTCCGGGTGGAGAACGGGGTTTATATCCTGCGCTCCAAGGTCACGGGACGGGACCACGTGGTGCCTCAGGTGGTCGACATCGTCAACGAGGATCATCCGCGCTACAACCCGCGGGCTGCCCTCGCCATGACGCCTCGCCACCTCAAGGCCGAGGGCGGTCTCGAGTGCTACACCTGCCATGCCTCCTGGCAGAACAACTGCTGGGGATGCCACTTCAATCGCGATCTGGGAGCGACGGCCCTCGACATGATCGAGGGAGAGAACACCTATGGCAAGCCGGCCACCGACGACAAGTACTTCCTGAACTACAAGAACTTCCAGATGGGCTACAACGCCGAGGGGAAGGTTGCTCCCTACGTGGTCGGCTGCCAGGTGGTGACGACCGTCGTCGCCGAGGATGGCACCAAGGTGCTCGATCAGGCCATGCCCCGGACCGGCGAGGGCTTCTCGGGACTGGCTCTGAACCCCGTGAATCCCCACACGAGCCGCGTCGCTCCTCGGTGGTGCACCGAGTGCCACAGGAGCGAGCCGTCTCTCGGCACCGGATCCGAGACCTTCACCCTCGCCCGCAAGCATCTCTACGTGAGCCGGGGTGGGGCCGCCTCCGGGCTCGAGGTGCTGGATCGCCGGGATCCCGAGGGTCTCCGGACCGTGGGGTCCGTGCCTCTCACCGATCCCCGGGGAATCGCCCTTCGCATGGATCAAATCGTGGGTGAGGGGAGGCATGTCTATGTCGCGAGCTCCGAGGGGCTGGTCACCGTCGATGTGAGCGTTCCCGCGAGCCCGCGGGTCACGTCGACCGTTCCCACCACCGATGCGCGGCAGGTCTACTTCACCGAGAACGTGCTCTACCTCGCCGATGGCGCGGGAGGGCTCCGCATCTTCGGCATCGACGATCCGGCCGCTCCGGTGGCGCTGGCCGAGGTCAACGTCAGTGACGCCCGGGCGGTCCGGGTGTCAGGAGGCTATGCCTACGTGGCGGGTGGCAGCACCGGGCTTCTCGCGGTGATCGATGTCCTGGATCCGGCGCGGCCTCGCGTGGAGACACTGGTGGATCTGGGTCCGGGGGCCGTGGCCCGGGACGTGTTCATCTTCTCTCACTATGCCAACCCGCCCCTGGAGCGTCGGCCCAAGGACTTCTCCATCCTCGCCTACGTCGCGTGCGGGACCGGTGGTGTCAAGGTGGTGGACATCGGCGATCCGGCGGCTCCCCTTGTCCTCGCCACCTTCCCGACCACCGACGCGCGGGCGCTCCTCGTGGCCAGCGTCTACATCGGCGGAGGCTCCACCGAGCGTTCGCTGGAGAGGGAGTTCCTCCTCGTCGCCGACGGAGCGGGTGGTCTGCGCATTCTCGACGTGTCGGAGCCCGGGTCGGCGACCCTCGTGGCGGCCTATCCTGCGGGGGGCTCCGTGACTGCGGTTTCCGCGGTGCATGCCTTCGAGCCGCCGGTCAATCGCTTGTACGCCTACCTGGCAGTGGAAGGAGGGGGGCTCGTGGTCCTCGATCTCTCGAAGCCCGACAGCCCGCTGCTCGTTCCCTCGAGCCAGGCTCCGCTCCTCTCCGTGGCCGGGATTGCACCCGAGCGAATCCGTCTCGACCGCCTCGTCGACGAGACCGGTCGCAAGGTCAAGGACTCGTCCCACGAGGGAGCGAGGCCGTTCACCCGGGAAGAAATGGACCGGATCCTTCGGGCTCCGATCGTGAGGTGAGATCGCACGATGAGATCGTGCGGTTGGATTGCGGGAGAGCCGGGAGGGCTCAAGACCCTCCCGGCGTCTCGCCCTTCGTCCACCGATCGATCCAGTCGATGACGGTCTCGTGCCACTGGATGGAGTTGTGAGGCTTGAGCACCCAGTGGTTCTCGTCGGGGAAGTAGAGGAGCTTGCTGGGGATGCCTCGCCTCTGGAGGGCCGTGAACGTGGAGATGCCCTGGGTGTCGACGACCCGGTAGTCGAGGGCGCCGTGGATGACGAGCATGGGCGTCTTCCACTTGCCCACGTGGTCGATGGGGTTGTGCTTCTTGTAGGAATCGGGCACGTCCCACGGGGTCCCGCCGCGCTCCCACTCCGGGAACCAGAGCTCTTCGGTGTCGTAGTAGGCCATCCGCTCGTCGATGTTCCCGTCGTGGTTGACGAGGCAGCGGAAGCGGTCGGGCCAGTTGCCGGCGATCCAGTTGATCATGTAACCGCCGAAGGAGGCGCCGAGGGCGCAGACCCGCTCGCCGTCCATCCAGGGGTAACGCGCGAGGGCGGCCGCGAGCCCCTTCTGCAGATCCTCGAGGGGCTTGCCGCCCCAGTCGCCGGAGATGGAGTCGGTGAAGGTTTGCCCGTAGCCCGTCGAGCCGTGAAAGTCCACCATCACCGCGGCGTAGCCCGCCCCGGCATAGGTCTGGGGATTCCAGCGGTAATGGAAGTCGTTGCCGAACGATCCCTGGGGGCCGCCGTGGATGAGGAACGCCACCGGATGCTTCCGCGAGGGATCGAAGTTCGCCGGCTTGACCACGTAGCAGTGCACGGTCTCGCCGTTCCACCCCTTGAACGTGAACTGCTCGGGCTCGCCGAGGAGCGTGGCTGCCACCCTCTCGTCGTTGACATGGGTGACGCGGCGAACGTCGCTGCCGAGAAGATCGCAGGAGTGGATCTCCACCGGTGAGCGCAGATGGTCCATGGCAAAGAGGAGACGGTCGCCAGTCTGGGCGAAGCCCCGTACCGTTCCTTGCTGCACCAGGGTGGTGACGCTTCCCGTATCGGCGTCGATGGCGAAGAGGGACCCCTGGCCGAGGTTGTCGGCGGTGGCGAGGAGAGCTCGCCCGTCGCGAGCCCAGCCGATCGATCCGGGCGAACGGTCCCAGCTCTCGGTGAGGACCTTCTCTTTTCCGTCCTTCAGGGAACGGACCACGATGCGGAAGCGGTCGGACTCGAAGCCGGGGCGCTTCATGGCCAGGTAGGCGAGCTGGCTTCCGTCGGGCGAGAACACCGGATGGGTGTCCCAGGCCTCGTTCTTCCCGGTGAGGCAGGTGGGGGTCGTCTTGCCATCGACGGGCGCCTGCCAGAGGTCGAAGTCGGTGGACCAGGCCTCCGCACGGCCCACGTCGCGCGCCACGAACACGAGGGATTCGCCGTCGGGAGAAAACACGTGATCCTCGGGCCCGCCGAAGGGTTTGGTGGGGCAGTCGGCGTCCATGTCCTTCATCACGTCCACCATCGTCTTGTCGGAGAGCGTGTACGCGAAGACGTGAAGCCGGCGGCCATCCTTCCAGGTGTCCCAGTGACGGATGAAGAGGCTCTCGTAGACCCTTCCCGTGGTCTTGCCCTTTTCCTTGTCGTCGAGTGCCTTCTTCGTCTCTTCCGGCGACTTGCCCGGGAAGACCTCGAGGGCGAGGGCCAGCCTCCTGCCATCGGGAGAAACGTCGAGGCTCTGGACGTCGAGGGAGAGCTCGGTGACGGGGGAGGCCTCGCCGCCCTTGACGGGAATCTGCCATACCTGGGTCGAGCCCGAGCGGGAGGAGAGGAAGAAGATCGACTCACCGTCGGGTGCCCAGCGCGGGGTCGTGTCCGACGCGGGGTGGGAGGTGAGCCGGCGGGAGCCCGTGCCGTCGGCCCCCACCAGCCAGAGGTCCGTGCGGCCGCGATTGGCCTCGAGATCGGTGGATCTCTGGACGTAGGCCACCGTCTTCCCGTCCGGCGAGACCTGGAGGTCGGAGATCCTCTCCATGGCCAGGAGGTCGTGGACGTTGAAGGGGTGGGGGTCCTGGGCGAGGGCGGGCCAGGCGAGCAGCCACCCCAGGACCAGCACCATGATCCCCTTGCCATACCTGCGCATCTTGGACTCCTTTTTTCTGTCGTCTGGCGGGCCGGACTCCTGCGGCTGATCATTCTGGCAGGGGCCTCCGTCCGTTCCAAGCCCGGGTGTGCCCGGTTCCGGGGTCGCAGGGAATCTTCCCGGGCCCGGGGCGTCCAAGAGGCCGGGATCGCCGCCTTCCGGGCCAGGATCGTCGTGTGTGACACGACCGTGACAAACGAACCGGCCTCCCCGGGCGTACAGTACTGGCGATCGAACATCGACCCGAGTCCCGATACCACGAGAGAGGAAGTTTCCATGAGCGGACGTACATTGATCCTTCCGCTGGCGCTGGGCGCGCTGGCGACCCTGATCGGTGGGGGCGCCCACGCCCTCGAGGCGAAGACGGCAACGGTCTACACCGTCGGTGTCGCGGGGGCGACCTGAAGCTCCAATCCGAGGGTCCGTGCGGCCCTGGGAAGTGTCGAGGGTGTCAAGAGCGTCACCTTCGATTGCAAGATCGCCACCGTCACCCTCGGCGCGGGCAAGAGCCTGGCCAAGGATGCCGCCGAGAAGGCGCTGAAAGAGAAGGGCTTCGGGGTGGCGAGCTTCGCCGTCCTCGACTCGCCCCGCTTCTCGGTGGTGACGTTCCGGGCCACCGGCAAGACGGGTGGCGACGCGCTCGCCAAGGCGCTCTCCGCACTGAACGATGCGGGTGACGTCGTCGTCGATCGCGCCGGCTGCGTGAGCATCTCGCTCGTTCCGGGAGCCAAGCTCGACGAGAAGGGCTTCGGGAAGATCCTCTCCGATGCCGGTGTCGAGGCCGACGGATTGGTCACCGCCGACATCCCCCTCGAGCTCGTACCGTACCGCATCGAGCTCTCCGGGGTGTCCGACCAGACGAAGGCTCTCGCCGTGCGCGAGGCTCTCCTCTCCATCCGCCAGGTCGCGGTGGCCCAGGTCTTCGGTGATGCCGCGGTGATCTTCCTCCGCGAGCCGTGCGCCAAGATCGAGGAGCACGTCGGCGGTGCGCTGGGCAAGGCCGGTGTCGATGTGGGCAAGATCTCCATGGGCGAGCCGGTCGCGGCGGCAAAGTAGGGGCCGGGTCGCGGGCGAGGGGCTCGTTTCGACACAGAGGTCACGAAGGGAAGACGAAGGACACGAAGGAAGAGCAGCGGCAACCGAGACGGTTGCCGCTGCGAGCGGGAGGGGAGTCAATCGGGGGGCGGACTCCGAATCCGCCGCCGTCCCCGCCGCCGCGAGGCAAGAAAAGTGCCAGGCACCATTCTTGCCTCCGTCCCCGACTTCGTTGCCGGCTCCGCCTCCGTGTGGTTTCATGGACTCCAAGGAAGTTCCAGGACCACGGACCTTGGAGAGCCGCCCCATGTCCTCGATCTGCCCCCGGGCCCTCGTCGTCGCCGGTCTCCTCGCCTGCCTCTCGCCCGCGATTCTCGCCGAAGGCCCCGACTCCGGCGCCTTCGAGGACGCCACCTCGAAGTGGCGGACCCTCATGCAGCAGGGCCGCTTCGACCGGGCCAGGAAGCTCATCCACGACACCCTCGCCGAGCACCGGGAGCAGGTCTACGTCCGCATCCGCAAGGCCGAGATCATCGAGGACCTCACCCGGTGCGCGTTCGGCGAGGCCCACCCCGCACCCGACCCCAAGGATCTGGTGTCGGGGGACCTCGTGTCGTGGAACGAGAGGACCGGTCAGGTCAAGCTGCGGTACGCCGACGGCCAGCTCCAGGACTTCGCCGGCGCCGTCGCCAAGGACGGAAGCGCTCTCGCGGAGGGATACATCGTCCATCCTGCCCTCTTCGACGGCGCCTACTCGGTCGAGGTCGTGGGCAAGCGCTACGCCTGGGGGAGTGGGCTTCCGGTGATGGCTGGATGCATCGAGGAGGACGAGGTGGTCACGGTGGTGGTCGGGCAGGCCGTCTCCAAGGGGCGCTCCTACGCACCGGCGAGGATCTACCGCTCGGGTGAGCTGGTGGCCGAGAAGGACAGCTCGCCGGCCCACATGGGCAAGCCCTACCGCATCAAGATGACGGTCGACGGCCGCGAGGTCGCCGGCTATTACAACGGCCTCAAGGTGATCAACGCGCGCAGGCCGTCGTCGGTATGGGGACGGATCGGGCTAGCCGGCCTCGGCGACTTCGATCAGGTCTACATCCAGGGCAAGATCCAGCCGTCGTGGCTTCAGGGGCTGGTGAGCCGGGCCCAGGAAAAGGACCGGGTCGAGTTCGAGAAGACCTACCGCGTCGAGGTGGAGCTGCCGCCCTGGCTCCTCACCGGTCCGTCCGAATTGCCCGTGGCGACCAATGATCCCGTGCTGCCGGGCATGACGACGGAGGAAGCCCGGCGCGTTCTCGATCCCCTCGAGGACTACCTGGGCAAGGACAAGCTCCTCGACGGCCTCGACTACGTCAAGCGCCTGGGGTCGAGCCAGGTCAGCGAGGCCGCCCGTCAGTATCTCCTGGCAAGAGTCCACGAGGGGCTCGAGAACTGGAAGATCGCCCTCGCGCACTGCGACAAGGTCCTGGCCGAGGTGCCGGACTTCTTCCCCGTGCGCTCCCTCCGGGCCCGGCTCCTGCTCAACACGGGGAAGAGGTCGGAGGCCCTCGCCGAGCACAAGGCTCTCTACGAGCTGGACCCCGACCGGCCCGATCACATCTTCGGCTACGCCCTGGCCGTCCTCCTCGAGGGGCGTCCCGCCGAGGCCAAGGAGACCATCGATCAGGCGCACGCGCGAGGAACGACCAGCAAGGACCTCCAGGAGCTCAACGATCTCCTCATCAAGGCTCTCCGCGGGCCGGCATGGGCAAAGACCTACGAGTGGGAGTCGCGCAACTACCGGGTCGTCTCGGACATCGATCGCAAGACCTGCGTGGAGGCGGCGAACCTCCTCGAGGAGTGCTACCGCGGCTACACCATCCATCTCCAGAGGGTGGCCGACCTGGAGAAGCGCAAGTTCACCGTCTACCTCTTCTCGGGATCGGCAGGCTTCCACGCCTACGCCGCCGGCACCACGGGTCCCACCCACCCCTACACCCTCGGGCTCTACAGTTCGACCCTCAAGCAGCTCCTCATCTGGAACCTTCCCGACCGCGATACCATGATGAAGACGGTGCGCCACGAGGGCTTTCACCAGTACCTCGACCGGATCACCGGGGAAGCGCCGCGTTGGCTGAACGAGGGGCTGGCCGAATACTACGAGCTGGCGGGGATCGAGAGAGGAAACTGGAAGGAGGGGCAGGTCGACCGCGCGCGCATCCGCGAGATGATGCCGCTCGAGGACAAGCTCCTCCCCCTCGCCGATCTCCTTTCCATGGGGCCCAAGGAGTTCTACAGCAAGTTTGCCGTCACGTATTTCCAGAGCTGGGCCTTCATCCACTTCCTTCGCCATTCGACCCGCGAGAACGCGACCCTCTTCGACGAGTTCTTCCGGTGTCTGGTGGAAGGAATGACCGGCGACGAGGCGAGCGAGAAGGTGTTCGGAAAGGTGGATCTGGAGAAGCTGGAGCGGGAGATGATGGCGTACCTGGAGAAGCTGTGAGGCACCGTTCCATCCTCTACCGCGCCCCCGTCTTCTCCTTGCTCTGGATCTTCACCCACGCGTCCTTCAGCGTCACGGACCGGTTGAACACCGGCTTCTCCTTGGTCGATTCCTTGTCCACGCAGAAGTAGCCCATCCTCTCGAACTGGAAGAAGGCCCCAGGGGCCGCGCCGCGGAGGCTCGGCTCGAGCTTGCACCCCTTCAGCACCTCGAGGGAATCCGGGTTGAGGTTGGAGAGGAAGTCCTGTCCCTCCTCCACCTCCTCGGGATCCTCTTTGGTGAAGAGGTGGGCGTAGAGGCACACTTCGGCGTCGAGGGCGTGCGCGGCCGAGACCCAGTGGAGGGTGGCCTTCACCTTGCGCCCGTCGGGGGAGTCGCCGCCCTTGGTGGCGGGATCGTAGGTGCAGACGAGCTCGGTGACTTCGCCGCTCGCGTCCTTCTTCACCTCCTTGCAGGTGATGAAGTAGGCGTAACGGAGACGGACCTCCCGGCCCGGGGCGAGGCGGAAGAACTTCTTGGGCGGATCCTCCATGAAGTCCTCGCGCTCGATGTAGAGGACGCGCGAGAACGGCACGTTGCGGGTGCCGGCGGAGGGATCCTCGGGGTTGTTGACCGCGGGAAGCTCCTCGCTCTTTCCCTCGGGGTAGTTCTCGATCACCACGCGGAGGGGGCGCAGCACGGAGAGGACCCGGGGCGCGCGGCGGTTGAGGTCTTCTCTCAGGAAGAAGTCGAGGAGAGCCCGGTCGATGGTGCTGTTGACCTTGGAGACGCCGACCCTCTCGCACAGGGCCCGGATGGACTCCGGCGTGTAGCCGCGACGGCGCAGGCCACGCAGGGTCGGCATCCTCGGGTCGTCCCAGCCGCGAACGTGCTTTTCCTGCACGAGACGCAGGAGCTTCCGCTTGCTGAGGACGGTGTACGTGAGCTCGAGCCGGGCGAACTCGATCTGCTGGGGGTGGAAGACCTCCACCTGCTCGATGAGCCAGTCGTACAGCGGGCGGTGGTTCTCGAACTCGAGGGTGCACAGGGAGTGGGTGATCCCCTCGATCGAGTCGCTGTAGCCGTGGGCGAAGTCGTAGAGGGGATAGATGCACCAGGTGTCCTCCGTGCGGTGGTGGGGCACCTTGAGGATGCGGTACAGCGTGGGGTCCCGGAGGTTGATGTTGGGCGAGGCCATGTCGATCTTCGCCCGGAGGACGTGCTTCCCCTCCTCGAACTCACCCTTTCTCATCCTCTCGAAGAGGTCGAGGTTTTCTGCCACCTTTCGATCCCGGTAGGGGCTGTCCGTCCCGGGCTCGGTCAGGGTGCCCCGGTGCTTTCGGATCTCCTCGGCGGTGAGGCTGTCGACGTAGGCGGCGCCCTCCTCGATGAGCTTCACCGCGAAGGCGTGGAGCTTCGGGAAGTAGTCCGAGGCGAAGAAGAGACGGTCTTCCCAGTCAAAGCCCAGCCAGCGCACGTCCTCCTGGATGGACTGGACGTACTCCATCTCCTCCTTGGCGGGGTTGGTGTCGTCGAAGCGGAGGTTGCACTTGCCCCCGAACTCCTTGGCGATGCCGAAGTTGAGGCAGATGGCCTTGGCATGGCCGACGTGGAGGTAGCCGTTGGGCTCGGGCGGGAACCGGGTGTGGACCCTGCCGCCGTTCTTGCCCGCCTTCACGTCGTCGGCGACGCGCTGGCGGACGAAATCCTTCGAGGTGCCCTCGCCCGGGGCGTCGTCGTCTCCTGCCACGTCACGTTCCTTTGCCGTCATGAAGGTCCTCCCACCGGGGAAGGTCGGGATCCGGGAACCAAACCCCTGTGCTAACTCCCGGGGGCGGAGGAGTGCAAGGCGCTGCCTTCCGTCCGGGAACCGATCGAACCTGTCCCCGAAAAGAAACTCCCGGTCCGGACGGCTTCAGGCGACAGTTCGCTGCGGGGGAGGAACCCCGGGAGATCGAGCCCCGTGAGCCTGCGGGCCCTCCCGATCGGGCGGCGGCCTGAAGGAAAGAGACCTGCCTCCGGGGGCAGGGGAGCGCCCTCGCCCTCTCAAAACGAGACTCCGCGGGCCCGATTCGACCTCCCCAACATCATGGGCTATAATCCCTTAGGAGGATTCCCCCCATGACGGACCCACGACCCACGATGCCCCCCCGAGACGACATCACGAACGCCCAGGCGGGCTATGCCCTCCTCGCCGCGATCATGTTCGTGGGGATCACCGCCGTTTCGGTGGGTCTGGCCCTGGTCGTCGCCAGCCGCTCTCTCGACGTCGACAAGGCCACCGAGACGAGCGAGGAGATCCAGGAGATCTCGGCTGCCATCTATCGCTACTACGAGGACACCGGGAGCTTTCCCGGTCTCCTGTCGTACCTCGTGACGAAGCCGGCCGGTGTCGCCAACTGGTTCGGTCCCTACGTATCCGCCAGGTTCAAGGCTCACGAAGCCGCCGGTTTCGATGCGCTCACCGATGCCTGGGGCAAACCCTACTACCTGGAGACCGTCGGCATGTCCGGCATCCAGGTCTGCTCCATGGGGATCAACGGCCTCAAGGACGGCGACGACCTCAAGACCCATCTCGAGGTCAATTCGCTCTACTGGGCCCATACCCGTCGTGAGATCCAGGTGGTGGAAACCGCCATCGCCGCCTACAACAACCACCCCATGTCCCCCGAATACCTGCCCGCCCAGTGGGAATCCGCGCTCTTGCTCCTGCAGGCCAATGGATTCCTCCCCTCGGGATCGACCGCCACCGCGCGCTTTCTCGCCGATGCCTGGGGTCAGGTCTACGTGCCCAAGGGAGCACCCATCATGTTCAGCGTCGACACGATCGGGGATCCGGACTCCGCGCTGAACTGACCCCGTCGTCATCCGAGAGACGGGGCGCCACCATACCCATGAATCCACACCCATCCATCGATGACCTCGATCGCTGCCTCGTTGCCGCCGAGAGAGGCTTTACCCTTCTCGAGATGACGGTTGTCATCACCATCTTCAGCATGCTGGTCGGACTCGCCGTGGCCATCCCCGAGTTCTTCCTCACCTCGAAGATGATCCATGACACCGAGGACGAGATGTTGATGATCCAGGCCGCCGTCCTGAACTACTACCGGGATCTGGAGGCTTTTCCCACCACCATCAACGACCTGGTCGCCCCTGCCTCCCCGCCCGCGGGGTGGATGGGACCCTACCTCAAGCCCAAGTTCTCGGATGCGGGCATGACCCTCGATTCCTACGACTACGACGAGTTCCACCAGAGCTACCTGTACGAGGTCGTGAGCACCACCGTGCGCCGACTCACCTGCCTGGGCGAGAACCGGACCGACGACGGCGGAGGAGGAGACGACATCGTCCTGGAAATCAACGCAGCTCCGGTCCTCGGCGAGATCACGCGCAAGGAGCTCGCCACCCTCAACGGAATCCTCGCCACCTACAACGCGGACTTCCTGTTCAGCAATCCCCTCTCCACCAGCATGTCGAGCCTTCTCGACCAGCTCCAGAGCGCCAACTACCTGCCCTCGGGAAGCGCGACCAAGACCAAATACCGATACGACGCCTGGGGACAGGAGTACACGACCCTCAACCAGTCGCCGGTCATCGAGATCTACTCGGTCGGTGCCCCGTGAGCAAGGAGACCCTGCGATGAGAAACGAGAATGGATTCACCCTGATCGAGATGATGGTGGTGGTCACGGTGGTGGGGCTGATGTTTGCCCTCGGCGCCCCCGCCATGCAGTGGCTCCTGAGCTCGAACTTCGACGAGGAGACGCGCAACGAGATGGGGAGGATCCGTGAGGGACTCTTCCTCTACTTCGAGCAGAACGGGAGCTTTCCGGCGAGTCTCGGCGCTCTCACCGTCGACATCGCCGACGCCGAATTCAAGGGGGCTTACCTCAATGCGGGCAACGATGCCTCGGGAAACTCCACGGGAAAGCTTCTCGACGAATGGGGAACCGAGTACGCGATCGTGACCAACTCGGGGAGCAAGGTCACGATCCGGAGCCTGGGGCCGAACCGCCAGAACGAGAGCGGAGGCGGCGACGACATCGACCTCGCCGTGGACGCCAGCCACCTCCTCGCCGAGGATTCCCGCCGGGAGCTCGGCGACATCCGCTCCGCCATCGCGGCCTACAACCGGGATCACCTGCCCCAGAAGCCGCTCCCGTCCAACATCCTCGATCTCATCGACATCCTCCAGGACCACCAGTACCTCCCGCCCGGCAACGGGTACCTCACCGATGGATGGGGACGGCCTTACCAGCCGGGACCTTCCCCGGTGGAGTCCATCGACATCAACTCCGACCCTTCCGCCACGCTCCCCGAGAGCACCGGCGGCCTGGTCAAGGAGCCCTTCATCTTCGTGTGTCACAGGTCGCAGGGCATGGCCGGGGCCACCCATGACATGGAAGTGCCCCAGTCCCTGGTTCAGCTCCACCTCGACCACGGGGACGCTCTGGGCGGTTGCTGCCACACCCTCAACTTCGACACCGAGGACGACTTCTGGACCGCGCTTGCCAACGGACAGAAGATCACGTCGCCGCCCGAGTTCGGAAACGAGGTGGAGATCAGCTACAGCGGGCCGAGCTTCGGGCCGGCCATCTTCGACTCCACCATCGGCGGCGCCAACGATCCGGGCCGGGATTCCGACCTCCTCGTCGATCTCGGGAACATCCTCATCCTCCAGGAAGAGGACTGCTTCGTCGCGGCCGACATCTACAGCCACCCCGATGACGATGCCCGGGGAGGGACGTTCATCTTCGATTTCACCAGGAACGTCCAGTGCCAGTCGATCACCCTCATCGACATCGATAGCGGGAACCAGGGAGTCTCCGTGGTGCTGACCGATTGCGAGGCCCGGACGCGGACCTACACCGTTCCCGGCGGGTTCACCGAGGACATCGCATCCCAGGGGCCTCCGGGCTACCGGGTCCTCGACCTGACCACTCTCGCCTCCCAGGCCGGCTTCGCCGCCACCGCCACCGCCACCGAGATGGCCGACTTCGATCCCCAGTGCGTGGTCAAGATGACGGTGACGGTCGCCTCCTCGGCCGGCCTCGACAACCTCGAGTACTGTCCGATGGAGTGAGGGCGGAGTCAGAGCCTGACGGCTCGACTACCCCAGCATCTCCCGGTACGCCACCTGATCGGCGTGCATGCGGTGGAAGACTGCGTGCTTGGCGTCGTGGTAGGGCTTGACCGAGGTCGTGGGCCGGATCGTCTCGGACACGCCGGCCATGGCGCTCATGGCCAGAAGCGGCGACGCGAAGTCCCCCGTCGCCACCGCTCCGAGCATCGCCGAGCCCAGCAGCACCGCCTCCTTTTCCCGGGGGAGGACGATGGGAAGGCCGGTCACGTCCGCGTGCTCCCGCACGAACACGGGATTCCTCGTGTCACCCCCGCAGGCGAGCAGGATGCGGATGCGATGGCCGGCCTCGTTCATGGCCGAGACGATGTGCCGTGTCCCGTGGGCGATGGCCTGGATGGTGGCCAGGTACAGGAGGGCGAGGCTCTCCACCGAGTCGGTGAGGGTCAGCCCGCTCACCATTCCGCGCAGATCGGGGTCGGCCCGCGGTGACCGGTTGCCGTGGAAGTCGGGGTAGACGTGGAGATCCCGGGTGAGCGTGGCGGGCGGAGCCGCTCGGTCGCGGCTCAGGCGCTCGAGGACCTCGTTGAGGAGGGCGTACACCGACGTTGTCTTCCGCAGGGCCTCCTCTCGCAGCTCGGCTCCCCGCGCATGAGAGAAGATCACGTGGTCGATGAGGGCGCCCGTGGCCGATTGCCCGCCCTCGGTGAGCCACATTCCCGGGATCATGGCCGAGTGGTACGGACCCCAGACGCCGGGCACCCGGTGAGGCTCGCGGGAGACCGCCATGTGGCAGCTCGAGGTTCCCAGGATGAGGGCGAGGCGCTCCTCGAGATCGGCAAGACCGGGAGCCTTCCCGGAGAGCGGCATGCCGAGGAGACCGAGGCCGCCCGCGTGGGCATCGATGATCGCGACTCCGACCGCGGTTCCCGGAAGGAGGCCGAGCTCCCGGGCCGCGGCCTCCGTGAGGCCCCGTCCCACCCTTTCCCCCTGGGGTCGGATGCGCGTGCCGATGCGGGAGTAGCCCTCACGGACCAGATCCTGGAGACCGATCGCCTCGAAGAAACCGGCCTCCCAACCCGCGGTCTCGGGCACGCCCGTTTTTCTCTCGTGGGCGAGATAGGTCCACTTGCAGGTCGTGGTGCAGAGCGAGCGCACGTCTTCGCCGGTGGCCCGGTAGACGAGGAAGTCCGGGAGATCGAGGAAACTCTTTGCGCGTCTCCACGTCCCGGGCAGGTTCTGGCGCAGCCACAGGAGCTTGGGGATCTGCATCTCGGGCGAGATGCGTCCGCCCACGTACTCCAGCACCCGGTGGGGGGAGGCGTTGATGGAGCGGGCCTCCTCCCTGGCGCGGTGGTCCATCCAGACCACGACGTTCCACTCGTCGTCCCCGCCGGGGCTGACGGTCACCGGTCGGCCGGCGCCATCCAGCGCCACCAGCGAGCAGGTGGCGTCGAAGCCGATGCCCCGGACCCGGTCTGCGGCGAGGCTCGCCTCCTCCAGGGCCCGCCGCACGGCCTTGCCGCAGGCCGACCAGATGTCGTCGCTCGACTGCTCCACGAAGCCCTCGCGGGGGCGGGAGATCCGGATGTCATGGGTGCCGAGGCCGAGCCGCCGTCCCGCGCCGTCGAACAGTGCCGCCCGTACGCTTCCCGTGCCGACATCGACTCCCAGGTAGCAGCGTTCCACCACGCCTCTTCCTCCCGATCAGGACTTCCTGTCACTCGGCCAGACTCTCACCCGGAAGCCGAGCTCGGCGGAGAGCGCGGCCATCTCCCCCAGGATATCGCCGTAGGCCACCGCGATGTGGTTCGACATGTAGTGAGCCATGAGCAGGTCCCGCTCCACGAAGAGATCGGCGGCCATGAAGGGCCACTGGCGTGTCGTGCCCCGCCACCAGGCCTCGCGTTTTTTCTCCGGAAGCTTCACCACTTCTCCCGCTCCGAGGTCCATCCAGAGCTCGCCCTGGCTCAGATAGGACCGGGCCCAGGTGATGGGTCCCGGCAGGCTCTCGCCCGCGAAGGTCCCTCCGGGGTGGGGAAAGTACTGGCGGGGCTGGCGGAAGGAGTGGACTCCCTGCAGGGTGTCGGCGTCGTGGTTGAAGGCGTAGCCGCCGCAAGACCCCGAGTTGAGGAGCACCCACACGAAGCGATTCTCGTGCTCTGCTCCCCAGCGCACGTCGTGGAACATCACCGCGGGGTGGAGGCCCTTTTTCTTCAGGATCCGTTTCATGAGCTCCATGGGCACGAGGTTTCCCTGGTCGGCCTCGGTGGCGGTGGCGGTGGCGATCGTGTCGCCCACGCCCTCGGGGCGGCACGTCGTGTTGAAGAGACCCTCGGCGAAGTCGGAGGGGGGACGCAGGGGAAGGAGCCCGAGCTGGTACTGCCAGCCGAGGGCGTCCGCCTTGAATTCGGAGACGAGGTCGAGGACGGTGAGGTAGTCACGGAGCTGCTCCCGGGTGGCGTTCTCGTCGAAGTCCTCGGCGCCTTCTTCGCGGTGGTGGAAGGTCACGCCTCGATCCACCACGAATTGCCAGGCGTCCTCGATCCGGCGCCCGTCGATGCCCTTGCCCCGCTCCAGGATCCACGCCTGATCCACCTTGTGCTCGGCGAACCCGATGGGAGCGAGCCGGCGTGGTCCGAAGTAGCCGTTGATCATGCCCATGGAGGTGTCCCCGAGCATGAGGAGGAGGATCCGCCGCTTCCGGATGTCGGCCGCCACCTCGGCGGCGATCCGCGAGGCTGCGGCCGAGATCGGGGTCTGTCGGGAGAGACCGAGCCGGGGGTAGCGGATCTGGCCCGTGGTGCACCACTCGTCGAGCCTCTCCAGGAATCTCCTGTCCCGGAGCCAGTCCGCGCCGTCGGTCCAGATCCTCGAGAAGGGGCGGTCGAGGCTGGCGAGGCAGGCTCCGGTGTTGAGAAGCCCCACGAGTCCCGGCCACTGCCCCGAGAAGTTGCTGGCGAGAAGAAGAGGGTTGTCCTTTCCCACGACCCCGTCGGTGGTGTGGGGGCCGTAGAACCAGTGGGTGCACAGGCCCACCAGGGGGTCCTCGATGGGCCCGAGACGCTCGATCGCCTCGTGGGGGCGGGTCAGAAAGCCCTCGATGCGATAGGGTTCCCGCCCGAGGTGGCGGAGGGCCCTCTCCATCTGCTCCGTGGCGGCCTCCATGGCGGGCAGTGCTGCCCGGTTGGGGAGCTCGCGGTAGTCACCCGGCCAGTAGAGGGCGATGCGTCGGCTCATGGATGTCTCCGGTCAGGGGTTCCGTGGGCAGGGCCAGGAAACCACGAACGCGGGCCCGTGCAAAGACCGCTCGCGCCGTCGGCGGGGGACGGGGCCTCGACCCGGTCTCCTGCGGGACCGTGAGGTACACTGGCCGCCATGAAGCCAGCGGCCATCGGATCCGATCGCGCCCCCTGCACCCGGGCCGCCCTCGAGGAGCGCGAGGCGGCCGTCCTCGCTCCGTTTGCCGCCCGGGCAGGCGGGAGCCGGGGCCGACGCCACCCCGAGGAGGAGGACTCCTACCGGACGGCGTTCCAGAGGGACCGTGACCGGGTCATCCACTCCACGGCCTTTCGCCGGCTCGAGTACAAGACCCAGGTCTTCATCAACCACGAGGGCGATCACTACCGGACGCGGCTCACCCACACCATCGAGGTGGCCCAGATCGCTCGCGCGGTGGCCCGGGCCCTCCGGCTCAACGAAGACCTGGCCGAGGTGGTGTCGCTGGCTCACGATCTCGGCCACCCTCCCTTCGGCCATGCCGGCGAGCGGGCGCTCCAGGCGTGCATGGAGGGGCAGGGGGGGTTCGAGCACAACGTCCAGGCGCTGCGGGTGGTCGACCTCCTGGAGAGGCGCTATCCCGACCGGCCCGGGCTCAACCTGAGCTTCGAGGTCAGGGAGTCCATTCTCAAGCACAGCACCTTCTACGACTCGCCCGAGATCAGCGCCGAGTTCGGGGCCACGCCTCGACCTCTGCTCGAGGCCCAGGTCGCCGACATCGCCGACATGGTGGCCTACAACAACCACGACCTCGACGACGGACTCTACTCGGGGCTCCTCTCCGAGGAGGAGCTCCTCGAGGTTCCCCTCTTTGCCGTGGTGAGGCGGCGGGTGCTCGACCGCTGGCCCGACCTCGATGCCAAGCTGCGGAGGCGCCGCATCGTGGCTGCCCTCATCGCCGAGTCGGTGACCGATCTCGTGTCCGAGAGCTCGCGCCGCATTGCCGTGGCCTTTCTCGATTCGGCGGAGGCGGCGAGAAGCCACGAGGAGCGGCTCATCGCCTTCTCCTCCGAGATGTGGAAGCGTCAGAAGCAGCTCGCCTCGTTCCTGGCCGAGCGCCTCTATGCCCACCATCGCGTGGTCCGCATGGCGGTCAAGGCCGAGGGCTTCGTGCGGCGCATGTTCGAGGCCTATCTCGAGGATCCGCGCCAGCTTCCTCCCGAACACCACGACCGTATTCCCCGGGACGGGGTCCACCGCGCGGTGTGCGACTACATCGCGGGAATGACCGACCGGTATGCCCAGGATGGCTACATGAAGATGTTCCATCCCTTCGAGCGGATCTGATCGACCCATGCCCAGGCCCGACGACAATCCGGAGCAGACGACCTACGAGACCGGCGACCTCGAGGCCGTGCAGGAGAAGCTGGGGTATCGTTTCCGCGATCCGGGCCTCCTCGTGGTGGCTCTCACCCACTCCTCGGCCAAGGGAGAGGACCGTCCCAGCAACGAGCGATTGGAGTTCCTGGGCGACGCCATCCTCGGGGCCATCGTGGCCGAATACCTCCACGATGCCCTTCCCGACACCGCCGAGGGCGAGCTCACGCGGCTGAAGTCGGTGGTCGTGAACTCGCGCCAGCTCGCACAGGTGACCGAGCGACTCGATCTCCTTCCCCACATCACGGTCGGCAAGGGGATCGCGGTGAGCCGCCAGCTTCCCCGCTCGCTGGCCGGCAACGTGTTCGAGTCCGTCGTGGCCGCCATCCACCTCGACAGGGGCTTCGAGCAGGCGCGGACCTTCGTGCTCCGGTGCCTCCACGAGGACATCAAGGTTGCCATGGCCGATCCTCGCGGGCGAAACTTCAAGTCGCTCCTCCAGCAGGAGGTGCAGAAGCTCTTCGGTTCGGTGCCGACCTACCGCGTGGTGAGCGAGGCCGGTCCCGACCACCTGAAGAGCTTCGAGGTCGTGGCCGAGATCGAGGGCCAGGCTCACGGAGTGAGCCGCGGACGGACCAAGAAGGAAGCAGAGCAGAAGGCGGCTCGCCTGGCGCTCGAGAATCTGCTCGCCGACGGCGACGGCTTGGCCCCGACCGAAGGATGAGCACGGCCCATCGACAGGTCGTTCTCCCCTATTTCCAGCGACTCGTCGAGCAGAAGGGCTCGGCCCGGGTGATCGATGGCCTCGTCGAGCCGGGTGCCCGCGTGGAGGTAGGTGGGCTCTTCGGATCCGCACTTCCGCTGTGGCTCGCAGCCCACGAGGCCCGACTCCCCTCCCTGGTGGTGGTGGTGACTCCCTCCACGGAAGAGGCCGAGGATGTCGCGCGCGACCTCGATGGATTTCTGGACGACGGCGTAGGTTCCGACCCGCCCGCGGCTCTCTTCCCGGCCTGGGGCCACCTCGGGGCCACGGGCCTTGCCCATGGCTCCCTCGACCTTCGTGTACTGAGCCGGCGCTGCCGCGTCCTGCGCGACCTGGCCGCGGCGCGTACCTCGATGCGGTTCATCGTGGCTCCCGTGCAGGCGCTGCTCGAGGACTCGCCCCCCCTGGGGCCCTTCCGGAGTCCGGCCCTCGAGCTGAGGACCGGAGGCGAAGTGGATCGCGAGGGCCTCGCCGCTCGCCTGGTCGACCTCGAGCTGGAGAGGGTGGCGATGGTCGAGTCGCCGGGCGAGTTCAGCATGCGCGGCGAGATCATCGACATCCACGCACTGGGCGAGGATCTGCCGGTGAGGATCGAGCTCTTCGGCGACACCGTCGAGTCGATTCGCACCTTCGATCCCGGCACCCAGAGATCGATGGAGGAAAGGCAGGCACTGGCCCTGGTGGCCCTACGTCGCACGGAGTTCGTGACCGGCGGCGAGGGGCGAGGCCGCCTGCTGCCTCTGCTGCGCGAGGCCGGACTCTCCCCCCTCGTCGTCCTCTTTGATCCTCCTGCCATCTCGGGGCGCGTGGAGAGGCTCGAGGAGACGAGCGACCCTCCCTCTGCCGCAGAGAGGTACCGGGAGGCGATGGCCGTGGCCGGGGATCTGCGGCTCCTCTCGGTTCACCGGCTGCCGGTGGCGGCGGGCAAGGTGGCCCTCAACTACCATGCCCGCGAGATCGAGCCGGCGGTGGACAAGGAGCTGTCTTCGGTCGTGGAGAGGCTACGCGAGCTGGCGGCGCTTCCCGCCGACGTGACCGTCTTTTGCCGGAACGAGGCGGTGTGCGACCGGTTCGTGACCTTGCTGCCCGACGAGCCTTCCTTTCGCGAGCGGATCAAGGTCGTGGTGGGAGACCTCAGCCATGGCTTCATCCTGCCCGAGGTCCAGGTCGCCCTCGCCACCCATGACGAGCTCTTCTCGGCGCGGGTGCGCCGGCGCATCGTGGCGCCGGCCCGGAGGAGGATGCGCCACTCCAGGCCCATCGAGAGCTTCCTCGAGCTCAACCTGGGAGATCTGGTCGTGCACCTCGTGCACGGGATTGCCCGGTACTCCGGCATGGAGACCATCGAGAAGGACGGAGGCGTCTCGGAGTTCCACCGCCTCGTGTTCAAGGACGACGTGTCTCTGCTGGTGCCGGTCACCAAGACCGATCTCATCCAGAAGTACGTGGGGGTGAAGGGGCACCGGCCCCAGCTCTCGCGCCTGGGGAGCAAGGGATTCTCGGCCCGCAAGAGGAAGGTTGCCCAGGCCGTGGCCGACTTCGCGGCCGAGCTCCTCGAGGTGCAGGCCTTGCGGGCGGCGCGCAAGGGGACGGCGTTTCCGCCGGATTCGGTGTGGCAGCACGAGTTCGAGGCCGCGTTCCCTTACGAGGAGACGGACGACCAGCTCGAGACGGCGGCGCGCATCAAGCAGGATCAGGAATCCGACGTCCCCATGGACCGCCTGGTGTGCGGCGACGTGGGATACGGCAAGACCGAGCTGGCCATGCGGGCCGCGTTCAAGACGGTGGAGTTCGGACGCCAGGTTGCGGTACTCGTACCGACCACGGTGCTCGCCCAGCAGCACTACGAGTCCTTCCTGGAGCGCATGGCCGATTTCCCCATCCGCATCGAGATGCTGTCCCGGTTCCGGACCGCGGGCGAGCAACGGGAGATTCTCGAGCGGGCCTCGGCGGGAAGCGTCGACATCCTCATCGGCACCCACCGCATCGTCTCCTCCGACGTTCGCTTCGTGAACCTGGGGCTGGTCATCGTCGACGAGGAGCAAAGGTTCGGCGTGGCGCACAAGCAGAGGTTCAAGGAGCTCAAGGCGACGGTGGATGTGCTGACCCTCTCCGCCACACCGATCCCGCGCACCCTGCACATGTCCCTGGTCGGGCTCCGCGACATCTCGACCCTGGCCACTCCGCCGCGGGGGCGCCAGGCCATCCACACGGAGATCGTTCCCCATGATCCCGCTCTGGTGCGTGACGCCATCCGGAGGGAGCTCGACCGCAGCGGCCAGGTCTATTTCCTGCACAACCGGGTGAAGACCATCGAGAAGAGGGCCCGCCAGCTCGAGTCCCTCGTCCCCGAGGCCCGGTTCTCCATCGTCCACGGGCAGATGAACGAGCACGACCTCGAGGACAGGATGGTGGCCTTCATCGAGGGGCGCATCGATGTCCTCGTCTGCACCACCATCATCGAGTCGGGCCTCGACATTCCCAATGCGAACACGATCTTCATCGACGACGCGCACCGCTTCGGCCTCGCCGAGCTCCACCAGCTCCGGGGCCGGGTCGGGCGCTACAACCGACAGGCTCACGCCTACCTCATCACGCCCCGCGATCAGGTCTTCACCGACGTGGCGGCGCGGCGTCTGCGAGCCATCGAGGAGTACAACGATCTCGGCGCGGGATTCCGGATCGCCATGCGCGACCTCGAGATCCGCGGGGCCGGCAACATCCTCGGCGCCGAGCAGCACGGTCAGATCGCCGCCGTGGGCTATGACCTCTACTGCCGGCTCCTCTCGCGGGCGGTGGAGAGGATCCGGGCGGGCGAGGTCCCGTTCCCGACACGGGTGCGTGAGGCCGACAACGACGACGGGCGCGGAGTTCCCGCCCGGCCGCGGCGCCCTCGCGCCTCCGATCTCGGGATCGAGGAGGAGGCCGACGTCGAGGTGGCCCTTCCGGGAAGGTACCTCCTGCCCCACGACTACGTGCCCGACCTGCGCGGCAAGATGGAGGCCTACCGGAAGCTCGCCCTAGCCCGCTCACCCCGGGCCCTTGCCGCGGTGCTCGACGAGCTTCGTGACCGCTACGGGCCTCCCCCCGACGAGGTGCACGAGCTGACGGCGGTGGGGCGCATCCGCGAGGCTTGCCGGGGCACCGGGATCCAGGTCATCTCGTCCAACGTGCCGGGGCTCCTCGTTCTTCGCGTGATCGACAGAGCGGCGGCGCTGGCCCGGCTCCCCAGGCCGCGGGGCGTCAAGAGAATCGTCGCCGTGGACGCCATCACCGTGCATCTCGAGCTCGAAGAGAAGAAGATCACGCCGCGGTTCGTGGCCGGAGTCCTCGAGGAGCTTCTCGGGAAACCGGTGCTGAGCGCGGCGGGCGCATAGGGTCGCTCGCGGTAGAAGTCGGCCGGGTGGTTCGCGGTGGAAGTCGGCTGTGTCGCGGGCGAGGGGGCCGAAGAGGCGTGGGGGGAGCGCGCTCACGGCGAGAGGTTCGCTGCGACTTGCCGCGCAGCCGCGGCATGGGTCTTGACGGCGTGGCTCGTGGCGAAACCCACGAGTCATGTCGCTGCGAACCTCTC
>Ga0326597_10001812_pt1 | contig 33146 bp, 31 predicted proteins | sample RVTome_12_FD_203789 | JGI IMG/M metagenome (GOLD analysis project Ga0326597, IMG submission 203789) | Soil microbial communities from uranium-contaminated site in the Upper Colorado River Basin, Wyoming, United States - RVT100D185 | ecosystem: Environmental > Terrestrial > Soil > Contaminated >...
GAAGGACGGGTGGCTGCGCATCGGCGCAGCGACACGTCACGGCGAGATCGCGGGCTCACCGATCGTCAGGAAAGAGATACCCGCGCTCGCCCGGCTCGCCGGGACCATCGGCGACCCGCAGGTGCGTAATTGCGGCACTATCGGCGGCTCGGTGGCGAACAACGATCCGGCCGCGGACTACCCCGCCGGCGTGCTGGGGCTCGCGGCGACGGTGGTGACGACGCGGCGCGAGATCGCCGCGGACAAGTTTTTCCAGGGCATGTTCACGACCGCGCTCGAGCCGGGAGAGATCATCGTGCAGATTGCGTTTCCGGTGCCCAAGCGCGCGGCCTACGGCAAGTTCCCGCACCCGGCGTCGGGTTACGCGATGGCGGGCGTGTTCATTGCGGAGACCGCCGGCGCGGTGCGGGTGGCGGTGACCGGCGCGGGCCCCGGCGTGTTCCGCTGGGAGGCCGCGGAAGCTGCGCTGAAGAAGGAGATGAGCCCGGCAGCGCTCGAGTCGGTGGAACTCAAGGCCGACGACCTCAACCAGGACATCCACGCCAGCCGCGAATATCGCGCCAACCTGGTACGGGTCATGGCGAAGCGCGCCGTCTCCCAGCTGGCCGCTGGATAAGTTTTTCAACAAAACAACAGGTTACGGAGACATGGTCAAAGTCGAAATCACGGTCAACGGCAAGAAGCAGGCGTGCGAAGTCACAGACCGTACTCTGCTCGTCAATCTCCTGCGCGACGAGCTGGGGCTCACCGGCACGCACGTCGGTTGCGACACCAGCCAGTGTGGCTGCTGCACCGTGCACGTGAACGGCCGCGCGGTGAAGTCGTGCACCATGCTCGCGGCGCAGGCGAACGGCGCCGAGGTGCTGACGATCGAGGGCATGGCAAAGAACGGCAAGCTGCATCCGGTCCAGCAGGCATTCACCGAATGCCACGGCCTGCAGTGCGGCTTCTGCACGCCGGGAATGATCATGGCGGTGGCGGGGCTCTTGGAGGACAACCCGAATCCGACCGAAGCCGAGATCGAGCACGGCCTCGAGGGCAACCTTTGCCGCTGCACCGGCTACATCAACATCGTGAAGGCGGTGAAGAAGAGCGCCGAGCTTCTGCGCGGCAAAGCGCGCTAGAGGACAGGATCTATCTCGCGAAGGGCCGGCTCGCGAAGAGCAATGCCGAGCAGGTGGCGAAGATCCGGTCCATCCTCGAGGACCTCTCGCTCGAGTTCGCGACGCCCGCCGGGGCGCGCCAGCGCCTCGCGCTGAAGGGTGTGGAGAAGGTGGACTTCTGAACACGACGCGAAAGGGCTCCGACCCCTTGCCCCGTGGAGAAGAACACCGCACTGTTCGTCGACGGGCCCTGCTGGCGTCTTGGCGGTTCGAAGCATTTTGTTCTGTTTGGGCACTGCGAGGAGACGTTTCTCATGCCGCGCATCGACATCGGGGGGCTGCACCTCAATTACGGGGACGAGGGGGAGGGCGAGCCGTTACTGCTGATCCCCGGCCTGATGGGGCTGCTCGACGCCTGGGATTTCCAGGTCGCCCGATTCTCCAAGCACTTCCGCTGCATTCGCTTCGACCACCGGGGCACCGGCGACAGCGACAAGCCGCGGGACGCCTATTCCACGCGGCTCATCGCGGAGGACGCAGTGCGGCTGCTCGACGCGCTGGGCATCGACAAGGCACACGCCATCGGAACGTCGACCGGCGGCGCGGTGCTGCAGAATCTCGCGATCGACCGCCCGGAGCGGTTGCTTTCCTGCATTTTCACCAACACCTGGACCACCGCGGACGAGTACATTCGGCGCGTGCAGACTTCGCGCATGCGCATCGCACAGAGCTACGGGCCGGAGGAATACATCAAGTTCAGCTCGCTGTGGACCTGCGGGCCCAACCAGTTCCGCTACGACTGGGAGAAGATCCAGGCGATCGAGACACGCCAGAAGAAAACCATCGCGCCGGTCGAGGTGCTGGTGGGACGGCTCAAGATGACGCTCGAGCACAACCGGATCGCCGATCTCCACCTGATTACCCGCCCGTCGCTCGTCATCGGCACCGAGGACGACCCGACGGTGCCCGGCTACTTCGCCGGCGACCTGCACCGTGCGATCAAGGGCTCGCGCCTGCACATGATGAAGGAAGGCGGGCACTACTCGTACCGGCGCCGGCACAAGGAGTTCAACGCGGTCGTGGAGAAATTTCTGAGGCAGCACCCGGCGCGCAAGAAACGGGGGCCCACGAGCAGCACTGCCCGTCCGGCAAGTGCACGGGCGACGCGCCGGTCAGGCGCGGCGCGCCGCCCGCGCTGAGTGCCTCGGTTCGCGGGGCTGTTTCGCGGCGCAGCGCGGGCAGAAGAGGGCTATCTTTTCCAGCGGCTGCCCGCATTCGCGGCAGCGCCTTACCAGGGCGCGTATCACTGAAATTCGTGAGCCGTGACCGGTAAGATCGCCAGAATCTTCTTCAGCGCGCGTTGCGTCCAAGCCGCTTAGCGCTCACTTCTTCGGAATCACCGGCAGCAACACATGCGCCTCCCGCCCCGCGCCGCAGTGCAGAGTGACCTTGCCGCCGAACACCTCCGCCGGCCGATCGGTCGGATCGTCGTGCACGAACGGCCCGCAGCCGCGCATCGGGTTCTTCATGTTCGACAGCCTCGCGGCCTCACCCTCGTGCTCGTAGTCCTTGCCGCGGATCGTCAGCGCGATGCGCCAGCCGGCCGGCACGACGATGCAAGTAGGCCAGATCTCCACGTCGAGCTCGTACACCTCGCCCGGCTCGAGCGGCTGCTTCTCGTCGTGTGTGTGATACGGGCGGTACGGCAGGTTGAGCGACGGGTCGAGCTTGCGGTGCGAGGCGCGCAGCCACCCCTGGGCGATCGGGGTGTGCGGGTCGAGCGCGCCCTGGAACACCAGCTCCTCGCCTTCGGGATCGAACACGCGGAGCACAGCGAAGATATCGACGTCGGTGGTGGAGGACGAGACGAACAGCTTCAGCGCTGACGGGCCGGTGATCTCGGTCTCGTTCTCGAGCGGCGGCGTGCAAAAGGTGATGCCTTCGCCCGTTGCGTCGTAAACCGCCGGCGCGTCGACGTCCAGCGGCTTCGCCGACAGCGAGCGGTTGCGGGGATCGAGGTAGAAGCGCGTCCACCGCGTGCGCGCGAGCGGCCATTCGGTCTCGTGCCGCTCGACGAATTTCTCGCCCGGATGGCGCACTTGCAGCAGCACGCGGGGCTGCTTGTCCCAGCCGTTGTCGATGCCCTTCAGGAAATGGTCGAAGAAGCGCTTCTGAAGCCGCACGCCGTAATCGGTGTAGAACGGCGCCCAATGCGATCCGCCGTGCACTTCGAGCCATTTCTGCGCCGACGCGGCGCGCACGAAGCCCTCGAAATTCCCGCGCGGGTGCAGGCCTTGCCCGCCCCAATTCGCCGCGGACAGCAGCGGCGCGGTGACCTTGGGCAAGTCCGCCGTGCGCTCGTGGTAGTAGGGGCCGACGAGCGGATACTTGAGCACGCCTTCCCACATGTCGGAGCGGTTCCTCGCGAGCTCCTCCTCCGGCAGCGTTTCGGGGCCGCAGACGAGCTCGCCGGTGACGCGGCTCCTCGGGCCGCGCTCGCCGCGGCCGTGCTGCACGGTCTTCACCTGCATCTCCTGCCAGTTCTTGCGGAAAGTGCAGGCGATGCCGCCATGGCGCACGGAATCGCGATAGTAGTCCACCCAGCCCTCCCAGACGCAGATTGCCGCGAGATGCGGCGGCTGGAGCGCCGCGGCACGCCATTGGCTGCTCGCGTAGTAGGAGATCCCGTTGAGCCCCACCTTGCCGCTGCACCACGATTGCGCGGCGACCCATTCGATGCAGTTCGCGAAGTCGCGGTTCTCGCGCGCATCGTTGTGGCTGAGATAACCCGGCGAGCGGCCTGCGCCGCGCGAATCGACGCGCACGCAGACGTAGTCGTCGGGCACCCACTTTTCGGGGTCCGCCACCTCCCAGTTTGCGTAGCTGTTGGTGGTGCCGCTAACGGCGTCGGGGTTCTCGCGCGCCATGATGTCCCACGCGGTCTGGTAGCCCTCCTGGAATGCGAGTCCCTTGCCGTACGGGCCGTAGCTAACAAGCGCCGGGTAGCGCCCGGGTGTGACCGGGCGGAAAACGTCGGCGCGCAGAACGAGGCCGTCGTCCATGGTGACCGGCACGTCCCAATCGATGCGCATTCCGTCGCGGACCTCGCTCTTGTAGTTGCTCATATCGGTGGTGGAGGATGAAGGATGAAGGGTGAAGGGTGAAGGGCAGGCGCGCGGCGCGGCGGCAATCATGCGTTTACCGCGCCGCCGGTGCGATTATGCCCGGTTCAGCTTCTCGTCGAACCAGTTCCACATGTCGGCGACTACCAGCGTGAGATAGTCGCGCTGGCAATGCTGGGCGCCGCCCTCCTCGGCGGTGTATACGCGGATGGTCTTGTCCTTCGAGCCGCACGCGTCGAACTGCCGTCGCGCGTCCGCGACCGGGATCTGCTCGTCGTCGGCGCTGTGCACGAGCAGGAACGGACAGTTCAGTTTCTGCATGACCCCCTCCAGCTTGTATGGCTCTAGCGCCTCAAGCGCCGCCTCCAGCGAATCGACGCTTCCCAGCATGTTGATGAACGCGGCCGACCAGCGGTAGTTGCCGGGGAAGTACATGAAGTAAGCGGCGTCTTTCGTCTCGGTCATTCTTCTTTCCAAAAGCGTGATTGGTGATTGATGAGTTGTGACAGTGAGCGGTGGGCGATGAGCGGTGAGGCGCGCGAGGCGGCGATTCAGGCGGATCACGGATCACGCCGTTCATTGTTTCGGAATCCCCGCTTTCTTCGCGACACTTGCCCACTTCTCGGTCTCGGATAGGATTGGGCCGCGGCGCCGTGGGCGAACGCGAACGCGAGCGGCAAGGCCAGCAGGGCCGGAATGAGGTGCATGATTGTTCCCCCTTCGGTTGCACGGCGTTTGCGAATCGGGCCGTGTTGGTCTACCGAAGATAATCGGCGCCCTGTGCCGTGTCAATCACGCGAGGAGTTTGCCGGATTTCACTCCGACAAATTCCTCACCTGGGATCGCCCTGACGAGGGCGGAGGGAAACGATCATGAGATGCAAATTCGTGGATCTGTTTGTCGATGGCGAAGAGCCGGTTGTCGATCTCGGCGGGATCCGGAATCACGTTGCGGCTTTTCCTTTAGCATCCTGCCGGACCCCGCCAGGATGCCGGGGCGTTCTGGTAGACTCACAGGCTCCTTCTTGAAATCACGACAGCGCCAAACCGGAGGAAGCAATGCCTGCCAGCAAGAGAAAATCAGCGAAGTCCACAAAGCGGAAATACTCCGACATCCTCTACCAAGTGAAGGACCAGGTCGCGTGGGTGACGATCAATCGCCCGCGGGTGTTGAACGCGTTCCGCGAGCAGACGCTGGACCAGCTGATCGACGCGCTGAAATCGACGCGCGAGGACCCGTCGATCGTGTGCGCGGTGGTGACCGGGGCCGGCAACAAGGCGTTCTCGGCGGGAGGCGACTTCTACGCGATGAAGCGGCTCAACTTCACCAACGCCTATATGTGGAACGACCGGATGCTGGGTCTTGCGATGACGATACGCGGGCTGCCGATCCCGGTGATCGCGATGGTGAACGGCTGGTGCGTGGGCGGCGGCCACGAGTTGGCGCTGTGGTGCGACCTGGTGATTGCCTCGGAGAACGCGGTGCTCGGCCAGTCCGGGGCGAAGGTCGGTGCGTGCCCGACCGTGGGCGCGACCCAGTACCTCCCGCGCATCATCGGCGAGCGCTTGGCGCGCGAGATGATCTTCTGCGCGCGCCGCTTCACCGCGAAAGAAGCGGTCGAGGTCGGGCTAATCAACAAATGCGTGGCGCAAAAGGACTTGCGCAAGGAGACGCTCGAGTGGTGCGAGACCATGAAAGGCCACAGTGCGCTCACCATGCGCATGACCAAGAAGTCGCTCAACTACGAGTCCGACAATCTGTATGCGTCATGGCAGCACGGCATGGAGCTGCTGGCGCATGTATGGGGCTCGGACGAGGCGAGGGAGGGCATGGAGGCTTTCCTCGCCGGCCGCAAGCCCGATTTCCAGAAATTCCGCCTGCGCGACAAGCGCGAGCTGGAACGCTATATCGACGGCTGCGAGCGGGATCTCAACGCGCCGCCGTCGATGCGCCGCAAGCGCTAAGAAGCTGAACCGCCGATGCACGCCGATGCACGCCGATAGGATCAAGGTCAACCCGCGAATGCATTTCCGGCAGCGATCACAGAGTGCGCAGAGAGTCTTAGCCCAAGACCAAGATGAAGATAGCCTGGCTTTCCTCAGCGAACTTCGTGCCCTCTGCGGCTTGAGAGGGTTTTATCGGCGTGCATCGGCGTGCATCGGCGGCTGATTTTTCCGGTGTTCGAAATGGGTTCCAATCAAAACAGCGGTAACGCGGCGCCCGGGGCGCTCGGGGGCATTCGGGTCCTCGACCTGACGCGCATCCTCGCCGGCCCGCTGTGTACGATGATGCTGGGCGATATGGGCGCGGACGTGGTCAAGGTCGAGCCGGTGGGAAGCGGCGACGACACCCGCGCTTGGGGGCCGCCGTTCGCCAATGGCGAATCGGCCTATTTCCTCGGGGTGAACCGCAACAAGCGCTCGATCACGCTCAACATGGCTGTCAAACCGGGCCAGGAGATCCTCGCGCAGCTCGCCTGCAAGAGCGACGTGGTGGTCGAAAATTTCAAGGTTGGCACACTTGAGAAATGGGGTTTCGGCAACGACTGGCTCGAAGCCAACGCGCCGCGCGTCATCCGCTGCTCGATCACTGGCTATGGGTCGACCGGTCCCAGCGCGAAGCTCCCTGGCTACGACTTCATCCTGCAAGCCGAGTCGGGCTTGATGAGCATCTGCGGCGAGCCCGGCGGCACCCCGATGAAGTACGGCGTCGCGATCGTCGACATCTGTACCGGCATGCTCGCCTGCAACTCGATTCTGGCGGCGCTCAACGCGCGCCACCGTACCGGCCGCGGCCAGCACGTCGAGGTGTCGCTCTTCGATTCGAGCCTCTCGATGCTCGCTAACGTGGCATCGAACTATCTCGTCTCCGGGAAGGACGCGCGGCGGTTGGGCAACGGGCACCCCAACATCGTGCCCTACACCGCGTACCCGACGCGTGACGACATGATCGCCATCTCGGTCGGCAACGACGCGCAGTTCGGCAAGTTCGCTGCGGCGCTCGGGCAGCCGGGGTGGGCAACCGATCCGCGCTATGCCAAGAATCCGGACCGCATTGTCGGTCGCGGCGTGTTGGACAGCATGATCATTGGCGTTCTGAAGCAGGAAGGCGCCGAAGTCTGGCTCGCCCGGCTCACGGCGGCGGGCATCCCCTGCGGGCGCATAAACTCCGTCGCGCAGGCGCTCAATGCGGAGCACACGGCGGCGCGCGAGATGGTGCGCACGGTCAAGCACCCGACGGCGGGCGAGGTCAGGATGCTGGGGATTCCGTTCCGCTTCAGCGCGACGCCGGCCGCGATCCGGCGCGCGCCGCCGACGCTCGGCCAGCACACCGAGCAGGTGCTGCGCGAGGAGCTCGGGCTTTCCGACGGGCACATTGCGGAGCTGCGCGCGCAGAAGATCATCTAGCGCGGGCCATATCCGCGGGGCATTGCGCCGGTGCCGCCGCGTCCTGCCGGCAGGACCGCCGTCGTGCCGATTGTGGCGGCAACCGGCGCGCATCCGCGGTCGCGGCGCGCGAGCTTGTCAGGAGGAGCAGTAATGGTACGTCTGGCCGATCTCACGCCGGCAGAGCGCGAGCACCTGAATGCCAAGACCCGCGAGTTCGAGGGCTACACTGGCCGGCCGTGGGTGCGCGGCCCAGCACTCGCAAAGCGCCGCGTCGCGATCATCACCACCTCGGGCATCCATCGCATCGGAGACCGGCCGTTTGCCGACGGCGCGGCCGCCGCCGATTACCGGGTTATCCCCGGCTCGGTCAAGGCGGGGGATCTGGTGATGAGCCACCTGTCGACCAATTTCGACCGCACGGGATTCCAGCAGGACGTCAACGTCGTGTTCCCGATCGATCGGCTCCACGAGGTCGCGGCGGACGGCCTGATCGGAGCGGTGGCTGATTTTCACTATTCGTTCATGGGCGCGGCGCCGGTGCGCACCCTCGAGCCGAAGGCGCGCGAGCTCGCCGGGCTGCTCAAGGAAGATTGTGTCGACGCCGTGCTGCTCACGCCGGTATGACCCAACTGCACGGGCGCCGTGGGCGCCCTGGGGCACTACCTCGAGGACGAGGGGGTCGCCACGACGCAGATCTCGCTCGTGCGCGAGCATACCGAGGCGATCAACCCGCCGCGCGCGCTGTGGGTGCCGTTCATGCTCGGGCGGCCGTTCGGGGCGCCGGACGACGCGGCGTTCCAGCGGCGCGTGCTCGTCGCGGTGCTGCGTCTGCTCGAGGCGCCTGCCGGTCCGGTGCTGGACGATTATCCCGAGGACGCCCCGCAGCCCGAGGGCGGCGAGGCCGAGGCATTCGCCTGCCCGGTGAGCTTCAGCCGGGCGTCGAGCGAGGACGGCCTTGCCGGGGCCCTGCAGCGCGAGGTGCGCGCGCTCGCGCCGTGGTACGAACTCGCACGATCGAAGCGCGGGCGCAGCACGGCGGCGCTGAGTCAACTGGCGCCCGAAGCCGCAGCGAAATTCATCGCCGATTTCATCGAGGATCCGGCGATACCGGCGTATCGGTCCGAATTGACACCCGTGCTGGCGCTGCGGCTCGTGTACCAGGACCTGAAAGCCTACTATCTCGAGGCGGTTGCGGCGCAACCCGGCGCGCGCGCCGCGCTGGAAGCGCAGCACTGGTTCTGGCACGATACCGTGGCCGGCCAAGTGCTGTTCAAGCTGCGGGACGTCTGTCTTGCGAGCAAGGACGAGTCGGTCAAGCGCTTCGGCGCGAGAAGCCTGGTGCCGATGGCGATCGCGCCGAGACCCCCGGGCGCGGCCTGATTACGGCGATTCGCAGGCCCCTGCGTAACGGGTTCGTGCCGGCCGCAGTAAAGGAGAAGAGGAAGTGCTCAAGGCAATGACTGCACTTGCCCTCGCGCCCGGTGTCGCTGCGCTGCCGGTTTTTGCGGCAGAGGCCTATCCCAGCGGGCCGATTCGTTTCATCGTTCCGTTCCCCCCGGGCGGCGCCAACGACATCACCGGAATCTCGTTGCTTGCGGCGATCGTCAAAGTGCTGGGCGAACCGGGGCTGAAGGAGACGTACGCGAAGCGGCTGGTGCCGCTCGCGGTGAGCGCCTCGCCGGCCGAATTCAACGCTTTCGTTCAGTCCGAAATGCGGCGCTGGACGAAGGTCATCCAGGACAACCACGTGCGGCTCGACTGACCCGCCGCCGGCCGCCAACCGACGAGGCAATCTCATGATCACCGGATTGAACCACGTTTCCATCGTCGTGCCGAACCTCGATGCAGCCGCAAGGCGCCTGAAGGAGATCTACGGTCTCGATCTGGGCGAGGTGAAGGTGAACGAGCAGCAGGGCGTTCGCATGGGATACATCGACCTCGGTAACGCCAAGATCGAGCTGATGGAGCCCTCGCGCCCCGATTCGCCGGTTTCGAAATTCCTCGAACGCAATCCGGCCGGCGGAATCCACCACTTCTGCCTGGCGGTCGACAGCGTCGAGTCAACCGGCGAGGCGATCGCCGGCAAAGGCGCGCGGGTGCTGGGCGGAGACAGGCCGCAATACAACGTCCATGGCGAGCGCATCGCGTTCGTGCACCCGAAGGATTTCCTGGGGGCGCTGGTCGAGTTCGAGGAGCACGGCAGCTGACGCACCTGCTGCCGCGCTTATGGACCCGGTGAATCAAATCCGCCAAGGAAGAGCATCGAAAACCGACTGGCTGGCCGGATTTGCCGGCCGCGCATTCAACTCTCACAGGGAGGTGGAAACATGCTTCGTCTGACCCGTTTTCTTACGTTGGCACTGGCGGCCGCGAGCGTGGCCGCCCACGCCGCGCAGCCGCCGGCGCAAGCCTACCCGACCAGGCCGGTGCGGCTGGTGATCCCGTTCGCGCCCGGCGGCGCGACCGACATCATCGCGCGGGTGCTCGAACCCCGGCTCACCAGGCGCCTCGGCCAGCAGATCGTGGTCGACAACCGCTCCGGCGCCGCCGGCAACATCGCCATCGAGCTCGTGGCGCAGGCGCAGCCCGACGGCTACACGCTGCTGGTCGGGAACATTCACATCACCGAGTCAAATGTCGCGTCCAACATCGGCGCCGTGCGCGCCGGCCAGGTGAAAGCGTTCGCGGTGACTTCCAGCAAGCGCCTCGCCGACCTGCCGAACGTGCCCACCATGGCCGAGGCCGGCTATCCCGGCATCGGCAGCCTGAACTGGAACGGCATTTTCGCGCCTGCGCGTACGCCGAGAGCGATCGTCGCCAAGCTGCACGCGGAAATCGTCGCAGCGATGAACGAGCTCGAAACCGAGGGAATGCTTGCCAAGCGCGCGATCCCGATCAGTGTGAGCGCGTCGCCCGCCGAGTTCAATGCCTATGTGCTGTCCGAGATGAAGCGCTGGGAGATGATCATCAAGGACAACGGCGTCCGGATTGACTAGAATGCATCACAAAAAATAGGAAAAAATGAGCCGCCGATGAACGCCGATGAACGCCGATACAACCCAGTCAAGCCACAGAGTGGCCGGCGAAAAGCGCGACTGCTTTCATCTTGACTTGGGCTTAAACTCTCTGTGTCCCCTGCGATCTCCGTCGCTAATGCGTCTCGGGTTTGATCTTGAGCTTATCGGCGTCTATCGGCGTTCATCGGCGGTTTGTTCGCTGTTAGAGATTTCTTCAGACCCCTTGTAGTCGTCAGGATTCACGATTGAGTAAAGACATTGCTGACACTGCCGCGCCGCTGCGCGTGCCGGCGCGGAAACTCGAAGCTTTCATCGTCCGCGCCATGGAGGCGGTCGATGTCCCGGCAGCCGACGCGAAGGTGATCGCAGAGCTCATGACGCGCGCCGACGTGCAGGGCGCGGAGGGCCACGGCATTTTCCGACTGCCGCAGTACATCCGCCGCATCCAGGGCGGCGCGGTCAACGTGCGGCCCAAGGTCAGGGTCGCGCGCGAGGCGGCCGGCATGGCGCTGGTCGACGGCGACAACGGCATGGGGCACGTGGTGATGCGCTTCGCGACCGAGAAAGCAATCGAGAAGGCGAAGACCGCAGGCGTGGCGTGGGTCGGCGTCAAGTGGAGCAACCACGCCGGCCCGGCTTCGCTCTACGCCGGCATGCCGCTCGAGCACGACATGATCGGGCTCTACCTTGCGGTCGGCAACGCCAACCACCTGCCGCCGTGGGGCGGGATCGACATGCTGCTCTCGACTAATCCGATCGCGGTGGCGCTGCCTGCCGGAGAGGATGCGCCGATCGTCCTCGACATGGCGACCACGGTTGCGGCCTACGGCAAGGTCAAGACCAAGGCGCAGCGCGGCGAGACGATGCCCGAGGGCTGGATGATCGACCGCCAGGGCCAACCATTGACCGATCCCCGGCGCTCCAACGAGGGGTTCCTCCTGCCGATCGGCGGCTACAAGGGATACGGCCTCGCGCTCGTCTTCGGGCTGCTGGCCGGGACGCTGAACGGCGCGGCAATGGGCAGGGACGTGGTCGATTTCAACGCCGACGACACGACGCCCACCAACACCGGCCATGTCATCGTCGCGATCAACATCGAGGCATTCCAGCCGGTCGCGGAGTTCAAGAAAAGCGTCGACGCGCTGATCCGCGACATCCGCGGCTCGAAGCGCCTGCCGGGTGTCGACCGAATTCGCCTGCCGGGCGAAGGCAGCTACGCGGCGCGGGAGGATCGCCTTGAAAACGGCATCCCCCTGCCTCCGCCGCTGCTTGCGAGCCTGAACCGGCTCGCGGCCGACCTTAGAATCACCCCGCTCGGCTAGTCGTGCCCCCCGGCCTCATTCCTCAATGGCTGGACGAAATGTGGCAGAAATTCGGACTCGAGTTTCAGCCGATAGAGAATTCCGCTGGACTTGACCGCGCGCAGACGCTGCTGTCCGAAGGTTTGCAACCCTGGGCCTTGTTCGGTCGCGTCATTACCTCGGTCGAATACCTCAAGCGCCGTGACGTCCATGCTGCGGCGCTCGCGCGGCCGTGGGACGTCATCGTGGTGGTTGAAGCGCACTATCACGCGCCGGGCGACACGCCGGACAAAGTGCAACTTGCTGATTCTCCTTTGCAAATAGTGCTCGCCGCAGCGGCAGCCGGGACCGATCGCGGGCAACGGGAACGAGCTCCAGCCGCAGCCTGACTAAGGCAATAGCGGTTATCATGCTGCCTGTTCGTGCCGAGTGCCGCGCTGCGTCGCCGCAACCGGGCAGAGCGCGGCGTATACACCATGAGGGAAAAGGAATCCGGAATGAAGACCCCCACCCACGCGATCGCTCTGGCCGGGCTGCTCTGTGCATTCGCCGTGCAGGCGGCCGAGACGTCGCCGGACGTGCTGGTGAAGCAGACGGTCGATGAAGTCCTGGCGGTGATTAAGCAGAGCAAGGACAAGCGCACCCTGCACGACCTTGCCGAAAAGAAGGTGCTGCCGAAATTCGATTTCCGGGAGATGACGATACTCGCAGTCGGCAGGCACTGGCGCCAGGCGAGCGAGGCGCAGCGCAAGGCGCTGGAGAACGGGTTCCGGTCGCTGCTGGTGAGCACCTATACCGCAGCGCTCGCCGAGTCCACCAGCGCCAACTACACCGTCGAAGTGAAGCCGGTCGAGTTGAAGTCCGGCGCCAAGGAGACGACGGTGCGGACGATCGTGAAGCAGGTCGGGCGGCAGCCGATCCCCATCGACTACCGCATGACGCTCACTTCCGCCGGCTGGAAGGTCTACGACGTCGTGGTCGAGAACCTGAGCCTCGTCACCAATTACCGCAGCTCGTTCAACTCCGAGATCGGCCGCTCGGGCATCGACGGCCTGATCAAGACCATCCAGACCAAGAACCAGAAGCTCACGGAGGGCTGAGGCGCGGGATAAGCGGGCGCGTGCAGGGCGGGCCCGGGCATGGGCCGGTCATGCACCGGCGGCGCCGGCCCCGCCTGCCGATGTCACCGAATGTTGTCTAGTCTCGTGCGATGCGCTTCCACTACCCACGTTCGTTCCTCAAGCTCCTTGCTGTCGGATTCACGCTGGTCGCGCTGCCGCTCATCGTCGCGCTGGTCAACAACGCGATCTCGATCGACCAGCTCGCCAATCGCAGCCAGCAGGCGGTCTACCGGGCGGTGCAGGCGATTCAGAGCAGCCGGCGGCTCGTCGAGCTCATTACGGCGATGGAGCGCAGCGCGCGCCAGATGGTGATTCTCGACGATCCGGTGGTGCTCGAGACCTACGCGCTCAACCGCAAGCGGTTTCTTGCGACGGCGGGCGAGTTCGAGACGCTGCCCTTCGACGACGAGCAGCGGCAGGCGCTCGACGCGATCCTGCGCGAAGAGGCGGAGATTTTTGCGGTGCTGTCGAGCGCCAAGGCGAAGTCCGGGCAGCCGCACTCGGCGGTGGCGGGCTTCGCCGGGCTCGCCGATCGCGCCCGCGCGATCAGCGTGCGCAGCAACCAGCTGATCCAGCGGGAGGTGGAGGCGATGCAGGCCACCGCGGCGCAGGCGCAGCAGATTACTTTCTGGCAGCTCCTTGCGCTCGTTCCGGTGGTGGTGTTCCTGGTGGCCGGCTTCACCATCCTCATCGCGCGCCCGATTCGTGAGATTGACAGTGCCATCCGGCGCCTCGGCGGCGGCGACCTCGACGCGGCGGTGCGCGTAACCGGCCCCGAGGATCTGCAGGCCCTGGGCGAGCGCCTCGACTGGATGCGCCAGCGGCTCGCGGATCTCGAGCAGCAGAAAAACCGGTTCCTGCGGCAGATGTCGCACGAGCTGAAGACGCCGCTCACGGCGTTGCGCGAAGGCGCGGAGCTGCTCTCCGACGAAGTGGTGGGCAAACTCAACGACGAGCAGCGGGAAATAGCCGAAATCCTGCGCCACAACAGTATAGAATTGCAGAGACTGATCGAGAATCTGCTCGGCTACGGCGCGAGCCGGTTCCACCGGACCGGGCTCGAGCTCAAGCCGGTCTCCGTGCGCAAGGTAATCGAAAGCGTCGCCGAGGATCAGAAGCTCGCGCTACGCGCGGGAAACCTCAGGCTGAAGGTCGACACCGACGAGTGCACGCTCGCCGCCGATTTCGAAAAACTGCGGGTCATGCTGGATAATCTGATGTCGAACGCGATCAAATTCTCTCCGCCCGGCGGAACGATTACCATTGCGGCGCGCGCCGGCGGCGCGCAGCTCACGCTGGACGTGGCCGACGAAGGGCCGGGCATTCCGCCAGCGGACCGCGTGCGCGTGTTCGATCCCTTCTACCAGGGTGCGCAGCCCGCCGGCGGCCGCGTCAAGGGCACGGGTATCGGGCTCTCGGTCGTGCGGGAATACGCGTCGGCTCACGGCGGTGCGGCTGCGGTGGTTGACGACGAGCGCGTGCGCGGAGCGCGAGTGCGCGTGACGTTGCCGCTTAAGGGCGCCTAACATGACGAGCGCACACGCGCTTTATCATGTCAGGCGCTCCAGGGGGAGCATGGCGGCATGAGAGCGACGGCCGCCTTGACGGGCGTCGCTCTCGCGCTTGGCGGCTGCGGGGTGCTGCAACCGGTCGAGACGCAGGAACCCGCTCCCCGGATCCAGGCAGAGAGTCCGCAGCCGGCGACCGACACCGAGAGCCTGTTGCTCTACTTCCGGCACATCAGGAAGATGCCTGCCGCCGAGCTCGGCCGGGAGCACGACGCCGTGCGGCGCGCCTACGACCAGGCACGCTCGGATTTCAACCGCGTGCGGCTCGCCATGGTGCTGTCGGTGCCCAACACGGCGGTCAGCGCCGACAGCCGGGCGCTCGAGCTGCTGGAGCCGCTGATGAAAGACTCCCGGGCGGCGCTGCACAGCCTCGCCCTGCTGATGGGCACCTACCTGCAGGAGCGGCGGCGGCTGGACGGCAGCGCGCAAGGCCTGCAGCGCAAACTCGACCAGTTGAAGTCCCTGGAACGCAGCTTGATCGAGCGCGAGCGCGGAGGCGCAGCCAGATGATGAACGCGGCGCGCAAGACGGTTTTGGTGGTCGACGACGATCCGGATCTGCTGCGGTTGATGCAGATCCGGCTCACCGCGGCGGGATATGCGGTTACCGCGGCGGCAAGCGCGGAGCAGGCGCTCGCGCACTTCACGGTTGCACGCCCGCAGCTGGTGGTGACCGATCTCAAGATGGGCGGCATGGACGGTGTCGCGCTGTTCGATGCGATCCATGCCGAGAACCCGGCGCTGCCCGTGATCATTCTCACCGCCCACGGGACGATTCCCGACGCGGTGGCGGCGGTCAAGCGCGGCGTCTTCGGCTATCTTACCAAGCCGTTCGATGCGAAGGCCCTGCTCGCCGAGATCGAGCGCGCCATTGCGTCGGCGGGCGCCGCGCCTGCCGGTGCCGAAGCAGGGCAGGATCGCGAATGGCGCCGCGACATCATCACCCGCAACCCCGGCATGGAGGACGTGCTGGCGAAGGCGCGGCTGGTGGCCGATGGCGATGCGAGCGTCTTCATCTACGGCGAGTCGGGCACCGGCAAGGAGCTGCTCGCGCGGGCGATCCACAGTGCAAGCCCGCGCCGCGAGCATCCGTTCGTCGCCATCAACTGCGGGGCCATTCCGGAGCAACTGCTCGAGTCCGAGCTGTTCGGTCACGTCAGAGGCGCGTTCACCGGCGCCGTGCGCGACCACAAGGGCCTGTTCCAGACCGCCGACAGCGGCACGCTGCTGCTCGACGAGATCGGCGACATGCCGGTCGCGCTGCAGGTGAAGCTGCTGCGCGTGTTGCAGGACCGGCGGGTTCGCCCGGTGGGCTCGTCCCGGGAATACCCGGTCGACGTGCGGGTGATATCCGCTACGCACCGCAATCTCGACCTCGAGATGGGCGCGGGCAACTTCCGCGAGGATCTGTTCTACCGGCTGAACGTGGTGGCGCTGCGGCTGCCCCCGCTCGCGGATCGGCGCGACGACATACCGCTGCTTGCGAATCACTTTCTCCGGCAGCTCGCCGGCAAGTACCGCAAGGCCATCAACGGGTTTGCGCCCGAGGCGATCGATCTCATGGTGCGCGCGTCGTGGCCCGGCAACATCCGCCAGCTCTACAACGTGGTCGAGCATTCGGTTGCGCTGTGCGCCGCGCCGCTGATCCCCGCCTCGTGGGTGCAGCAGGCGATCCGGCGCCAGGCGAGCGAGTTTGCGTCGTTCGAGGAGGCGCGCAGGAAATTCGAGCGCGACTACCTCGCGCAGATCCTGCGCATCACCGAGGGCAACGTCTCGCAGGCGGCGCGGCTCGCCAAGCGCAATCGCACCGAGTTCTACAAGCTGCTGGGGCGGCACCAGCTCGATCCCAAACTGTTCAAATCCCGTTAAAACGGACCGCTTCACCCCGGATTACCCGGATGCCGTGCGAGTGCACGGGTATGCAAGGCGATCCAAACCCGGTGCTGCCGTTCCAAGGGCGCGTCATCAGCCTTGTCGCTGACCTGCGACAGAAAAACGCCAGACGAATCAACTTCGTGCACTTTGCATCGCAGCCTTTGTTGCCCCGGAGCGACATGCGCTGCCGGAACGACAGACGTAATCCTCTGATAACAGGCAATAAATAGTTCTGGCACGGGAGTTGCTGCTAGGTGAGCGTACGTGCCGCGCACGGTCGTTTCGCGCAACCAGCCGGAGCATCACATGGAGAACACGCGAGCGCTCAACACTGCCCAGGCGGGCGAGCAGAAAAGTGGTCTGCTCTATCCGACGATGCTCGTCGCCGCGATGGCCCTGATCATTTTCAGCTTCATCGGCATCGCCGCCATGACGGGCCTCATGACGAGCGCGATTTCGAAGAGCGGGACCCAGCCCGCCGCCCCGCCCGCCAAGGCCGCGGCCACGGAGAGCCCCGCCGCGAAGCCGGCCCGGGCCCGCGTCGCCGCCGCCCCGGCCGTCGCTGTCGGGGAGTGCGCCGACTGCGGCGTGGTGAGTTCCATACGCGCGCTCGAGGCTCAAGCGGCCCCGGGCGGCCTCGGTGCGGTAGCGGGGGGCTTCGTAGGCGGGATTCTCGGCAACCAGGTCGGGCGCGGGCGCGGCCGTACGGGAATGACGGTCGCTGGTGCCGGTGCCGGGGCTTACGCCGGCAACGAAATCGAGAAGAACATGAACCGCAGCGCTACCTACGAGATTCGCGTGCGCATGAAAGACGGCAGCTACCGCACGTTCATTGAGCGCGCGCAGCCCGCACTGGCGGTCGGCCAGAAGGTGCGGGTCACCGGCGATGGGATCGTCGCCGGCTGACCGGTAATCCTTGCTCCCGCGCGCGCCGGTCCACCGGTTCTAATCAACTCCGCAGACCCAGGAGTCTGTCGGACTTTGCCGGCATAAACTCCTTAGGCGTGGAGATGCTCCGCGCCCGGGTCTTCCGCGGCGGATATCCAAGAGGGAGGTCGTGTGAACAAGCTGACCCACGGGCGCATCAAGCGCATCGGTGCCGAGTTCCGCGGCGACGAGGCGATTGAGATCGAACTGCTCGAGATGAGGCTGCGCCTCGGCGACATCGCCCGCACGCGGCTCGAAGCCGATACGCAATACAAGGGTGTTGCGCGGGTCGGGGCTGGAATGGAGCTGACGATGATCAGGGGACTTGCACGATTGGTACTGGCTGCGGCGGCCGTCGCGCTGGTCCCGGGCTGCGCCGGCCTTGATCCGCCGCGGCGCGAGGTCAACCTTGCCGGCTACTCGGCCGAGTTCAAGCAGGGCTACGCCGACGGCTGTGGCAGCGCGCGCGCGCTTTTGCCGCGCAAGGACCAGGCTCGCTACCGCGATAACGTCGATTACATGATGGGCTGGAACGACGGCTACAGCATCTGCGGCCGCCGCTGAAAGCCACACCGTTCGGATGCTGGTGTTCGCTCCCCCGAAATCCCGCTAATTCCGCGTGTTAAGCCTTGACTGCCGCGGCCACGGCTCAACCTGCACGCGGGTGATGCGTACCACCTCGGGCACGCGCCTCAATCCGCGCATGATCTGCGCGAGATGCAGCCGATTCGCCACCTGCAGCGTGAAGTGCATCTCGGTGTAGTCGCCGCCGTCCTCGGGATTCATCGCGACGTTCTGAATGTTGGAGCCCGCCTCGGCGATTCCCGCCGCCACCCGGGCGAGCACCCCGCGCTGATTCGCCACCACCAGCTTGATGCTGACCTCGAACAGCTTCTGGGTGTCCGGGCCCCAGGCGACGTCGATCTGGCGGTCGGGGTCGGTGCGCATCTTGGTGATGGCCGGGCAATCGTGGGTATGGATCACCATACCCTGGCCCTTGCTGATCAGGCCGATGATCGGGTCGCCAGGAATCGGCTTGCAGCATTTCGCGAATTGGACCGCGATGCCTTCCGAGCCCCGAATGACGACCGTGCCGAGCGAGTGGGGCTCGCTGCCGGCCGCCTCGCCGAGGGAGAGCAGCTGGCGTGCGACAACCACGCCGAGCCGCTTGCCGAGTCCGATGTCCGAGAGAATGTCCTCGCGCGATTTGGCGTTCGAGTCCCGCACCAGTTTGTCCCACTGCGGCTCGGTGACGCCCGCAAGGCTCGAGCCGAAAGTGCCGAGCGCCTGGTTGAGCAGCCGTTCGCCGAGCTGCACCGACTCCTGGTAGTGCATGGTCTTAAGGAAGTGGCGGATATGCGAGCGTGCCTTGCCGCTGATGACGAAATTGAGCCACAGCGGGTTGGGGCGCGCGTGGGCGGCCGTGATGATCTCCACCCGGTCGCCGTTGCGGAGCTCGGTGCGCAGCGGCATCAGCTCCTGATTGATCTTGACCGCAACACATCGGTTGCCGATGTCGGTGTGAACCGCGTAGGCGAAGTCGACGCCGGTGGCGCCGCGCGGCAGCGCAAGGATCTGTCCCCTGGGAGTGAACACGTAGACCTCATCCGGGAAGAGATCGACCTTCAGGTGCTCCAGGAACTCGATCGAGTCGCCCGACTCGGACTGCATCTCGAGCAGGCTTTGCAGCCACTGGTGGGTCTTCTTCTGCAGATCGGAGAACGTAGTGTCGGAGCTCTTGTACAGCCAGTGCGACGCGACGCCCGCCTCGGCGAGCTTGTGCATCTCGGCGGTGCGTATTTGCGCTTCCATCGGTGCGCCGAACGGACCGAAGAGCGTGGTGTGCAGCGACTGGTAGCCGTTCGCCTTGGGAATGGCAATGTAGTCCTTGAACTTGCCCGGGATCGGCTTGAACAATCCGTGCAGGGCGCCGAGCGCGATATAGCACGCGTGCACGTCCTTGACGATGATGCGGAAGGCGAACACGTCCAGTACCTGCGCGAAGGAGAGCTGCTTATCGCGCATCTTGCAATAGATCGAGTAGAGGTGCTTCTGGCGGCCGTGCACGTCCGCATCGACCTTGTTGTCCTTCAGCCGCTTCTTGACCGACTCCATCACCTTTCCCACCACCTCGCGGCGGTTGCCGCGCGCGGATTTGACCGCCTTGCTCAGAACGCGATAGCGGTCGGGATAGAGATGCTTGAACGAGAGGTCCTCGAGTTCCTGATAGATCGCGTTCAGCCCGAGGCGGTTGGCGATCGGCGCATAGATGTCGAGCGTCTCACGCGCGATGCGCCGGCGCTTGACCCACTCGACCGCGTCCAGCGTCCGCATGTTGTGCAGCCGGTCGGCGAGCTTGATGAGGATGACGCGCACGTCGCGCGCCATCGCGAGCAGCATCTTGCGGAAGTTCTCGGCCTGCGCTTTCTCCTGCGTCTCGAACTCGATCTTGTCGAGCTTGGACAGACCGTCGACCAGCTCGGCGACCGGCTTGCCGAATTTGCGGCTGATCTCGGACTTGGTGACCGAGGTGTCCTCCATCACGTCGTGCAGCAGCGCCGCGGTCAGCGCCTGCGAGTCGAGGTGCCACTGCGCGAGGATGCTTGCTACCGCGAGCGGGTGCGAGATGTAGGGCTCGCCGGACTGCCGGAACTGGCCCTCGTGGGCTGCTTCGCTAAACTGGTAGGCCGACTCGAGCTGCGACAGGTCCTCCGGCTTCAGGTAGCCGGACCATTCCTTGAACAGCGTGGCGGCTTTACCCATCGGGAGGGCGGGTGCGTCAAGGACGAAGGACGGGAGATGTAGGATAAAAACATCCGCAAACCGTTGCTTCCTGACAGAGCGGATTCATCTGTTCGCATTCACGCTTGGCGGTCACGTCTGCGGCTTGTTGAGGATCTCGGCGCCGTACTTTCCGGCTGCCAGCTCGCGCAGCGCGATCACGGTCGGCTTGTCGCGGTTCGCCTCGAGCATGGCTTGCGCGCCGTTGGCGAGCTGCCGCGCGCGATAAGTCGCCGCGAGCGACATCTCGAAACGGTTGGTGATGATTTTCAGGCAGTCGTCTACGGTGATGCGTGCCATGGGTCACCTCATAAACCGGTTGATCAAAACCGCCTGACGGGGGAGCTGGCGGGGAGACTTGAGTCGCTCCGCCCTGAAAATGCTCAACAGATCCTGCGCCGCGCGGTTAAAGTCTTCATTAATAATAACATAATCGAACTCCCCCGCGTGGCTGATCTCCTCGCGCGCGTTGGCGAGGCGCCGGGTGATCACCTCCGGACCGTCCTGGCCGCGCTTCTTCAGCCGTGTCTCGAGGTCCGCGAGGGATGGGGGCAGGATGAACACGCTTACTGGCGCCGGCTCGATCTGGCGGAGCTGCGCCGCGCCCTGCCAGTCGATTTCGAGCACGATATCGTGGCCCTCGGCCACTTGCGCCGCAACCCACCTCTGCCCGGTGCCGTAGTGGTTGCCGTGAACCAGTGCGTGCTCGAGGAACTCCCCGCGCTTGACCATCTGGTCGAACGCCTCGCCGGACACGAAATGGTATTCACGCCCGTCGGCTTCGCCGGGGCGCGGGCTGCGGGTGGTGTACGAGATGGACTTGCGCACCTGCGGGTCGGCCGCGAGCAGAGCCGCAACCAAGCTCGTCTTGCCGGCGCCGGAGGGCGCGCTGACGATGAAGAGGTTGCCGCTCACTCGATGTTCTGGATCTGCTCGCGCATCTGCTCGATCAGGAGCTTCAGCTCCATCGATGTCTGGGTCACGCCGACATCGACCGATTTGGAGCCCAGCGTGTTGGCCTCGCGATTGAGCTCCTGCATCAGGAAATCGAGCCGTTTGCCCGCTGCGCCGCCCTCGCGCACGACGCGTCTCACCTCCGCGATGTGGGCGGTGAGCCGGGTGAGCTCCTCGTCGACGTCGATCTTGTTGGCGAACAGCGCCACTTCCTGGCGGACGCGCTCCTCATCGGCGCCCGCCATCGCCTCGCGCAGGCGCTGGGTCAGCTTTTCCTGGTATGCCCCGAGCAGCTTCGGCATGCGCGGCGCGACTTCCGCAAGCAGCTTCTCCATTGCGCCCGCGCGATCCTCGAGTATGGCCTTTAGCTTCTCGCCTTCGCGCGCCCGCGAGGCGCCAAACTCCTCGAGCGCCTCTTCCAGCAGATCGAGGCACGCGCGTGTCAGCTCGCCGGTGGGAAGCGTGTCCGAGCCGAGCATGCCGGGCCAGCGCAGGATGTCCGCCACGCTCAGGTTGGAGGCGGACGGAATGGCGATGCGAACCTTGGTGTCGAGCTGTATTACCTGTTGCAGCAGCACATCGTCGAGATCCGGCGTGCGCCGCGCGGCGGCGAGCGGACTGAACTGAACGCGGCATTCCACTTTGCCGCGGACGACCCGCGCCGCCAGCGCCTCGCGCAGCCGCGGCTCGACGCTACGCAGCTCGTCGGGAAGCCGGAACTGTATGTCGAGATAGCGGTGGTTGACCGAGCGTACCTCGAGGTTCAGCGCGCCGTAGAAGAACTCGCGCACCGCCGCAGCGTAGCCGGTCATGCTGTGAATCGCGCTCACGGTCGCCTTATAATCCCAGTTTGCACGCCAGGTGGGAAAGATAGCATGACCACGCGTCCGAGCGGAAGAAAACCCGACGAGCTGCGCGAGCTGCGGATCACGCGGCGCTACACGCGTCATGCCGAGGGCTCGGTGCTGATCGAGTGCGGCGACACCCGAGTCTTATGCACCGCCAGCGTGCTGGACAAGCAGCCGCCGCATTTGAAGGGCACGACCCAGGGCTGGGTGACCGCAGAGTACGGCATGCTGCCCAGGTCAACCAATCGGCGGACCGACCGCGAGGCGGCGCGCGGCAAGCAGTCGGGTCGGACCCTGGAGATCCAGCGCCTGATCGGCCGGGCGCTGCGCGCGGTCGTCGATCTCAGCGGGCTGGGCGAGCGCACGATCCACATCGACTGCGACGTCATCGAGGCCGACGGCGGCACCCGTACCGCGGCGATCACCGGCAGTTACGTCGCGCTGCATGACGCGGTGCGGTTGCTGCTCGATACGCGGCTGATCGCCGCGACGCCGCTGCGCGATCATGTGGCCGCGGTCTCGGTGGGCATCTTCGAGGGCGCGCCGGTACTCGACCTCGACTACATCGAGGACTCCCAATGTGGAACGGACATGAACGTGGTGATGACGGGCAGCGGTGGCCTGGTCGAGGTCCAGGGCACGGCGGAGGGGGCGCCGTTCTCGCGCGCCGAGCTCGACGCGATGATCGAGCTCGCCGAGCACGGCATCCGGCGGCTCGTCGCGGCGCAGAAGGCCGCGTTGAACACCTAGCAGCCTGTCGGACTTGGCACGATCAACGGTCGGGGTGAATGCATGGGTCATCGCTCCTGGTTATGTCCGAGCCGACAGGCTGCTAATGGGTGATGTATTGGCTCGTAACCATCATTCAGGTGCCCTGCATCCGGTGCATCCGCCGTACGTGGTAGGCGAGGCATACCCAGTCCCATTCGCCACTGACGTGATGTACCCCGCGCAGCAGGAACTGCCTGAACTTCATCACCGACTGGATGATGCCGATCACCGGCTCCACCGTGCTCATGAATCCGTTGTCAGCCACCAGCGCCGGCACCGTTCCCAGTTCGGCCGGCAACGCGCGCAGCTTCTCAAGGGCCGAGGCCCGCTGCTGCTTGTCGTTGACCTCTTGGATCAACCCGGGGGCCACGATGAGCCGGCTTTCCCTATCCACCGCAAGCTGCGCGTTGTAGCACTGCTCAAGGCCCTGGCCCTGGACACGCATGATGCGCGAATCAGCATCGGTGAGATTGACCTGCGCCTTGGGGGCCACCTCCGGGCTGGGGGGTGTCGGTGGCGGGCCCGGGGGGCGGCGCCCCGCGTTCTGGCGCCGCTCGCGCTCGGCCTGCAACTGCGGCTTCAACCATGCCTCGCAAACCCTGTGTCCTGCCTGCCTGACGTACCCCCGTCATTCAGGTTGACGCCGACCCCTCCCAAACGGCACTTCCATTCAGCAGCTTGTCGGGACCGCGAAAGCCCGACAAGCTGCTAGACCATGAAACGACTGGTTCTCGCCTCCAGTAACCCCGGCAAGCTGCGTGAATTCCGCCGGTTGCTGGGGCCGCTCGGCATGGAGATCGTGCCGCAGGCGGAGCTTGGCATCGCCGATGCCGAGGAGCCGCACGCCACGTTCGTCGAGAACGCCCTCGCCAAAGCGCGGCACGCGAGCCGCGGGTCCGGACTGCCGGCGTTGGCGGACGACTCTGGGATCTGTGCGGCGGCGCTCGGCGGCGAGCCGGGCGTACACTCGGCGCGCTTTGCCGGGGCGGGGGCGGGACGCGACGACCAGGACCGGCGCAACAATGAAAAGCTGGTCGCGCTGCTCGAGAACAAGGCCGACCGGCGTGCGCATTACTACTGCGTTATCGTCCTCGTGCGCCATGCGGAGGACCCGGAGCCGCTGATTGCCGAGAATCGCTGGCTCGGCGAAGTGATCGATACGCCGCGGGGTGGCGGAGGATTCGGCTACGATCCGCACTTCCTGTTGCCGGACTTCGGCCGTACCGCGGCGGAGCTCTTGCCGGACGAGAAGAATGCGGTGAGTCACCGCGGCAAGGCGCTCGCGCAGCTCGTCGCGCGGCTGCGCATGATGGGTAATGGTAATGCGTGATGGGTGATGTGAAAAAAGGCGAGTCTGGCATGGTGCGCGCGTCACCCGTCATCCGCCGCCCGTCACCGCATTTCAAGGCGCTGCCGCCGCTTGCGCTCTATATCCACATCCCGTGGTGTGTCCGCAAGTGCCCTTATTGCGACTTCAATTCGCACGAGGCGCGTGGCGCGATACCGGAAGAGGACTACATCGCGGCGCTCGTGGCTGACCTCGAGGCGGCGGCTCCGCTCACGTGGGGGCGCAAGGTCCACACGGTTTTCGTCGGCGGCGGCACGCCGAGCGTGTTCTCCGCGAAGAGCATCGACGCGATCCTCGCCGCGGTGCGCGCACGCCTGCCGCTCGCGGCCGACGCCGAAATCACGATGGAGGCGAACCCCGGGACGTTCGAGGCCGAGAAGTTCCGCGACTTGCGCGCAGCGGGGGTGAATCGCCTCTCGATCGGCATCCAGAGCTTCAATCCGCGGCTGCTGAAGGCGATCGGCCGCGTCCACGACGACAACGAGGCGCGGCGCGCGATCGAAATTGCAGGGCGCAATTTCGATAACGTGAACCTCGATCTCATGTACGCGCTTCCCGCGCAGACCGCGGAGGAGGCGCTCGGAGACATTGAGACGGCCATCTCGTTCTCGCCGCGGCACGTTTCCGCGTACCAGCTGACACTCGAGCCCAACACCCGCTTCCATCGCTACCCGCCCCGCCTGCCCGACGATGACACCGCGGCCGCGATGACGGAGGCGATCGAACAGACGCTCGCCGCCGCAGGTTACGAGCACTACGAGGTCTCCGCCTTCGCAAGCCGGACCGGCCGTGCGCCGGCGCAAGGGCCGGCAACCGATCCGCCCGCTGCCTGTTGCCCGTTGCCCGTCGCGGCGCGCAGCGCGCGCTGCGCGCACAACTTGAACTACTGGACCTTCGGCGACTATCTCGGCATCGGCGCGGGCGCGCACAGCAAACTATCGTTCCCAGACCGCATCGTGCGCCAGATGCGCTATCGCCGGCCCGCCCAGTACATGACATGCGCAGTCGAGGGCGGCGCGGTCGAGCGGGAGCAGCCGGTCGATGCGCGGGAGGTCGGCTTCGAGTTCATGATGAACGCGCTGCGCCTCACGGGGGGGGTCGCGCTGAGTCTCTTCGAGGAACGGACTGGCGTGCCGCTCACTGCGGTGCTGCGGGGGCTTGCCGAGGCCGAGAGCAGGGGGCTGGTCGCGCGCGACCACCGGCGCATCGCGCCGACCCTCATGGGGCAGCGCTTTCTCAATGATTTGCTGCAGATTTTCCTCTCGCCTGCGGAGGGGGACGCGGCTTTGGCGGCGCCTGCTTTCCGGTCTACCTGAACAAATCGGCTCATCACCAATGCCTCGCAAACCATGTGTCCTGCCCGCCTGACGTACCACCGTCATTCCGGTTGACGCCGACCCCTCCCAAACCGCACTTCCATTTAGCAGCTTGTCGGGACAGCGAAACCCCGACAAGCTGCTAGCGCCGGCGGAAAACAATGTCCCACACGCCATGGCCGAGTTTCAGGCCGCGGCTCTCGAACTTCGTTTGCGGCCGGTAGTCCGGGCGCGGCGCGAAGCCCGGCGCGGTATTGGCGAGCGCGGGCTCGGCCGACAGCACTGCCAGCACCTGCTCGGCATACTCCCGCCAGTCGGTCGCAACATGCACGTATCCGCCGGGCCTGAGCCGTGAGGCGAGCAGGGCGGCGAAAGGCGCCTGAATCAGCCGCCGCTTGTGGTGGCGCTTCTTCGGCCAGGGGTCGGGAAAGAAGATGTGCGCGCCGTCCAGGCACGCGAGGGGCAGCATGTGCGACAGAACCTCGACGGCGTCGTGCTGGATGACGCGCACGTTGGTTAGCCCGAGCTCATCGATGCGCTTGAGGAGGCTGCCGACTCCCGGAGTGTGCACCTCTATTCCAAGATAGTCGATCTCGGGATGTGCCGCGGCGATCCGGGCGGTCGCTTCCCCCATGCCGAAGCCGATCTCGAGGAACCTGAGCGCCTTGCGGACGAAGTGCCGATCGAGATCGAGCACGCTCCCGGCGAAGGGAATGCCAAAGCGCGGGAGCAAAGTCTCGCAGGCACGGCGCTGCGCCGTGGTGGCGCGTCCTTGGCGCAGGACGTAGCTTCGGATCGGTCGGTGTGAGGCGCTCATGGTGTGCGGCGTCGGGCGGCGACCCGGCCGCGCCGCGGATTGTGGCAGATTTGCACTGGGGCATACAGGTCGCGGTGCCGCATCGTGCGGATGAACGTGCGACACCAATGCGGCTGGTTTGAAGTTTCCCGGTAAAACGCGTATGTTACCCGGGACGACCCGCCGTGGAGGCCAGCATACTGCCGCCCGTCAAACGCACGCTGATGCAGCCAGAAACGGCGAAGAAATTCCGTCAGGCGCGCGCGGGTGTTCTCGTTCTTGTGCTCGGCGTCACCTTTTCTTCCGCGGCCTGGTGGTATGCCCATCGGCAGATCAGCGCGGACACGGCGCGCAAGTTTCACCGCGACGCCGCACAGGCGGCGGAGACGATCGACCGGCGCGTGCAGGCCAATATCGATCGCCTGCGCGGCTTGCAGGGGCTGTTCCTCGCATCCGACCGAGTAACCCGCCGCGAATTTCAGATTTATCTGTCGAGCTTTGCAACGGATCGGGGTTCCGGCGGGCTGCGGGCGGTGTCCTTCGGCCGGCATGTCACGCGGGACGAGAAAGGGGATTTCGAGCGAGAGGTCCGCGCGGATACCGGCGTCGATCGTGCCGCTTACGCCAATTTCTCGGTGCGGCCGCCCGGCGACCGCGACGAGTACGTCGTGATCGAGTACATCGACCCTATCGCAGGAAACGAGGCTGCACTCGGCCTCGATCTCCTCGACGAGCCGACCCGGCGATTCGAAATCGCCGCGGCCCGAGACACGGGTGCGCCGGTTTCCTCGGGCCCGTTTGCGGCAGCGGTCGATCCGAGCCAGATCTCCTTCGCGGTACGAATAGCGATCTATCGCCCGGGTCTGCCGCTCGCGACCGTGGAGCAGCGGCGAGCCGCGTTCCAAGGCGTCGTTGCCGCAGTGATCCACGCGCAGGAACTCATGGCGAGCGCGCTGCGCAAGCATCTCGGTAGCGATTTCAATCTGGTCGTCCGAGACCTGGGATTGCCCGGCGCGAAGGAATCCGGCATGCGCTCCACGCCGGACCTGCTCTACGCCAGCAGCGCGCAAACCGCGGCAGAGCAGGCGGGGGCGAAGGGAACCGGACTGGAGCAGGTCATCACGATCGACGTTGCCGGACGGCGATGGCAGCTTTCGTTCAGTATGCCACGCGTCGCCTACGGGGCCGAGCGGGCGCTGCTGCTGGTGGTGTTTCTTGGCGGAGTAGCGATGAGCCTGCTGCTCTTCTGGCTCATCTGGACGCTGACGATCGCGCGCGAACGCGCGCTCAGGCTCGCGAAGCAGACGGCGGAGGTTCGCACGGCCGAGAGCTTGCGCGATGAGTTGCACTTCATCCAGCAGCTGATCGAGAGTATCCCGCAGCCGATCTTCTTCAAGGACGCGGCTCAAAGGCGTTACCTCGGGGTCAACGAGGCGTGGGAGAAGTTCTTCGGCATTCCGCGCGAGAAGTTCGTCGGCAAGACGGTGTTCGAGCTCTACCCCCACACTCCGGATCTGGCGATGCGGCATCACGCCAAGGACGAGGATCTGTTCAGCCGCCCCGGCAGCCAGTCCTACGAGGCGGCCATCGTCGCGGCCGACGGCAAGGTGCACCACACCATTTACAACAAGGCGACGTTCAACAAACCCGACGGCGGCGTCGCCGGACTTATCGGCACCATCACCGACGTGAGCCAGCTGAAGGACATGGAGGCGGCGCTGCGCGCGAGCGAGGCGCGGTTCCGCGACCTGACCGAGCTCTCGTCGGACTGGTACTGGGAGCAGGATGACGAGTTCCGCATAACCCAGGTCTCTTCCAGGCTGGAGCAGTTCAATCTCGATCCTGCAGAGGACATCGGCAGGCGGCGGCGGGAGTTCTCGCGCCTCGCCGTGCAGGAGGACCACTGGCAGGCGCACGAGGCCGACCTCGAGGCGCACCGGCCGTTCACTGATTTCGAGTACGTCCGCCACGACCTGAACGGCAATCTGCGCACGATCAGCATTAGCGGGCGGCCGATCTTCGACGAGCACGGCCGCTTCAAAGGCTATCGCGGCACCGGCCGCGACATCACCGAGCAGAAGCAGGTCGGGGAGCGCATCCGGCACATGGCGCATCACGATGCGCTGACCGACCTGCCGAACCGCGCGCTGCTCCACGACCGCATCAGTCAGGGCATCGTCCATGCGAAGCGCAGGGGGCGGCCGATCGCGCTCTTGTTCGTCGACCTCGACCGGTTCAAGAACGTGAACGACTCGCTCGGGCACTCGGTCGGCGACCGCCTGCTGCGCGCGGTCGCGCAACGGCTTCAGGCGTGCACGCGCAGCTCGGACACGGTGTCGCGCCTGGGCGGCGACGAGTTCGTGGTGATGCTGACCGACCTCGCGCAATCGGCGGACTGCAACGTGGTGGCGCAGAAAGTCCTGGCATCGCTTTCGCAGGCGTACACCATCGACGGCCACGAGCTGCACGTGACGCCGAGCATCGGCATCTGCACCTACCCGCAGGACGGTGAGGATGTCGAGACGCTGATGAGCAATGCGGATTCCGCCATGTATCACGCCAAGGAGATGGGCCGCAACAATTACCAGTTTTTTACCGAGGCAATGAATGCCGCGGCGCACCAGCGGCTGGCGCTCGAAAGCGACTTGCGCCGCGCCCTGCAGCGGGAGGAGTTCCTTGTGCACTACCAGCCCCAGCTCGACCTCGCGACGGGGGAGATCGTGGGCGTCGAGGCCCTGATCCGGTGGCGCCATCCGCAGCGCGGAATGGTCCCGCCGGGAGAGTTCATCCGGGCGGCGGAGGAATATGGCCTGATCGCCTCGATCGGGGAGTGGGTGCTGCGCGCGGCGTGCACCCAGGCGCGTGAATGGCGGCGCCACGGTCTTCCGCGCCTTCAAGTGGCTGTCAATTTCTCACCGCAGCAGTTTCGTCTCGATGACTTCGTGAAATCGGTGGCGCGGGTCCTGGAGCAGACGCAAATGCCGGCGGAGAACCTCGATATGGAGATTACCGAGAACCTCATCATCCAGTATGCCGACGAGACCGTGAGCAGGCTCTCCGCTCTGAGCGAGCTGGGGGTCCAGCTCTCGATCGACGATTTCGGCACCGGCTACTCGAGCTTGAGCTACCTCAAGCGTTTCCCGATCGACAATCTGAAGATCGATCAGTCGTTCGTGCGCGATATCACCACCGACCCGGACGACGCGGCGATCGTTACCGCCATCATCGCCATGGCCCACAGCCTGGGGCTGCTGGTGGTCGCGGAAGGCGTGGAAACGGCGGAGCAGCTGGCGTTCCTCAAGCGTCTGGGCTGCGACCGCGCGCAGGGATATTACTTCAGCCGGCCGCTGCCGGCGGATGAGTTCCTCCGGCTGTTGCGCGAGTGGAAGACGCAAGCCCGGACGTCCGTGGCGTGAGCCGTATGGTGGGAGGCCTTGCGGGTTATTAAGAACGAGAAAAATTTAAACCGCCAAGATGGCATGGGCGCCTCCCGCTCCCTCCGGGAGGGGGAGGTGAGCATGCCATCTTGGCGGTTCAGTGCATTTTGTTACGCGCTCCTAGGGTTTGCCGATCAGGCCCGTCGTCGGCGAGCTGGGCGAGGCGGCATAGGGCTTCTTCGGCATGCGGCCGGCGAGGTAGGCGTCGCGGCCGGCTTCCACCGCCTTGCGCATGGCGGAGGCCATGAGCACCGGGTCCTTCGCCGCGGCGATCGCGGTATTCATGAGCACGCCGTCGCAGCCGAGCTCCAGCGCGATCGCCGCATCGGACGCAGTGCCGACGCCAGCGTCGACCAGCACCGGCACCGTCGCGTGCTGAATGATGATCTCCAGGTTCCAGGGATTCAGAATGCCCATGCCGGAACCGATCAGCGAGGCGAGCGGCATCACCGCGACGCAGCCGATCGCCTCCAGCTCCTTCGCGATGATCGGGTCGTCGGAAGTGTAGACCATGACCTTGAACCCTTCCTTGACCAGGGTCCGGGCCGCGCCGAGCGTATCGACCACGTTCGGGTACAGGCTCCTGGGGTCGCCCAGCACTTCGAGCTTGACGAGATCGTGGCCGTCCAGCAGTTCCCGGGCGAGGCGCAGCGTGCGCACCGCGTCATCCGCCGTATAACAGCCCGCGGTATTCGGCAGCAGCGTGTACTTGGACGGGGGCAGGTAATCGAGCAGGCTCGGCGCGCCGGTATTCTGGCCGATGTTGGTGCGGCGGATGGCGACGGTGACGATCTGCGCGCCGCTTGCCTCTACCGCCGCCTTCGTCTGCGCGAAATCCTGGTACTTGCCGGTACCGACGAGCAGTCGCGATGCGTACGACTTGCCGGCGATAACCAGCGCATCGAGGTTCTCATGGGGTTTCATAATCGGGATCCATTTGATGGCAACGCCAGTGTGCGGCCAGTCGGGGCCGGGCGCAATGACCGCGGTCAACCGCCGCCGACCGCCGCCACGATTTCGAGCCGGTCGCCGTCGCCCAGCATCTCGGCCGGAAACCGGCTGCGCGGGACGATCTCGCCGTTGCGCTCGAGCGCGACGCGCTTGCCTGAGAGCTCGAGCCGTGCGATCAGCTCGGCGCAATTCAGCGGCCGGTCGAATCTACGGGCTTCACCGTTGACAACGATCGAGATCACGGGTTCCGATGTGCTGGTATGTCAGCGAAGATACGTCGTAGTGTATGACCTGAGCGGCTCGAATGCCAGCGACTATGCCCAATCTCCTTGACCGCCATCATCTGGCGCCCTTGTTTGAGCCGGTCTCCGTGGCCGTGGTCGGCGCGAGTGAAACGACCGGCTCGGTCGGCGCCGTGCTGATCGAGAATATGCTGGCCGCGCCCTACCGCGGCGCCCTGTACGCGGTGAACCCGCGCTATCACCAGGTGCGCGGCGTGCCGTGCTTTCCGGCTGTGGGCAAGGTCCCTGAGCGGCTTGATCTTGCGGTCCTTGCGACGCCGGCGCAGACCATTCCCGAGGTGGTCGAAGAGTGCGGTAGGGCAGGCGTGAGGACGGTCGTGATCATCACCGCCGGGTTCTCGGAGACGGGTCCCGCCGGCGCGAAGCTCGAGCGCGCGTTGCTCGAGAACGCGCGCCGCTACCGTGTGCGGGTCATCGGCCCCAACTGCCTCGGAGTGATGAGGCCGGAGCTGGGCATGAACGCCACGTTTGCGCGCGGCGGCGCTCGTGCCGGAACGCTTGGCCTCGTCTCGCAGTCAGGTGCCGTGTGCACGGCGATGCTCGATTGGGCGCGGCCGCACAACGTCGGTTTCTCGAGCGTCGTGTCGCTCGGCGGCTCGACCGATGTCGATTTCGGGGAGATCATCGATTACCTGGTGAACGACCCGCGCACCGAGCACATTCTGCTGTACATCGAAGGGGTGCGCGATGCCCGGCGCTTTGTCTCGAGCCTGCGCGCCGGTGCCCGTGTGAAGCCGGTGATCCTGATGAAAACAGGCCGCCAGCCCTCGGGATCGCGCGCAGCCGTCTCGCACACCGGGGCGATCGTGGGGTCCGACGACGTGTTCGACGCGGTGGTGAAGCGTGCCGGCGTGGTCCGGGTTGCGACCATCGGTCAGCTCGTCGCCGCGGCGCACGCGCTCGCCTCGCGCGTGCGCCCGCAGGGCGACCGGCTCGCCGTGGTCACGAACGGCGGCGGCCCCGGCGTCATGGCGGCGGATCGTGCCGCCGATCTGGGGATCCCGCTCGCGGCATTGTCAGCCCGGACGATCGAGTCCTTGCAGAGCGCGCTGCCGGCCAACTGGTCGCACGGCAACCCGGTCGACCTGATCGGCGACGCCGGCGCCGACCGCTATCGGACCGCGGTCAGCGCGTGCCTGCGGGATCAGGGCGTGGACGGGGTGCTGGTCATGCTCACCCCGCAAGCGATGACCGAGCCCGCCGCGGCCGCGGCGGCCGTTATCGAGGCCGCCCGCGATGAGACCAAGCCCGTCCTGGCCTGCTGGATGGGAGAGGAGCAGGTTGCGGAAGGCCGCAAGCGCTTCGCCGACGCCGGCGTTCCGGTGTTTCGCACGCCGGAGCCCGCCGTCGAGATGTTTGCGCACGTGTCCTCTTTCTACCGCAATCAGCGCGCCCTGTTGCAGACGCCGGGTCCGCTGCCGGAGGAGACGCCGACGGAACTGGACACGGCGCGGCTCATCGTCGAGACCGCGCTTGCCGAGCGGCGCAATGTGCTGGGGGAGATGGAATCGAAGGCGCTGCTCGCCGCGTTCGGCATTCCCGTCGCGCGCACGGCCATCGCGCGCTCGGCGCATGAAGCCATGCTGCTGGCAGGAGAGCTCGGGTGCCCCGTAGCGATGAAAATCGACTCTCCGGACCTCACGCACAAGACCGACGTCGGAGGCGTACGGCTCAATTTGAGCAACGGGCAGGCGGTGCGCGCCGCGTACGACGAGATCCTTGCGAGCGTCGGCCGTGCGAAACCGGAAGCGCGGATCAACGGGGTTGCGGTGGAGCCGATGATCGTGCGTCCGAACGGCCGCGAGCTGATGGTGGGCGTGATCCGTGACCCGGTGTTCGGACCGGCGATCACCTTCGGCGGAGGCGGCGTCGCGGTGGAGGTGCACCGCGACCGCGCCGTGGCGCTTCCGCCTCTCAACGAGTTCCTCGTGGCCGACATGATTCGCGGCACCAAGGTGTCGACGCTCCTCGGCGCGTTCAGGGCGATGCCGCCGGTGAACATGCAGGCGCTCGAATCCGTCCTTCTGCGCGTATCGGCGATGGTCTGCGAACTCCCGCAACTCGAGGAACTGGACATCAATCCGCTCATCGTAGATGAAGATGGGGCCATCGCGGCGGACGCGCGCGTCGTGGTCGGGCGGCACATGTCGCTGCGCGGTCCGTACGGCCACATGGCGATCCATCCCTATCCCACGCAGCTGGTGAGCACGTGGTACCCGC
>Ga0326597_10001813_pt1 | contig 33121 bp, 62 predicted proteins | sample RVTome_12_FD_203789 | JGI IMG/M metagenome (GOLD analysis project Ga0326597, IMG submission 203789) | Soil microbial communities from uranium-contaminated site in the Upper Colorado River Basin, Wyoming, United States - RVT100D185 | ecosystem: Environmental > Terrestrial > Soil > Contaminated >...
TTTGCGGGGGCTTCCGCCGACGTGCGCCCCCACACCCACAGCTACGTCACGACTGACGGCGTTGACATTTTGACCTGGATTGACGGTGTGGCGGACCTCGACACCACCTCAAACCGGTCTCTCACGACCGACAACTTTTTCTGGTCGATCCCAGGTTCGACAGAGGGTGATTTTGCAGGCATCGAGCTAGCTGTCTACGACTCCGCCCCAACCACCTATCAGCGTCAGCTCGTCGAGCGCGCACAACGCAGGAGAATGCTCGGTATGATGTCGCTCAAAATGGGGTTTTCGCTGGGCGAAGTGGGTCCGGCCGCGAGTGCTGAAGACCTTCTCTCCGTGGCTCAGTCTCTTGGCGCCGTGTTGCTGTTCGACGTGTACGACGCCGCGAATTATGTGCTTAGCGGCGCCGAGTTCGTCAGTATCAAAAACCTCATTAGCGACGTCGATCACAACGTTGTCGGCACCGCGCCGACATACAGCGCGACCGACTTCAACGGCGGCCCCGGTGTTGTTTTCGGTGGAGCCGGGTGGTTCGTGGGGTCGGAGTCCGCTGTCATCGCCGCAATGACGGATAATAATCCGCATACGCTAGTGGTAGCGCGGCGTTTTGACTCGACGAATCGACACCTGTTCGCGGTTGCCGACTCAGCATCGGCGAGTGGTTATCGCCTCTATGGCGTCCTGACTGCCGACAGTTTCACGCAAACTCGCGTTGATGGTGGGTCGGCGACCACGATACAGGCAACGAATGATGACGACGGTGCTGAGCACATTGACACGTGGCTGAGGGTGGGCGGTGGTTCCCCGACAATCCAGCTGATTCGCGACAACGCTACCACGATTCTTGGCCCGCAGACGCAGACCACACCAACCCTGACTCCCAATAATTACGCTTGGGGAACGTCTCCTGATGACACACCAACATCATTCCCGATGTTAGGTGGCGGCAGCCTTGTCATCCTCTTCCCGAGCGCTCTTGACGCAAGCCAACGCTCCACGCTGTTCGATGCGATAGCCAACCACCATGCTGCGCTAGGGGGACTGCTGTGATAACGCTAACAGAAGTTCCCGCAACAGCGCAGTCTGTGCGCTACTGGGTCGTTGAGGCAGACGGCGGTCACAGTCTGCAGTGCGAACAGCTGGGCACGTGCCAATCATTCAGGGCCACAGCAGAGGCGCGTGTGCTCGCCGAGCAAATGATAGATCCACAAGAGACTGAGGAGCGTAGTTTTTTGCGCGAACTAGGCCTCCCTGAGTCCGCATTATCTGCGTTGGGCGCCGGAGCTGAGCCGCCAATGAGCAGGGGGCGGCAGTGAGGCGCCTCCGGTATTGGGTGCGCCGCCGTCTCAGGTGGCTCGGGCTCGCAGTGGCGCTATTGGCTCTCAGCTGCGCCCGCACACGAGCCGAGCGCACCGCTCTGGCGTACAGCGGCGACTTCCCTGAGAGCTACGGGACCCTCAGGACCCTCAGGACTACGCCGGGCGGAGTGCGCTACCATGCGCGGCAGAGTCTGGACGAGGCCAAGCTGGACTTTGTTGTCGAGTCGACGCAGCAATGCCTTCGCGACCTGTTTCCCGATGGCGTGGGCGAGTGCGGGCGCATTGAGTACCCGGACCCTCGCCGCATGGTCGTCATTATCGGGCCGTGGGAAATGGCGTGTGACGGCAAGCAGCAGCTGCTCAAAGTCTCGGCTCCGGTTGCCGGCTGCAAAAACAAGGGCATCGATCGCGATTGGGACAAGTGCCCGTGCCGCTGGCGCTCCGGAGTGCGCGAGGGGGCTTCTGACTGGGCGAGGTTTTGGGGCGCTGAATCTGAACCTCTCATGATTACGACGCCGAGCCTGTACATGTTGAGCGACGCTCTCGCGCGCTACATCAGTGGATGCGGAAACCCGTGGGTGACAGAGCGCGTGATTCGATGCGCTAGGCCGCGCGTGCCGATGCTGCCGGAGTAAACATGGCGACGTTCGCAGAACTCATTTCAGCTGTTCACGATCCAGCCAACGGCGTTTTTGCTGCAGAGCACACGCGCATACGAGCCGAGGTAGTCCTGCAGGACGTCGCGGAATTCCGGACCGTGCGCGTCGTCGAGGCACCATCCGGAGGCACAGAGGTTCGCCAGCGCGAAACGAAGGTGTTCGTTGGATTCCCCGGCACGGCGCAGGAATACGCCATCGCGGCTGGACCACTCCGACCCAGCGACGTGGTTGATAGATTCGCGGCTGCTCGCGCGTTGATACTAACGTGGGCGGACGCTGCTTCGCACCAGCTGATGAAGCTCGAGCTAGCACCCGTCTCCGAAGCGTGGGACGCAACAGTGGTCACGAGTGGCGACGTCGAAGAGACCTGGCGGCACAGACTCAATCCAGCTGGTGATGCGCTGCTGCCCGCTGTGCTGTTGCGGAGCGCTGCTCAGGCAGGTGCTGAGGCTCCAGTTCGGTGACTTGCGTCGACTTCAATGTTCCGTTTGGTTCCCAGACGGGGATGTCGCGCACGGCTGCGCTGCCATCCATCCAAGACTGGTCGTTCCGCATGCGCTTCCGGAGCGACGATTGGCGGTTCTATATCCGGCCGTTCGAGCTGAGCGACGCTGATGATCTCGACGAAGTTGAGTCCCTATTCCTCTACGGATCAGAGGGCCTCACGCTTCGTCGTCACGACACTGGAGGCGTTGACACTGAGGTCGTGCTGTTCACCGGCAGCCCCGCGACGTGGCATGATGTTTACATCATCTCCGACAGTTCCGGCGTGCACGCTGGCTGGCGAGAGGTCGGCGGGGCTTGGACTGACGTGGCTTCATTGGCCGCAATCTCGTTTACTCCGGCGCTAATAGGTCTTGTCGGGCACCTGGCAGGCTTGGACTTCGCCGCGCGCGGCGGACACCGTTATGGCGTTATCGAGCTAGGGTTTTCTGCGCGCCCAGGAGGCGCCGCAGACCTTGCGGAGGCGCGCGCGAACATCCAGGCTGCGTGCGACTATCGTGAGCAAGGGTTTGACCTTGCCGGCTTCTATAACGATTGCCTGAGCAATACTGATATCGGCGTCGACGGATCCTCGTCAGCGTCCGATCTGACGGTTTTTGGCAGTGGCAACATCACGCTTGATGCTGCGGACGATCCGGAGTTTGAGGAGGCCGCAAGTGGCGATATTACCGGCACAGTCGCTGAGACCTTTGGTGCCGTTTCAGAAGCGGCGTCAGGGACTGTCGATGTAGACGCCTCGGCAGCGGAGTCGTTTGCTGGTCTTTCTGAAGCAGTAGCGGGCGCGGTTACTGTCGAGGGTAGCGCCGCAGAGAGTTTCCAGGCGCTAAGCGAAAGCGTTAGCGCGACTGCTGTCGCATCGGCGACCGTCGGCGAGACATTCTCGACACTGCAAGAGAGCGTTTCCGGTGCCGCGGTCGTCTCGGGCACGGTTGGTGAACAATTCTCAGCGCTGGCTGAAAGCGCGTCTGGCACGGTCAGCGGGGATGTTAGCGGCACAATTGCCGAGACACTTCCGGCGCTTTCCGAGGCTGCACAAGCCAACGTTGTCGCAGCAGGGTCACTCGCCGAGTCTTTCGCTGCAGCGCAAGAATCCGCAGCAGGCGCTGTAGACGTGGCCGGTACGGCGGCGGAGGCGTTCTCTTCGCTCGAGGAGTCCGTTGCTGCGGTTACCGGTGCCGTGGGAACGATTGCGGAGTCGCTTCCGTCGCTCAGCGAAGCGGCGGCGGGCACCGTCGTAGCCTCCGGGGTCGTGGCCGAAGGGTTCGCTCCTCTGCAGGAGTCCGCCCAAGGCGACGTGCTGGTCAGCGGCGCATCTAGCGAGACGTTCGCGGCGCTTCAAGAGTCGATCTCGTCCGGCACGCCGAGTGCCGATGGCACGATCGCCGAGACGTTACCCGGTCTATCGGAGAGCGCCACTGCCGACGTGCTGACAGGTGCTGCGCTCGCAGAAGCCTTTGGCGCCCTGACGGAATCAGCTTCTGGCACTGTGGCGGTCACTGCCGCGATCGCCGAAACGTTTCCTGCGCTGTCAGAGTCCGCCTTCGAAACACCGGCGCAGCTACCTGGCAATGTAACCATAGCCGTCCAGCGACTGGGCAACACTGATCTGCAGATTGTGCGACTCGGGTCGACGACCATCACGATCGCCCCCGGATAACCTAACAAAAGAGAAAACATGGCAATCACACTAGACAACACCAATATCGCCAACGGGCAAACGGTCAACATCACCTCATGGACCGAGACGATGCCGGCAGGGTCGGATCCTGTGCTGAGCACAGCGGCGCGTAACGCTGCCTGCGACGCAATTGTCGATCTTCTCGACGCTGGAGCCGCCGGCAATGGGTACCTTGAGATCCGCGACGGCACTACGGTGCTAGTGACGATCCAAATGCAGGACCCAGCCTTCAGCGCGGCAGTGGCTGCCGTCGCTACGGCGGAAGGTCTTCCGCTATCCGATACCGCAGGAGCCGCAGGAGACGCTGACAACTACATTGTTTACGACGACGACGACAACCAAATCTGGTCTGGCTCCGTTTCCTGAGGCGACGAAATGGGCCGGTATTACCCAGGCTCAGGCGTGCGCCTCATGATGGAGTTTCGCAACCTGGCAGGAGTTTTGACGAATCCGTCAACTGTGACGGTGCAGCACGAGAACCCTGCCGGGGCCAAAGACTCGCTGACGCCGGTGAACGACAGCGACGGCGTTTATCACGCGGACTACACGTTCGTTGCAGCAGACGCTGAGGGCACCGGGCGCAACGAGTTCGAGGTCGTTGCCACGGGCGCTGTCGTCGACGCCGATAAGTTCCGCGTGCAGGTGCTGCCTCTCTAAGAGGTCTGCCTCCCATCCCACCCCTGAGGGGACTGCTCTGGCGCTCACAGGTTTGCTCCTGTCTTGTGCGCCCGGAGCGGTCCCCTGAAGGGTGCGGTGCGCCCGGAAACAGGAGAGAAAAATGCAAGACATCACTCAACTCGTTGAAGCGCTACAGGTGCGCGCCTGGTACCCGGTTGCAGGCATCGGCGTCGCTGTACTGCTCAAGATTCTGACTCTGCGAAGCGACTGGCTATTCGCGAGGCTACCCCGGCCGCTGCAGTGGCTTCCGGCAGCCGCGCTCATGGTGGGCGGTGCGTTCGTCGACGCGTTCCAATCGGGGGCGAGCTGGCAGGTGGCTATCGGCCTGGCGGTTTACGCGGCGCTCAGCGGTACGCCGATGGCGGTGGGCAGCCATCACATCGGCAAGCGGCTCATTCCAGCGTTGAAGACACCTCGCAAAACGGCGGATCGCGCGCGTCGTGGCACGCTCGCTGCCATTGCAGCGCTTGCGAGTCTGCTCAGCGGCTGCGCTGCGTTCCAGTCCGCTAAGCCAGCCCTGCAAACCGCTGACAGCCTAGCGCAGCAAGCCTGCGCCGTCTTCTTCGGTCAGCAACGCGGCATGTCCGTAGAGGACGCTGCCGAAGCCTTTTGCGAGGCGAAGGAACAGTATCAGCCTTGGCTCGACGCTTTGCTTCGCACCGATCGCGCCGTCGAGCGCTCCTTGCCGAGGACCGAGTAATGGTAGCTGGTGGCAACGACGCCCAGGAGCCCACCACTCGGATCGTGCTGACGCGCGGCCGGGTGACGATCGGTGCCACGGTGGTCGGTGGCGGGCTGCTGGCGGCGCTGTGCTGCACGCCGCCGCCGGCACCGCCGGACACCCCGGGACCAGCCCCAACGGCAAGCCCCACGCTGCCACCAGTGGACCCGCCGGACGCGGCGCCACCGGTACCAGACGCGGGACCGCCTGTGCCCTCGGCCAGGTGCGAAGCTGTGAGGGCCACTGAGCAGACGGAACGGTCCGAAAAACGCGACACTCAGCGGGTGGTAGGCGGCGAGGAGGTGCCGCTGTCCGAATATCTCGCTGGTAAGCTGAAGTTTTCGGTGAGCCTGCAGTGGAACACCGGCAGCGGTTGGGCCCATTACTGCGGCGGCAGCGTGGCGCTTCGCAAGAACCTGGTGGTTACCGCCGCGCACTGCAAGCCAGCGCTTTCCGACCGCGTGGTAGTCGGTCGTCACGACCTGCGGACCAATGATGGCCAGGAACTCGGCATTGCCGAGGTTTGGCGACACGCGCAATGGAACCGTCCCACGAAGCACAACAACGACGTCGCGCTCATCAAACTCAAGCATCCCGCCGACGTGGAGCCCGTCGACATAGAGACGTTCAGCCGCCACTGGCCAACGCTCACGGGCTCCGGCTGGGGAAGGCTCGGGGAGAACGCGCCACTGTCGCCGACCCTTCAGTTCGCAGATCTGCCGGTGCTTTCCCAGTCGTACTGTCACGATCGCTCAGCTAACTACACGCCACGGATGGGCTGCGCCGGTTTCGTTACCGGAGGCATCGATCTTTGTTCTGGTGACTCCGGAGGCTTCAACGGCGTGCAGCTCGACGCCACGCGGTGGCTGCTGGTCGGTGTCACCTCATTCGGAGCCGGTTGTGCGAGGCCGGGCAATCCAGGTTACTTCGCATATCTGGCAGGCGATGACGCTGCGCTGGCGCGCTGGATTTTGGCATGCGCGGCGGAGGCGAAGTGAGCGCCTACGTGCCCATGGAACCGCGCCCGACGCCGCTACCGCGCCGCGCTGACATCACGCCTGAGATGGGGGTTCCCACGTGAGCGGTGAAACAGGAGAGAACATGATCGAACTCATCGACGTCAGCAAGTGGCAGGACCCCGAGCGCTTCGACTGGCCGGCGCTGGTGACGCGCGGAGTGAAAGGCTTAATCGCCAGGGCGTCCTACGGTGCGGGCACGGCAGACTCACGCTTCAAGCGTTTCGCCGAGCTCGCGCGACAGCACAGCATGGTCTTCGGAGCCTACCACTTTTATCGGCAGACCCACTCAGTTGAGCAACAGCTCGCGCTGTTCGATCAGCAGCTGGAGACCATCGGTGGACTTGAGCCGGGTGACTTTTTCCCCGTCCTCGATATGGAGGAAAACCAGATTAACGGTGACGGGCGCCCCAATCCTAAGGCGTGGAACCGAGCGTGCGACGAGATAGGGGATGCCTGGAAAAACCGCTTTGGTGGCTGCATCCTGTACTACTCGAGCTTTTTCCCGGACTGGCTGAACGCCCACAAGGGCGACACCGGCTGGCACTGGATGAAAGAGGACGGCTACTGCCACTGGCTCGCCGACTACAACCGGAGCCCGGGGAAACCGCGCGCCCCCTACACCGCAAAGTGGCACCTGCACCAACCCAGGCCGAGCAAGATGGCCGAATACCTTGGTGGCCAAGCAGTGGTGGATCAGGATTATGTGAACCCCGACGTGCAGCTCGAGGATCTGCGCATCCTCACATCGGTGAGCACGGTAGGGGTTGACCCGGAGGCAGAGCGCCCGGGAGGCGCTCACCCCGACGACCTGATCGACGGCGTAAAAGCAGCCTATCAAGGGGCCCAGATGCTTGCCGAGGGCCTAGGCAGGATGGAAAAAGCGCTGCGATGAGCGATGCAATTCCGCCTCCACCCGACGACCTCGACCACCTGAGCGCTGACGACCTGCTGCGCGCAGCGGTGCGCGAGATGCGGCTGGTCCGAAGCGAGCTCGCAGGCGTGCACGCTAGGCTCGACTCGGGGCGGTACCGCATGCTCCGGCTCGAGCAGAACATGGCGCTCTGCCTGCGCGGTGTGCAGGTCACGCTGCTCGAGCGAGCCACCAAACTGCAAGTCGTCCGGTCGCTCCACGAAGTGACCGAGGTGCTGTTGCGACTCGAGGCTGAGGCCCTTGCCGACATCGACGACGACCCGCCTCCAACGATACCAAACAACGCAATCCCGGTGCGGTAAACATGGCAGCGCGCAAGGTCGTTCTGGGGGCAGAGCTCAGCACGCGATTGCCGCCTCGCAAAGACCCGCGCGTTGACAGCCCGGAGCCGTTTCCTGCGGTGATTCCTGGGCCCGATCCGGTGCCTAGTTTTCGGCCGTCACGCATGCCGCACGTCGACAAGAGCATTGCCAAATGGATCGCAATCGCTACCGGCGCCATCACTGTCATCGGCGCTTGTACAGCGACTGTGGGGAAAGTGTGGCAAGAGCTAAAACCGCGCACTGACGCGATCGAGGCGCTAAGGTCCGACGCTGATGCATTGCGGGCGAGGATCGACGCACTCGAGGACATCCAGACACAGCACCTGCAGGCGTGCCAGAGCTTCCGTGAGGCCTCTGCATCGGCTTGGCGATCACACCCTAATGGCGAGGTCAGATTTCGAGGCGTCGACGGTAGCATCAGGCTCGACTCAAAGTCTGTTAGCCCGCCCGTGTCCGAGGTTGCAATGCCGGTAGCTCCGCTGCCCAAGGCGCCATGAGCATCAACTGCATGCCGCCACCGCGCCGAACAACTCCACTGGACGTGCCAACTATTCCGGGCGCCCCGCGCATACCGAAACACGAGGCACCCACAATGCCACCACCGTCACTCGATCAGCATCTCGCCAGCCACCCGCCCGGGTCGTTATGGCGGAGCGCTTGGGGTCGGCGGGTCCTTAGTAGATGGTTTGGAGAAAAATGATCAAACTTATTCACGCGGCACTCGTCGCAATGCCGGCTTTCGCAGCCGAGCCTGAACCCGAGTCACCGGAGGAACGGGCGCTTCGGTTGCAGCCCGTTGCCGCCGAGATTTGGGACGCCAGCGTCAACAGGCCGTCGGGGTATTCTCGAGCGCAGTGGGCGGCTGTCAACCAAGCGTTAGCGTGGCATGAAACGCGCCTCGCAAAGTATGTCCACATGGCCCGTTGCGACACTGGCCCGCGAGGCAAGCGCGAGTGCGACTCCGGGAAGGCTCTCGGCCTGTTTCAGGTTCACCGGGCTGCGTGCCGTCCAGCTTGGGCAGTCGAGCCAGGTTCCCACGACGAACTCAGGGAGAGCGCCAAGTGTGCCGCGAGACTGCTCCGGTATGCGCATAACCGATGCGTCTCCCGCGCTCCAACGGCCCTGCAAGGAGCCTTCAGCGGATACGCGGGCGCCAGCTGTACACTGCGCGACGCGCCCGCCAGAGAGCGGACGGCTTGGTTGATTGCGGCGAGGCTTGGCGGGTGAGTTGCCTCGTCTACGCTGCCCTGGCTCTAGCGACCGCCGTGGGTGTCCAAATCATCTGGCTGCTTGTTTCGGCCGGGCTGGAGCGTCGCAAGTGAGCGACCTGGTTTTCTGGCTGCGGTGCGGCCTGCTGGCGTTTCCGTTTGCGCTGCTGGCTATGACGTTGCGACCGGTGCGGTGATCGATTACACTCAGTGAGTCCCTAGCAACGTCGGCCTAGCCGAAGGGACCGCTGAAATACGCGGATGTTGCCTGGCCCACCGGTGAGATATTGCCGGTGGGCTGTTCTAATTTCCAAGCCCCCCTGCCCCTAGCGGCTCGGGGGCTTTCGTCAATTTGGTCTAGCTCCACCGACCACCGCGGCGCTCGGTGTTGTGGCCCCGCAGCACCTTGACCCACTCGGGCACCCGTTTCTGCCTGCGCATGGGCTCGACATGATCGGGTCGGGTGCGCTGGCGGAACCCGGTGAGCCAGTCGCCGTCGGTCAGCAGGTAGGCAACGCGGCGCTTGCCTCCGGCCTCCGTGACTTGGTCGGTGAATTCGATCTCGATCGTCTGCTGTCCGTCCCACAGCGTTGCTGCGCAATCTCGCGCTGTAGCTCGTCTTCGGCCCGCGCTCGCTCGTCGTCCGTCGCGTGCTCTGGGTCGTGCCCGGTTAGTGCGAGGTAGTCGCGGACCGCGGAGCGCGTCAGATACCAAGGGCCGCGCATTTAGAGCCACTCCAACTGTGCGATCGCGCCGTCGATTGCTAGATGGACGTCGGCGATCGCGCGGCAGTGCTCCCGAATTGCGGCCCCTTCGAGCAAGCTTGCCGCGGTTATTTCTTCCCAGCGGGACCCAAGCCCCCAGTACTGTTGGCGCATCGTCCTCCTAGGCTTTCGCCATTGCGAGGCGGCGACGCACCACGGGCACGGGTCGCCCGGGGCTACGTCCAACACCATTGACCCGTGCACGTCGCACAGCACGAGGCGCGGCGTCACGACTCGGCAGCCGCTACCGGCGTCAACGCATCGAGGCACTGCGCGAGAGCTCGCTGGTGGCCGTTGAGCGCAAGGTCACAGACGTGCGCATCGAGCGTTTCGCGTAGACCATCAATCTGCTCAGCTGTCAGCGCCTTAGCAGCGGTCCGGTGCTGTGCGATAGCCTGATGTGCTGCGGTCAGCGCAGGGCCGAGCTTTTCCGGGTCGAGCATGATCGAGTAACACCCGGGCCGACCGAGCTTGTTGGGTTCGCGCTCGAACCACACCGTGCTGCTAACAGCGTCGCCTGAGTGATAGATCGTGCGGCCGTCCTGCACCGAGCTTACAGCTGGGGACGTCGCTACTAGCGTGTAGCGGGAGCCCTGCTCGTTGTAGTCCGAGGCGTCGCGCAGCACTATCCTGTAGTCGCCATCATGGCGAATGGTTCGTGCCCTGGGATGGCTTTGAAAGCCGGCGCGCTCGGCGTCGGCCCGTGTCTGGAATCGTATTGTCATAAGTATTCTCACTTTCTTCGGCCCCTTCCGGGGCAATGGGGCCTGGCGACGGCCAGGATGGAGCGGGAGCTCAGTCCTCGACATATCCTGACGCCTTCGTCAGTACCCGCTGAGCGGCCGCGGTTTCGCGATCCAGCGTTTCCTGGGATGGTAAACCGTCCTGCATCCCGAGCTCGTCGATAGAGTCCAGGACGATCCGAGCGGCCTCGATCATGCCGGCGCGCAAGGGTTCGTCGGCCGCAGCAGCTGCGTCCAAGATTCTCGACGCGGCGCCCCGGCGACCAGAGGCACGCACGAACACGTGGTCTCTCTCACGGAGCGCGACCTCAGACAGCCCGGTCGTGCGGGCAGAGTATCGCGCGCCAAGATCGCGGTAGTATTGGATGCGGGCTTGAAGCTGGTCAATCATTCTCGTTCCTTTCCGCCCCCAAGGGGGCTCAATAGCGACTGTAGTATCAAGTCGGTCGGGGCCCATCCGGGCCCGCTACTGCTAGCTGCCTATTCGGCAGTGAGTGAAAACAACACCCAGCATTTCTAAGCTGCCTGTGCGGCAGTGGGGAGAGCGTTAGCGCGAGCGGCTTGCGCGGCGCTTTTCGAGTTCGAATTCCGCGAGAAACGCGGCATGCTCCGCTTCGTCGGCCGCCTGCTCATCGCAATCAAGCTGGAGCCCTAGTTCTTGCTCTGCACGCCCCTGCGCGTTGTGAGCCGCATTGTCGTGCTTCCATTGGCCCTCGCTGCCCGGGCCGTGATCGATGCGATCGCGCTCTGCTGCTGCAGCGTCTGCCGCGCGTTTTGCTCGTTTGTTCATTGGGTTTGTCGTCATTCTATGAGTCCTTTTACGCCCCCAAGGGGGCTCAATTGTGGGAATCGCTCGAAGGCATCAAGTGGGTCGGGGCCCATCCGGGCCCGCGTTAGCCGCGATCGCTCTCAATACGTCCTCTGGGGCCATGCCTCCGCCACGCCATCTAGACGCCTCATGCCATCCTCGCATGTATCGGTGCACGCTATCCGGAGGGGCCTCCCCGGGGCGCGCCCACGCCAGCCCCTCGCGCAACGCAAACACGGACTCTGGGTACGTGATGCCATTCGCACACCGACCGGCAAACCACCGATTTATAGCAGCGCGCCAGGTGGCGTCCGTCGCTGCGCAACTGTATCCCCGGACGACGGCAGCTAACCTGCTAGGGCTCGCGGGTACCTCAGTTTCGCTCATAATTCTCTCACTTTCCGCCCCCAAGGGGGCTCTTGGATCGCCGCTCAGTCGATCGGGTATGGTGATCCCCACGATTCAGCAATCGCTAACGCCTGTGCAGGCGACCGCAATAACGGTCGGCCACTCGCGCTCGACATCTTCCGCGGTCATACCGAGCAGGTGCACCCCTGGCATTCCGAGCTCCACACCTGGACGTGTGCGGGGGCGATTGGATAACCGTGTTTGATCGACTCGTTCAGTGCCGGCTCCACGGCGCCCTCGGGATTCGGTCCAGGGATACGATTTCATGTTGGTAGTCCTACCTTTCTTGGGGTTTATCTGGCCGCACGGAGCACGGCCCGATCGGATCTGGTGAGCGCTTTTTTGGCTGCCTTGGCCAGGTCGGCAGCGCCGGGCGAGTCGGCCATGAAGGCGCGATTCGCTAGCTCATTGAGCGCCAGGCCGTAGGTACGGTTAGCGTGGTGCGCTCGGCTGGCTTCGCGCTCCGACTCGCCCCATTTGGCCGCGTCCTGGTCTACAAGGGCTGAGATGGCTGCTTCGATTGTCTGGGGGATTGCTGCGTTGTTCATGATGTACAGTATACGGACATTGTCCGTACAGTCAAGCCCCTCGGGACACTTTCTGCGCCCGCCGTGTCGATTTCTTCGAACCCCTTGATTTTGCTGAGTATTGACCGCACACCCAGCGGACCCAGCCGGCCAGCGTGCGACCCTCGGACTCGGCGGTGTCGTTCCAGCGGGCGAACTCTTCGGGTGTCAAGCGGAGCTCGAAGCGGGTTGATTTTGTCGTCATTCTATGAGTCCTTTTACGCCCCCAAGGGGGCTCAATCGTGGGAATCGTCGGGCCGTCTAAGTCCACTACAGAGGCGCCCCATTGAGGCGCCCGGGTAGAGTTCTTAGGCTGTCGCTGACTCGTCTAGGTCCGCTTCCAGTTCTCGAATCAGGGCACACAACTCCGCGTCAATGGGAGCAGGGTAGGCGCGCAGCGCATCCGGGGTGCTCAGTGCGGCGATAGCCGCGTCTATCACGCCATGGCTGCCGGGGTGCATATCACGCGCTTCGCGCAGACATGCAATCCAGCGCTGTGCCTGCTCGTCGGCGTATAGCGAGCGCTCAGCGCTGTAGCTCGCTACGTGCGGCACGGCGGAAAAAGCGTCGTGATCCCAAATAACACAGATGTTGAGCCAGTGCGCGCCGTCCTCAATAACAGCACGACACGCCGCTGCAACATCGCCACGAAGGACGTACCCGCCGATCTGCCGCCGACGAGCCCGGTCGAGCGCATAACTGCGGTCGTACGTGTGCCGCACCCACGACGCGCTGCCCCGGAGAATCTCCAGCCAATCGCCGTTCGGCAGCCTGTGTAGACTGGAGCGCTCGAATGATGCGGGTGATTGCAGCTCGGCCGGCGGCCGGCGATCGAGCCTAAAAAACTGGGACGAGTAGTCGTCGCATCCAACGCAGACGCTGCCGACGAGCAGCGCTGCCCGCTGTGCCTGATACTCCGCCTCGCGGAGGGCTTGCCCCGCCTCGACCGCCGAATGTTGTAGCCACTCGGCTGAGTGTTTCGTGTTTGATTGCATTATCAATCTCACTTTCCGCCCCCAAGGGGGCTCTGTCCATCAATGTCCGCTATCACCACCGCAGACCGAAGTGAGCGGCAGGGGAGCGGTCAAGACAGCGGCAGATCGACGCTCCAACTAGTATCTAGATACACCCGCCCGGCAGACTCGACGTACTCTCGAGAACTTGGTCCGATCAAGAGACGTCCTCCGAATGTCAGGATGGCATCGCCATCGTCGCTTAGGCGCATCTCGTAGATCGTCCCGTGACTCTCGACGCGACGCACTACAGTCGGGTGCTGAGCCAATATCTGCGCGTCCTGGTGATTGATGCGGTCTGCAATGCTGTTCATCGGTCTCTCCTGTTGGTTACTGCATGCGCGGCCATCCGCGCCTGAATCTCGAGTGTCTCTGTCTCACTGGGCTCCGAGCCGTCCTGCTGGAGCACCTCAACGTCTGTGTGCACGCCGGTCCCCACGTAACGGACCGCTAGCTCGGGTTGTCCGTCGTCGTGCGACTGCCGCAGCCAGCGGATCAGCTGGGCCGTGAGTTTGGTGTCCTTGATCAGCATGCTGGCAGCCTCCTGCGGGCTTGGCCGCGGATTTGACGGGCAGTGAAAACGAGGCCGAATTTGACCTGAGCATATGCTGCCCACTGGGCCAAGGTCATGTCCTGCCTCGCGCAATTGCAGCGTCGGCAGGCAGTGGCCAAGTTCTGCGGTGTGTCCTCCCCGCCCTTGGAGCGGGGGGTCAAGTGGTCAAGGTGCATCCCGTCATGGGAGGCCCCGCAGTAGACACAGCGGTGAGCGTCGCGGGCCTTGATTTGGCGACCGGTCTTGCCGAGCCTCTTGCTCAGGCTCTCCCGGTTTTTGCGCGCCCTGTGTTCCGTCCGTGTCATGAGATACAGTATTACGTACGGCGTACGGACAGTCCAGGACTATTTCACCAAATCGACATCGCCCCGGAATTGCGTGGGATTTGTGCTGAGGGGGTGTTCAGGTCTGGCGTGCGCAGCCACAGAAAGGCCGCTCTGTCAATTGCCAGCGCTTCATGCGACCCTCACCTGCCCGCCACCGACTTCGATCACGGCATCACACAACCCCACGAGCGCAGCCTTGTGGCTGATCACGAGCACCCGGTCGGCGCCAATGTGATCTGCGCAGCGGCGCAGCATCTTGGCGTAGGCCTCGGCATTCTCATCGTTCAGCGCCGCGTCGCTCTCATCTCGCACAAGCGTCGGAGCCGTCACCCCCGCCCGGTTGCAGGCGATCATGGCGAGCGCGAGCGAGACGGCCTCGCCGATGATCGCGCGCTGGCCGCCCGAGTAGCGCCGAGCGTCGCAGTCCTGGCCCGTCTCGGTGTCGAGTACGCGTATCTCGCAGCCCTCAATCGCGCGCTTGCCGTCGGAGCTGGCGCGTTGAGTCTCGACGCGCACAGTCCAGCGCGTACTGAAGCAGCTGTGCAGTAGGTCATTGGTGAGCTCGGTGAGTTCGGGGCCGATCGCGTCCGTTTCGGCAGCTTGCAGGCCGTCTTTGCCGAGGTCCGCGGCCAGTCGCGTCCAGTCGGCAAGCTCAGCGTTTGCGGCGGACAGCTCGGCTTCGAGGGCCCCTACGCGCTCGGAGGATTCGCGCGCCGCCTGCAGCCGGCTCTCGAGCAGCACCGCGTCACTATGTGCCTCACGCTGCGCCTTGTCGGCTGCTTGCGCGGCGCGATCAAAGGCCGACACGTCCGGAGCCGCGGGAGGGCGAGTCGGCTCCGGCGTGTCGGTGAGTTCTGTCTGTAGAGTTAGGATTCGAGCCGAAAGGTCAGCGAACTGCGGCTCGAGTTCGGCTAGACGGGCCTCGGCGTGCTGGAGTGGGGTGAGCTTGGAGGCGATGGGTTCGAGTTCGTTGATTGCGCCCTGGATATTAGCAATGCGGGCGCGCTCCTCCTGCGCGACCCGCTGCGCCAGCTCTAGATCGTTCCGGGTGCGATCGATGTCCGTCGTCAGTGTGTCGATCTCGGCAAGGGCCGCGTCGCGGTCGACCTGAGCCTGCTGTAGCGCGTCTGCCCTGGCGGCCCTGGATTGGGCAGCCTGCAGTGAAAACAGCACTTGCGCGTGGTCGTTCGCTAAGCGCTGGACTTCGGCCTTTGCGGCCGCTAGGCGCTCGGGGAAGACATTGCTAGCCGCAACGGCCTTGTCGTCGTTCTCCAGCGTCATGCTGGCGATTTGGGCAGGGTCTGCGGGGCTCCTGGCAATGTAGTCTAGTCCGTCTCGGAGCAAATCGATCCGCTCATCAGCGCCAGCAAGCTGCTGCCCCTGAAGCTGTTCGAGCTTCTCGCGAGCTACCCGTACTTTGGTCTCGGCGCTCGCGGCCTTCGTCTCCAGCGCCGGCAGCTGCGCGACGGCGCCGCTGATCGCCTCGCCCTCGGCCAAGCGCTCGGCGGCCTGCGATTGGCGCCGTCTGGCTGCTGTCAGCTGCGCCTCTAGACTGGTCAGCTTGGCGTGCCAGGCCGCAATCGATGACGCAGATCCGGCGCGCTGGCGTTCGACGTCGGCCAGCTGCGTGCTCCGCCCCTCCAGCTCCGACGCTGCCGCTCGGATAGCGTCGCCCTCGGCGAGGACAGCGCGATTATTGGCGACCCGGCGATCAACGTCAGCCAGCTGGCCGCTGGTCTGGTCGACGTCGGCCCGGAGCTTGGCCCGGCGCTCCAGTGCGCCCCTGTATTCGCGCTCGGCCTGGGCGCACTCGGCGGCCTGTTGGCGGGCAATGTCCAGCGTGAGCCGGGCCGCATTGGCCGATACCGTGGCGCTGGCGAACTGCTCTCGCGCTTTCGCGAGATCGGTCTCCAAGTCCTCGATATTGCCGCCCCGCGCTCGCTCGTCTGTGATGCGGGCCGTCAGGGTCGCAATCTGCGCGGTCACCTCACGGGCATGCTCGCGCGCGCGCTGGGCCATCGACTCGAAGCGGTCGACGCCCACGGCTTTGAGAATCAGCCGCTTGCGCTCAACTGCCGAGGCTTCGAGCATCCCTTCGGAGCCCTGAGCGCTAAAGAGCCCGGACGTGAGCACGCCGAAGTCCGGGAAGTGTGTCGCGGCCCAGCCCTTGAACCAAGAGACCTTCGTGTCGCTGTTCGGGAGCGGGGCGCCATGCTCGTCGAGCACGACGCATTCTCCGCCTCCCGAGACCGCGTCGACCGTCTGACGAATGGTGTATTTCGCTCCGTTTACCACGGTCGACTCAACGAACGCGTCGCGACTGACCGCTAGCTCTGAAAGTTTGCCCCTGGTGGCCAGCTGACGGTAGCAGGCGCCGAGCAGCGCCAACTCGACAAGCGAGCTTTTCCCTCCGCCGTTCGGGCCCGTGAGAGCGACTAGTCGCGCGTCGCCCAACTGCGACATGTCGAGCGACACCTCGTTACGAAATGGTACCCATCCACCGAGTTTCACTTTTTCAAGCCGCATCTTCGTCCCTTTCGATCTCGCCCAACTTGCTCATCAATGGCTCTTCGCGCTCGCCCGGATTCCAGTTTTTTGACTGCCAGTAGGCGGTCAGCTTTTCTGAGGTGGTGGTGGCGCGCGCGACTTCGGGGATGCGCGCACGCATCTCCGCGATTACACGTTCCTCGACTTTGACGGAGTAGGCTCCCGCTTCCTTCAGTTCATCGGCGATGCGCTGCGCTTGGGCGCGCGCTACGTCGCGCTGGTCCAGCGGCACGCTGTAGCGCAGGCGTATCTCGGCGTCGCTATATCGCTTGATGTGTCCGCAGCTGATTGCGCCGTCCTTCCACTCGCCTTCAACGTGCACCATGGGCCGCGCAGGCGTCTCGATCTCGCGCACGTCCAGCAAGCGCTGGCCGTCGAACTCTGCGAGCAGGACCACCTTTTTTTCGAGCTGTGAGAAGTCAGTTCTAAGTGGACTGCCCGCGTACGCGAAGGGCGCGCCGTTCACATCCCACGTCTGATGCTTGTGGATATGCGACAGGAACCCTGCGTGAGCGTTGAACAACGCCAGGTCGGTGAGGCCGATATTGAGCGGCATGCCTAGCAGCGGCTGGTTCGTGCTCACCACGGATCCGTCTACGAGACAATGCATCAACGCGAGGCGCGGGCCATCGTGTTCGAGCAGCTGCGCGCCAAGGCCGCGGATCACGCTCTGTAGAGCCAGCCTAACGTCGGCGTCCGCCTGCTGAGAATCCCCGGTTTGCGCCAGCAAATACTTCTTTTCTGGCCACGCAACGGCGGCGACAGCCGCGTTGCCCAGGTGGTGCACGCCGGCTTGCTCCTCGACGATGATCGGGTGCGTTGAGCGAAGGCGGCGCAGTAGGTAGGCATCGCGCCTTGATTCATGGTTCCCTTTTGCGACAAGCACGGGACACACGTCAGCGGTCCGTGTCAGCCACTCCGCGACCGCTTCGCGCTCGTCTGGGTTGGAATCGCGCTCGTATACATCGCCTCCACTGAGGAAGGCGTCGACTTTCTCGTCGCGCGCCAGGTCCACCATCCACTGGTGGACGTTGATGCATTCGTCGAATCGGCTTCGACGGTCGAAGTGGTGGTCTCCGGAGGCTAGGATTTTCACGCTAGTACTCCTCGCCCGTCGCTTCAACGTCGTAGCCACTGCCCACCGGTGGAGGCTCGTGCAGTTGCGCCGCGGGCGGAGCCGGCGGCTGCTGCTGCGGACCACCATAGAGAGCCGTCTGCCCCTGCAGAAAACTCTGAGCAATGGCAGCGCGGAATTCGCGGCGCGCTTCTGGGTCTTCCGAGCGACCCGAGAAAAATAATCGAGCGACAGCGAACGGCTTGCCAAGCTCTTGTTTGGTGTAGCTGCGGCGCACTCCCATTGCTGCGATAGCTCGGTTCAGCGCGCGGCTCTCGGTGTGTGGCAGCAGAAACTTCCGCATCTCGAGCAGCTGCTTATCGGGCGAGCGATTGGCTGCCTTGGCCTTCTCGACGATCTCGACGTAGCGCGGGCCGTCGGGCGCTCTTACGTCCATCTCGGCGGTACCACTGCGACGCACCGGCGTGCCGTCGAATAGTCGATAGACGATACCCACCTCCATCCGGCAGTAGTGAGGATGGCTGCCCGTATCTAGCCGCCGGGTGTACTCGATGCTACCACCCGCCGCGCCTAAAATGCTGAGCAGGTGCACACGGTCGATGCCGAACTTTCCGCCAGCGAGCGAGTAAAGGTGCGGGTCGTCCGGAGGAATCTGCACCATGCTCACCTGCACCTCGCAGCCCTCGGGGATGCTGCCGCATGCCGTAGCGGGCGTAATCAGGTGGTAGTTCTTCGCCATCTCTTCGAGCGCAGCGGTGGCTTTTTGCGGATCCACGAAGGAACCCATTAGACTGCTCGACGTGCGGGTCACGGCAGTGCCCTGTCGCGCGCGACGCTCGCGCTCCTCGCGGTCGCCAGCTGCAGCCTCGTCGACGTACGTCGAGTAGTCGTCAGCGGGAGCGGCCGCCTCTTTGGCCCCGCCTTTCGCCCGCCGGTCCAGCTCAGCATCGGCTGCCACGAGCCAGGCGCGGTCACGTTCCGCGAACTTCTTATCGGGATCCTTTTCTAGGTCTCCCGAGATCCTCTCAGCCCAATATTCAATGTCCTTGCTCTCAGCCGCAGTCAGCGGCGTACCCTTGGCGCGACCGCCAGGAATCTTGAACTCTGCCATGTTGCCCTCGTTTCTGTTGGTTGTGTGTTATACGGCCGCGTCGCCTCGGATCACCCCGAGCGCAACAGCCGCCATAAGCCTTTTCTCGATGTCAAAACTCACCGTCAACGCCTCGAGCCAACGCCTCGTTTTCTCGTCCAGCTCGTGCCCTTCGAGAGCCCAAACGACGCGGGTGGCGAAGCACATTTCGCTGGTCAGTTCGCTGCCCATGAGCTCCGCGAAGTAGGCTTTTGCCCGCGAGCGCGGCCCGGTCACGTCGGCCAGAGCACGCCTGCCCGCGTCGGTCGTTGGGTGCGGAATCACTGCCGCACCTCGACAGTCCGCCGCCGCTTGGTCTCGCCGACCGTTGCGTCGATCCACGAGTGCCCGCAGTCGACGCACCTGACCCGTACGAACTCGCGGTCTGCGCGCGGCGAGTCGGCGTAGAGCGCGGGCGTGATGCGTGGGTGTTCGCAGGTCATAGCCCCTCCAGCGCGGAGAATAGGTGGTATCGCAGCACCGTGATTTGTTGGATCTGCTTCTCCAAAATCCAAGCCGCCTGCTCAACGTCGCCGCGCTCCCAGGCGCGTTGCAACGCCGCGGCAAGCTCCGCGTTTTCGCGCGCTGCGCGGTCGATGTCTGCCTTCACGTCGTCGTTCATGCCGCCCTCATCTCAGCCAAACGCTCCGGCCAAGTCGCGAACGCCGCTACCCCGCCCCAGCATTGCCTTGGACAGTGCTCCCGGAGAAACCTCACAATCCCCACGAGCGCAGCAGTGCTCTCGCTATCACCGTAGGTGGCAGCGCCCGCGAGGTCGTTTTTCAGGACGCACGTCAAAAAGTGCCCTGGCGGGATTCCGTCGTAGACCCAGCGCTCGATGCCGCCGCGCAGGTGCGGAGGAATGGAACGCCAATCCGCGGAAGTTGCGTCGATTAGGCTCATGTCTCACTCCCGGGCGCTGGTGTCTCGGGCTCACCTCGCAGGTTTGCGACCCATCGCTCCAAGGATTGGAACACATCAGGCTCCAGCACGATGCGGTTGGTAGTCGTGATGCCATTCTCCGTGGTGAGCACGATAGCGAAACGGTCGAACTCGACGTAGGCGCCATTGCCCAGGTATGTCTTGTGGCTCACGATGCACCCTGCAGTCTCAATCGCTCACGCTCCGCACCAACGCCCTCGCCTAGCCGGCGATCAAGCAACGCCAGCTGCTGACGCGGCGTCCTGTGCGCACGGGCGTGCATGCCGTCGGCCGCCACCTCACGACGCAAGCCTTTTTTGTGCGGAGCGCGCCCCTTGATGCCGGGGAAACGGCGTCCGTTGACTTTCGGAATTTCTGAAAATGCACTCATGCGAGATCCTCCGGGTCTGAGTCGAGAGCGGTCACGCTGCACCTCGCTCATCCGCAATGTCGTCCTCTCCGCGAATCTCGCGGCAGTCCGGGCAGTCCTCGCAGGAGTCGCCCGCGTGCTCGCCGTCGTGGAGGCACTCGAGCGAGCAGTAGTACGCGTGCGCTGAGCCGCGGACGGGTGGCAGCTTGCCGCAGGATAGGCAGCCGTATTCAGCGGCGTCGCCGGGGGTGTAGGCGCTCATGAGGCCCGCCGGATTGGGATTATGTCTGCGAGCGTTTCGCCTTGCGTCTCAACGACAGCGGGCGGCGGCGGGAGGGTCGGGCATTTGGATGGCGGACGGTACAGGCTGAATAGCTCCAGCCGGATGCCACCCGGTAGGTGCAGAGTGAGTTGTGTCCAGGTCATGCTGGACATGTAGCCACTTCGCTACGCTGTAGTCAACTCGCTACGGACGATTTCTTCTAAAAGAGTAGGTGGATGTAGGTACGTGCCTGTGCCAGGGCGGCACAAATAAGTGTTAAGCGGACAGCGAGTTGTCCGTGACTCTGCTCTTATGTCTTACTTTGCGGTCATTGAGGAGCGGGGGTCGCTCGTGCATGTGGAGGTCTTCGCCAACGGCGAGGGTGGTGCTCAGAGGGTCGCGTTATTTGCGTGTCGAGCGGGCGCGGGGAACTGGCATCTCGTCGAGAAGCTCATCGGCGCTTTCTCGGAACCGAGACGACTCCATAGCGCTGACGGGTAGCCATTCGCTTGGGTAGCCCGGAACTTGCCAGGCGGAGACGGGTGGTTTGCCCGTCCCAAACTGCAGCCACTCTGGAGTCGTACGCAACGCTGCTGCGAATGCAGTGAGCTGTTCGAGTCCAGGTCGCTTTAGTTTGCCCTTTATCAGTTTGCCGAGTGCAGCGTTTGAGATTTCATGTTCGCGCTCGAGTTCGCGAATCGGCGGACGCTCACCTTTCGAAGTCTTCGGTAGACAATTCCATGCGTGCCACGCGCGGTGCGCCATTGACTGAAATTCCATAGACTTAGTGTGTCCCGGTAGCTAACTCGCTACAAGTCACCTCAAGCAAAGTTGCCGTAGCCACTTGACTACGACGTAGATAGTGCGCTACATGCCTTGACATGGGTTTGAGTGCTGCCAGCCGGGCATTGGACGAATTGCTGAATCGCGGCGGTGACGATGCGCAGCAGATTCGGGACAAGGTGGATAGGATGCAGTTGTGGCGGTATCGCCACGGCAAAGGGAAACCGAGTGCGGAGACGGCTGCGAAGCTGGAGGAGCTTTCCGGCGGCACAGTCCCGGCAAACGGATGGGTGGACTCTGAAGAGAGCGGGAGCGCCGCATGAATCCCACCCTACGCACCGAGGCGCCCGGCGGACAGGACAGGGATGTCCGAGCCTCCGTCTATCAATTCGGCGATCACAAGGTACGCACAGCCGGAACATGGGATGCCCCGCTGTTCTGTGCTGCGGATGTTTGCGCGATTCTGACCCTGGGAGACACGTCTCGCGCTTGTGAGCGTCTTGACCAAGACGAGGTTGAGTTAATCGAGCAGGAAAAAGGCCATGAACGAGTTCTAGGCGCCCGCCGGTACAAGGTGCTTTACGTCACTGAATCCGGCCTGTTCTCGCTAATCCTTGGCAGCAACAAACCCGAAGCCAAGGCCTTCAAGAAGTGGGTCACCTCCGAGGTCTTGCCGGAGATCCGCAAGCACGGCTACTACAACGCGCTCGAGATTGCCCGGCGCAGGCAAACGGAACAACTTCTCACGGAGATTTTCCCGAACCTGCCCAGCAAGGCAGAGCCGATGTTTCGCGAGCTCATTGCAGCGCTACTCAGGCTTCGGCGCGAGCCGGACTCTCCGGGTAACCCGCCATGGGCGCGCATGCTGGCGAGCTGGCACTACGGATGGGCTTTCCCGATAGACGGCGAGCAACAACATCGGCGCGCTCTGAACACGGCGCCAAACGGAAGCCGGCTCGACCATTCGATGCTCAGTGACGACGGGCGCACGCAGCTACAACGTGTCGTTGATGTGGGCGTTGCGTTCACGCGGATTTCGCCAACATGGGAAGCGTGGAAGGCGAACATGGAGCTGACCTTCGGCAAGAAGGCGACGCAACTACCTCTCATGGTGCCGATGCTGTACGCGGTGCCAGATGCGGAGCCGGAAGCATGACCACCACCCGCTTCACAGTCCTCAACCCTCACGAATCCGCCAAGCTGAACGGCTACTCAGAATCTGAGCGATCCTCACTCTGCGAGCGCATGCCTGACGGCACCTTGCGCGAGCTCGGCGCGGACAGGGGCGAGCCGGAGGACAACACCTTTACCCGCGACTGGAGTTGGGTCCCTGTCGAGCTAAACAAGCTAGCCGATGAAGTCGTGCAGCTTCAGCGTCAGCTGCGCATCGCTGATGAAGCTCTGGAAATCAAGGATTCGCTGTTGGAGGCGTACCGGCAGAGAGAGGCGAAACGATGACAATCCCCATCCACTACCGCGCTGCCCGCGAATTCCGCGCTCTACGCCTCCAAGTATTCGGTCGCGGCATCATGGCGGAGCTCGCCGCGGCGAATCACCTCGAGTGCTCACACCGTACTCTACGTCGTTGGGAGGCTGGCAAGACGCCGGTGCCGCATGCTGCTGTGTTGCGGCTGCGGGAGATGCTGCGGGAGGCGGCGGCGTGAACGATCCAACACTCGTAGTCGAGACAGGCCCCGGTAGCACGGTCCGGTTGTGCGCCGTCATACCCGACGGAGGGCGCGGGTTCAAATCCCGCCCGGGTACCCTGTCTCGGCGACTTTCTAACGGACGGCTAAGGTCGATCCAGAACTCGAAAGAGCGGGCTCGCATCGTAACAAAGTACGGACTGCGCATCTTTCTGGGCCCGAATGGTTTCGACGTGGAATCGAAGGGTCATCGTGCATGCAGCCGGCGCTCGTACCGGCTTGACCAAATGAGCAACTCCAATTGCGAATACCAACGCAATCGCCGAAGTCGCGCAAGCGGCCTAAGCCGTCGCTGGGCAAGGAGCCCGAGTATCTCAGCGGCGTCACCACACGGGCTGGCTGGTAACAATCCCGCGAGCGACCAGCGAGAAATAGCGGGTGGTGGAGGCGCCGACCCCCTGGCGTCAACGGCTGTCGAGGCTAGCCGACCGTACCTCGACCAAGCATGTGGACGACGATGGCTTGTAGGCTTCGCGGACCTGGGTTCGATTCCCAGCGGGTCCACTAACGGCCGCCCGGGAGCGGCGCAATCTTTCCGGCCGCGGTTAGCGGCTAGTTTAGGAGTTTCACGCATGGCAAAGAGCACAGACGAGATATTGGCCGAGCAGGAAGACGACGGGAAAGAGTTCCTCGACACGCTGTCGCGCATCGATGACCTGCCGTGGGAAGCAGAACGAATGCTGCGCGAAGTGATCCGCGCGAGCAAGGTCGAGGCGTCTCTCAAGGACGGCACGATCGGCGGCGGTGCGGTGACCCTGGTGCTATCGCCGGAGGTCAACGCAAAGGGCGTGGTCCAGCTGAAATACAAGCTGACTAGCAAGCTCCCGACGAAGAAGCGGGCAGCAACGACGTTCTTCGTAGGCAAAGGCGGGCGTCTCCAAAGCACGCCAGAGATGCACCAAGAAGACCTGTTTGACAAGGATGCCCGCGTTCTCGCCGAGGCCGAGGACGAAAAACTCAACTGATTCACACGGCATTTGGCCGGGGAAAGGACCATAATAGATGGCAAATAATACAGCTTCCGAAACCGCTGCCGCTGCGCAGTTATTCAAAGACGGCTTCAAGCCGGAAACCTTGACCGCAGCTCGAGGCACCAGCGCCGAGTGCAACGTGGCATGCGTCCCGGCTGGGATGCGGCTCCAATCGCTCAAGCCGTTCCTGGACGAACTGCGCACCGAGCCTGAGCGTCGCACGGGCATCTACACGCTTAGCGACCTGGACTCGTTCTGTGAGCACGTGAACAAGTTCAAGGACGATCACTCGCTGGTATTCCTCGATCGCGATGCGCCAGCTGTGACAGCGCTCTACGACGCCCACCGAGGCGGCCCCGATGGCGAGGCGCGCTTCGAGGCGTTCGGCGCGCACATGCCGCTGCCGTTCTCGGACGAGTATTTGGCTTGGCAGCGAGCGCAGGATCGCAAGCTGGGTTTCACGGTCGATGAGTTCGCACTGTTCCTTGACGAGCGCTTCGTCGACGTGGTCGACGTGGTCAATCCGGAAGTCGCGCAGGTCGCGCAAAATGCGCAGGCGTTCGCTACGAAACTCGGCGTGGCCATCGCATCGCCGCAAGACGTGCTCGCCCTCTCGGGAGGGCTCGAGATTCACTCGACGGGCAAGGTCGTCGACAGAGCGAATACCAACAGCGGCGAGCGCACGTTGACGTTCGTCGAAGAGCACAAGGACGGGGGCGGAGGCAAGGTCAAGGTGCCGAGCCTGTTCCTGATCCAGCTGCCGATATTTGAGTATGCCGCGCGTTCCTACGTGCTTCCGGTGCGGCTGCGTTACCGGGTGAGCGGCGGGCAGGTCCGCTTCTTCGTCGAGCTCCATCGCATCAGGCAGACAGTCAAGGACGCGTTCCGCGGCGTCTGCGATGAGATCGAAGAGCGAACGAAGGTCGTGCCCCTGTGGGGCAAGCCTGGCCAGCACGGTGAGAGCGGGGCACGACTGCAAGAGCAGTGGTGACCCTGACGACCGAGGCGGCAACTGATGAGCCCGTACCTAACGCTCGAGGAGGCGGCCCGCTATCTACGGGTGAGCCCCACCACGTTCCGTAAGCACGTGTACCCCAAGATCGAACGACACATGATCGGACGCAAACCAATGTTCAAACCGAGCGAGCTGGACGCCTACATGACCGAGCACGCGCATACGCCCACTGTGGCTAAACAGCGCCGCAGGAAGGCGCGCGCCCTCGTGCGTTCGAGCAAGCAGATTGCGGACATTGCAGCCGAACTCGAAGGGGCAGCCTAAATGGCGCGCAAGCCTGGCGATCCGCAGCTTACGCACACCGGCAAATGGTGGCGCTTGCGATTTACGCACGAGGGCACGAGACACGACTTCAAGACGGCCGTCATTCCAGCGGACGATCTGGCGCGCGCTACGCGGTGGAAGGCGGATCGGCTCGACTGGGTCTACTCCGGACAGTGGAAAAACGAGGTTCAGACAGGCAACGATCCGACAGCGAAACTGTCGGAGGTGGCAGCGGCGTACCTGGCCGAAAAGTCCGGTGGTGAAATCACGGAGCGAACAGCGAACCTGCGAAAGATTCATCTGCGCGTGCACCTTTTGCCGCGATTCAAGCGGCTGTGCGACGTCACGCGCGGAGCGCTCGCATCGTACCAATCCGAGCGCCTGAAGCGCGTCCGGTACAGCACGGTGCAAAAGGAGCTGAGCACTTTGATGCAGGTGTTGAAGTTCGCTGAAATCAAGAGCTGGATCGGGCAGATCCCACGCTTCCCTGACCGCCCGCACAAGAGCTTGGGTACCAAGGCTAAGCAAGCGCCGAGCGGCTGGACCAAGGGATTCACCGCGGCGACGGCACGCCAGCTGATTCCGCACCTTCCCGACCTTTGCCGCAAAAACCGAAAGAGCGGCGAGCAATGGCCGCTCCGGCCCTACTTCGCGCTGATGTTCGAGACGGCGCTACGCCCGGGATTCTGGGATGGCTTCCGCGTTGGCACCCACTGGCACCCGGGCCAGCGCCACCTCGACGTGACTGAGGATGTCGATAAAAATCGTTGGGAGCGAAAGGTGCCTTTGAGCCCGCACGCGTGCGAACTGCTCGAGGGCTGCTACCACGCCGAGATCCACCGGCTCGGGCAGCTCCGGAATGGGGGCCAGCTGGTCCGGACACTAGACTACCGCACGTCGCTCAGGCAGGCGGCTCGGGCCGCCGGCATCCCCGAGCACATCGCCAGCCGGGTGAAGGCCTACGATATGCGCCATGCTCGGACCACCGAGTTAATGGACCAAAGCGGCGGCCGGACCCTGGGCGTGGGTTTCCTGGTGGGCCACAAGCAGGCGAGCACGACCAATCGCTACAGCCACGCCGACGAGAAGCAGGCCGCCGAAGTGGTCGACCTGGTGAGCGGCAATAGTGGGGGCGATACTGGGGGCGGCGTCGAAAAGCGCGTTTTCGGGGTGTGCGCGGGCCGCCCTAAAGTAGCTGTTTTCCTGCAGTGCGAAGGAGAGGACTCGAACCTCCACGGGAGTTACCCCACTAGCACCTCAAGGGTCAGGTTTCGGCTACAACTATTAGGGTTTTCGGAGTTTTCGCCTCGCGGAGACTCGCTAGAGCACGCGAATACTGGCCATAGTGGGATCCGCACCCAGTATTTGGCACCTCTGCGGGGGCTCGTCAAGACAGCCCACCGACTCAAGGTTATCCCCGGTCAGAAGTGGGGCATCACAGCCTGCTCCGGAGGCGCCCAGTGACCTGCCTGAAAGGCAAGTCGCGCCCTTCGTCTCTGTACGAAGCCAAAGAGGCATTGGGATGGGGCCATGGTTACCCGGCCTCCGAGAGCGAGAAGCGTCACGTTGTGAGAGGGCAGCTTGTAACGCGCACTCCAAAGGAGATTTTGGAAGTCCAGATTGCAAGAGAGAAAACAATGGCAGGCGGCGGCGCTGAGATGTTCATCTGTGGCAGCTTCAAGCCTGGCGAGCTCGACGTTTGCACCTGCGGCTACTTTGCCGATCTGCTCTGCGATTACCCAATGGGCGGCGGGAAAACCTGCGACGCTCCGCTGTGTCCCGACTGCGCTCATGAAGTAGGCGAGGATCGTCACCTTTGCCTTATTCACTACGGGCAATACAGGGGAGCTGTGCGGGTCAATCCGTGGCCTCCGCGGAAAGGCGGTGCCTCGTGAGCCGATGCCGACACAAGCGCTCCCGCTACCTCGCGCCGAGTGGCACTCGTGGTATCTGGACCCCCGGTAGCGTTGTCCTAGTCCATGGCGCTCCGTCTGCTAGACCGATCGTGACTGAGTGGTGCCTCGACTGCGGAGCGCTCCGCGTCGTCAAGTGGCCTGGCGCGAGGCGTGGCAGGTGGTGGTTGCCGGGGAAAGGCGGCACCCAGTGAACCGCCGCATCGCTCGCAAAGCACTCCGACGCTGGGCCTTCGTCGGCTACCCGTACTCGCAGCACATCGTTGCTCGGGCGCTCCGGAGGCAGCCATGGGAGGCCCGATGGTGGTGGGCCATAGCCGGAAACTGGCGACAACTGTCGCTTCAGCTCAACCACGCGATAGGCGGCTACTTCTCGAGCGTTCAAGGGGGCGACAATGCCTAAGCCCGTATGCGACCACTGCAAGGACAGTCACCGTGTGTCGTTTATTGACGAAAACCACGATGAGTGGGTCACGACGCGAAATTGTACTCAATGCCCCCTGCCCTGTCCAAAGTGCAGTTTGGGAGCGTACTGCAAAACCACGCCGTGCCCCTGTGAGTGCCACAAGCCCAAGCAACCCGAGCAGGCGGCGGAGACCAATGCCAAGCTCGACGAGGCAGAGCTAGATCATACCGACGAAGGGTGGGTATTTTGGGATAGCGAGTACCCTGAGGAAGGTTCGTGCGGGCCGTACGAGTCTTGTGAGGGAGCCGTCGCTGAACTTAAACAGGCTAACTACACGCTGTCCCTCGAGTCGATATTTAAGCTAGCGGCACAGCTCGACGAAGCCAAGGCGGAGATAGAGCGGCCGAAAGCGGGCGTTGAGCAACGCGAGCAATCGCTAACTGAGTCGTGCTTCCCTGACGGTGACCGGGTTGTGCTCGAGAGCTACGGTGCGCCCATGTTCGCCCGCATCGAACTCGCGGAAAAGTTGGAGGCGTTAGCAGCCGCGGCAACCGAAGCGGCGAAGGAGTTGCGCGGTGAGTAACAAAACGACACTCCCCGCTGACCTGGTGCGCACGTGGAGAGGTGAGGCTGCCAATTACCGGCACATAGCGCGTACCTCACTGTTTGCGGACACATCGCTTGTTCAAGCCCGCATTCTCGAGCGCAATGCCGACGAGCTTGCGGCGGCTATCAAAGCGCAAGGGAGCGCGGACCCCTCATGTTGGCATTGTGGCGACGTCCTGATCGGACCACTGCCCAAGCCGCGCTGCGAGAGTTGTCCTGACGAGTGCGACGTAGAAGGGTGCGAAGCGCCTGGGTGTGAGGAGTTGCGCAATGCTTAACCGCCTCCCCACCATTGCAGCGCTGTACGCTATCCACGGAGTTACGTGGACGGCAATCCAGGTGCTGAACGGGGCACATCGTTCGCTCGTAGCGCTGGTGCCGGACCGTCATTGGAGCCCAGCGGACGGTCACTATCCCACAGCGGAAAGGCCGTGCAGCGCTTGCAATGGTTCCGGCGTTTGCAGGCATTTCGGCGACGATTGGTGCGGCGCTTGCGGCGGGCCTGGACACGAGTGGATCACCCCTGCCGAACTAGCAAAGGAGTTGCGACGTGAGTAACCGCCTTACTACCATTGCAGCGCTGTACGCCCTATATGGCGTGGCGTGGTGTGCTGACAAGGTGTCTGAGCGCAGCTACGAGCTACTGGAGAGCGCTTGCGATACTGTCGGGCGTATTACGGGTCACGGTGGACTCTGGTGGGACGAGGGGTTAGTCCAGACATGCAGCGAGTGTGGGGGTAACGGCTCGGAGGACGGGTCTGGGCCACTGTCGTGCTGGGCGTGCAGCAAGGGGGTCGTTAGGTTCTCGATCGCTGAGCTTGTTGAGGAGTTGCGCAATGGGTGACTGGACCTGGCAAGACCTCACCCTCGCTCTCTACGCCGCGTGTCTAGGGATGTTTCTGCTGTTGGCTTGGCTGGACAGGAGGAAGGCACGATGATCGACCTCGCCGCTCAAACGCAACTGTTCAATCTGCGCCGTACCTTGGCCGTTTTCTCCGACTGCGAAGAGCACACAGAGTGCACAGTAGACGCTTGCCGTGGTCGTCGGTATCGCTACCAGCTCTGGTGGCCCACGGGACTGGACAACGATCGGATGTGCCTCGGCATCTTCGCGAACCCGAGCACGGCAACCGCTGACAAGTTGGACCCGACCCTGACGCGGTGGAGGAACTTCTGCCGAGACTGGGACTTTGGCTGGTCAGTTACGGCGAACGTGAGAGCGTGGAGGGAGACAGATCCAAAACTGCTGCCGCCGGACCCGCGCGCCATTGGGCCAAGAAACCATGAGCATCTAGGACTACTCGTGTCATCCGCCGAGGTGATCGTTTGCGGATGGGGCGGACTCGGAGGCGCGATGGGGCAGCCGACACTCGATCTAATCCGAGCCGCCGGCAGAGTGCCTTATGCGCTCAAGCTCAACTCCGACGGAAGCCCTTCGCACCCGCTTTTCCTGAGCGCAAAACTGAAGCCGTTCCGGATCATATAACAGAGGTGAAAGAGTATGGTAAACGAACCGCCAGAGTACGCTCACGTATCACGCCCGGCCGGCGCCGTCGTGTCATGGCGCTGCCGACGTCGCGACGGGGCTCCCGTCGGCGGCAAGTTCGTGCACGCTTTGCTAGGCGGCACAACGGCGTGGGAGGTCTGGAAGCAGCACCTGCGTGCGTACGGTCACTTCAGCGAGTTTGAGATTCTGGAGTTGAAGTCGTGAGGCGAATGTCGTTCTTCCTGACCAAGCGCCAGTTCCTTGACGGCTCCAAGGACGTAACGAGGCGACTCGGACAATGGGGCATTCAGCCCGAGGAACACTTCCTTGGTATCGAGAAAGGTCAGGGCCTCAAGAAGGGTGAGAAGCAGGTAGTGCTCGGCGAGTGTGTGTGCGTCTCGGCCCGCGGTGAACGTCTCGACGCGATCACGACTGACGATGTCAGGCGCGAGGGGTTTCCGGAGATGACGCCCACCGAGTTCGTCGAGTTTTTCTGCAAAGCGAATCGCGCGAAAGGGTGCGAGCCGTCGACCATCGTCAACCGAATCGAGTTCAAGAAAGTGAGTGCTTCATGACACAGGCAGTCAACGAACGGTGCGGACACAGCATGCTCGCTGGACAGTGTGTGGTGTCGACCTGTCGCCACTACGACGGGATCGGTTCGCTTCGGCCACTCCGACCGAAGGCGCTGATCCATCAGGACCCGACGGCAGAGAACATCTCTCGTCCCTACGTTGACCACCCTGGAGCGGAGTACAAGCGGCGCAACTACAAGCGCGAGAAGCGGGCCATGCTTTCACCAGAGCAGTCACCGCTGCGCCAGCGCGCGATCCATATCGCGTACATCGTCGCCGACGCCTACGCGCTAGGAAGCGATCACTTGCTCGAGGGTCGTCGCTTCAAGGAGCTCATCGAGCCGCGACATGTGATGTTTTACGTGTGTCGTCACGCTTCCGTGCCGCGATGGAGCTTCCCGTCGATTGGGTTTGCGCTCGGATTTGACCACACAACCGTGATGTCCGCCGAGCGCAACGTCGCGCGTCGCATGGTGCACGACCACGAATTCGCAGAGCGCGTACGGAAGCTGGTCGACCTTGCGAAGGCTGCGGAAGAGCGGCGCTTGGCCGCACCGGAGATCCCGGACTTGGAGGTGTAATGCCCATAAAACCAGAAAACCGCCATCGCTACCCCAAAGACTGGAAGCGCATCTCGAGCCGCATCCGGAACGAGCGTGCTGGCAACAAGTGTGAGCAGTGCGGAGCCCCGAACGGCCAGCTCATCGCGCGAGGCACTGGGGTCGACGCTGGCACGTACATGGTCGAGACTGGCGAGGTCTACTCGGACAGCGACGGCACCTACCTACGCACGATGAAGGGGTCTGACTACGTGGTCGACCGATTCGTACGCATCGTGCTGACCGTGTCACATACGAACCACGACCCGTCGGACTGTCGCGACGACAACCTCAGGGCGCTCTGCCAGCGCTGTCACCTGGCGCACGACCGGGAGCACCACCAGCGCGAGGCCGCGAATACACGGCGAAGCCGCAAGGCTTGCGGGGAGTTGTTTCAGTGACCGTGCACCACCCGCTAGTACGTCACACTGAGCTAACTGATGCTCAGCGCCTAGCTGTCGTGAGAGAGCTGGGCGTCCTGCTTGACGACGGCGAAGACAGGCGCGTGCCGGCTTGCGTGCTTTTGGAGAGATATGCTGCTGCGGTTGAGGCGCGGCGGGAAAGTGAGGCGAATCGTGAGTGAGCCAACAATCATCAAAAAACGCGCAATCGACGTTACCCCCTACAATCACGGCATTTACTGCACGATTAATGGCGGTGAGCCATTCGTGAACGAGATAGCGACCCGCGGTTGGACGCGCTGCGGCGCGCAAATTCAGGTGATGTTCGAGTCACACAACTTCGCGCAGTGGGACCCGGACGCGCTGGTCGATGTGGTGGAGATTGAGAGCGGGGTAAGCCCCAAGATGTTGGCGGAGTTTCTCGCAGAGGACGCTGAAAAGATGGCAAAAAGGCCGCATGCGCAGCGTTGGCACCTGCTGGAGCGCAGCGAGTACCCAGGATTGATCAGCAACGCTGAGAACGGCGTCAACGGTGAGGAGCTGAACAGACTGCTGCTCGCGACTGAGATAGGGACGCTGGAGCAGCTGCTGGCGTCGCTATCCCCCACCGATTCGCGCCCGGTCAGAGTCGTGCTCGCTGAGGAGATTGTTCGGCTGCGCGCGAAAGCGGGCGCGTTGTGAGTGCACGTCTCCCTCGCGTGTTGGTGGCAGATCCGGCATGGGGATTCCGCGACAACCTGCCAGGTCCCGGTCGTGGTGCGCGAAGGCACTATCGGTGTGAGTCGCTCGATGACATTAAGGCGTTTCGGATCCCCGTGATGGCGCCTGACTCGTGGCTGTTCCTATGGCGCGTTGCTGCGATGCAGCGCGAAGCGCTTGAGGTTGTCGATGCATGGGGCTTCAGGCTTGTGTCCGAGATCGCATGGGTTAAGACTCGCAAGGACGGTCAGCCCCATGGTGGCGGCATGGGCCACTACGTCCGCAACTCGCACGAGGTTTGCCTGATTGCAGTGCGAGGCAAGGCCTCATCATTGCGGCTGAGCAAGGCAATTCCCTCGGTCATATTTGCCCAGCGCGGGAGCCACAGCGAGAAGCCCGAGGAGTTCTATCAACTGGTTGAGAGGCTCGTGACTGGGCCGCGCGTGGAGCTTTTCGCGCGGCGTCGGCGGCGAGGGTGGCGGTGCTTCGGTGATGAGTTGGAGGGTAAATCCGCGTGAACATGACGTCGGCGCTTCGTTTGAGGCGAGAGTTTCGCGAGGTGGCGGAGTGAGCGAGCGATCAACCATGAAAGCACCATTCCCTGCATTTGGAGGTAAGCGTCTTGTTACTGGTCTAGTTTGGCAGCGTCTCGGTAAACCGAAGCACTATATCGAGCCGTTCTGCTTCAGTGCTGCCATGCTGCTAGCGGCGCCACGCGAGGCTGAGCTGGAGGTAATCGGTGACGCTAACGGCTTCGTGGCAAACTTCTGGCGAGCCACAAAGTATCAACCGGAAGCGGTAGCGGAACACGCTGATTATCCAGTCAGTCACGTTGACCTGGGTGCCAGACATCGGTGGCTCATGGAGCAACGGGATAGGCTCGCTGATGCTCTTCAAGATCCGGAGTGGCCCGGGGATCCTCAGGTTGCCGGGTGGTGGCTCTGGGGACAATGCTGCTGGATCGGGTCCGGATGGTGTGACTGGTTCAAGGTTACCAGCGCCGGCATGGGCGTCCAAGCGCTCGGTAAGGTCCCTCACGTTAGCGACGCCGGCATGGGCGTCCAAGCGCTCGGTAAGGTCCCTCACGTTAGCGACGCCGGTAGGGGCGTCCAAGCGCTCGGTAAGGTCCCTCACGTTAGCGACGCCGGTAGGGGCGTCCAAGCGCTCGGTAA